>ERZ1292623.741-Hain-H51-01um-R1-741-length-33498-cov-14_pt1 | contig 33498 bp, 39 predicted proteins | sample MGYA00564398_ERZ1292623 | MGnify/ENA primary metagenome ERZ1292623 (study PRJEB36523, sample SAMEA6512633) | groundwater metagenome | collected 2019-01-07 | study: AquaDiva: Metagenomics assemblies of 32 groundwater samples
CCCCTGCGGCGATACCAGCTGGCCCGCCTCCGATGATTATCAAATCGTGCATAGTGGAGGCAGTATAGCAAAATCCCCGGCACCTGGCCGGGGATTTCTGCTAGCTATGTAGAGCTACTTCTTGTGACGACGGAGGAAGCTCGGGATAGCGCCCCATGCCTCGTCCTCTTCCTCCTCGGCCTTGGGTGGGGTAAGGGGCTTCGCCTCTTCGCGCCTCTGCGGCTGCGCGGTCACGACGGGCTCGCGTCGCTCTTCGCGGACGGACTCGTCCTCGATAGTGATTACTGGAACCACTACTTCTTCAGCTGCAGGCTGCGGGCGCTTCATGATGTCATTGAAGATGCTTCCACGAGCCTCCTGCTGTTCCTCTGCGGGCATTGCGAAGAGGGAGCGCTCGATACCGCCTTGGGTACCCTCACCCTCACCCTCGGGGAATCCGGTGGCGATGACGATGATGCGGATCTGGCCCTTCTTGAGCTTCTCGTCGCGCATGATACCGAAGATGACCTTCGCGTTCTTATCAACCGAATCCGAGACTACCTTCGCCGCTTCCTGGACTTCGAGGATACCGAGGTCGTCAGAACCTGCGACGACGAAGAGCACGCCCTTGGCTCCCGTGATGGAGACATCAAGAAGTGGGGAATTGACGGCCTGTGCGGCAGCGTCCTGTGCACGGCGATCCCCGTCCGCGATACCGATGCCCATGAGTGCGGGACCCGCGCCCTCCATGATGGCCTTGATGTCGTTGAAGTCCGTGTTGATCTCTCCTGGCGTCGTGATGATGTCGGAGACACCCTCGACTGCCTGACGAAGTATTTCGTCGGCGAGTGCGAACGCGCTCGAGGCAGTGGTCTGCGCTTCGACGATGGAGAGGAGCTTATCGTTCGGGATGACGATGAATGCATCGACTTCCTTCTTAAGCTCGGCAAGACCGCGGTCCGCGATCTCCTTGCGCTGAAGTCCCTCGAACGTGAACGGCTTGGTGACCACTGCAACCGTGAGCGCGCCCAGCTCCTTCGCAATCTTGGCGACCGTAGGGGCAGCACCGGTTCCGGTGCCTCCTCCCATGCCGCAGGTGATGAACACCATGTCGGAACCCTGGAGCGCCTCCTGGATTTCCTGGCGGGTCTCCTCAGCAGCACGCCGGCCGAGGTCGGGGTTCATGCCGGCACCGAGACCCTTGGTGAGGTTCTTGCCGATATGGATCTTCTTCTTGGCGAGCGACCGGTGAAGGTCCTGGGCGTCGGTGTTAACGGCGATGAACTCAACGCCTTTCACCTTGGAGTTGATCATGTGATTCACGGCGTTGCAGCCGGAACCTCCGGTTCCTACGACGCGGATGCGGGCGAACGTCTCTATCTCTGGGTCTACGCGCTTTGACATAAGGGGGATCTAGGGGCCGGTAATAACTGGGGCAATAATACCAGCTGCGACCGGCTTGCAAATAGTGACTTTTTTTTCAGGCGTGCTGTGCTTGTGTCGCGGAATTTGCGTTTTATCCTGTTTCTGTCGTAAAGAATCCTTCATCTACGTCATATCCTGACGCATCAGCTATATAAAAGAAGAAGCGGCGCCGGGGCGCCGCTTCATGAGTCTTGTCGTGGTTTGCGCCTAGCGGGCGCGCCGGACCTGGTCGTCGCCGGACGCTTCGTTCAGCGAGCGGGTCAGGGTCAGGACCGCGGTTCGGTGCTGGGGCAGGAGGCCGGCGAAGGCCTCGAGCAGCTGCACGGCGCCGGGGATGGCCAGCTTCTTGTTCAGGCTCTCGTCGCCGTTCGGCGCACCATTCTCGCCGACCAGTTCGCCCACCGAGGTGTCGAGCTTCTGGGCAATTCTCACCAGCATGGAGGCGGAGACGCGATTGGCGCCGCGCTCGTACTTCTGGACTTGCTGGAACGAGACGCCCAGATGGTCCGCGAGGGTGCTCTGGCTGATGCCGAGCCACTTACGCCGGACACGGATGCGGTGACCCACCGCGACGTCGATCGGATCGGGCCCGTTCTCTTCGTTAACTTGGGGGATGACACGCATCCCGGTACCGTCGGCCATCTATACACCTTTTCATTTTGTCTGAAAGACAGAGGAATCGAACACGAACCTCTAGCGAGGATTATACACGGAAATACAGAAAAAGCAAGCTATACCTAGGGAAGGAACTGACGGAAGAATCCCTGCAACCCATTGAAGATATCCTTGGCGCTCCGCTTCTTGGTGGTCGTCTCGGTGTCTCCGGTGAGTCCCCAGAGCGCAAGGCCGTACGCGACCGCCCAGGTGGCGTCACGGACCTTCACATCGGTCGTGAGGCGCATGTCAGCGATACGGGAGGGGAGGTTGAGCGTGCCCTTGGCGATATCGGTGATGAGGCCTTGGCCCGCACCCCCTCCAGAGATGATGACTCCTGCCGGGAGCGTGCGGCCACGACCGAGCTGCTTCAGGTGCTTATCGATGAGATCGAATATCATGCGGAAGCGCGCGGTGATTATCTCCTCCACCTTGCGGCGTGGGTACATGCTGCCGGACAAACGCCCGAGCTTGAGGCGCTCCGCGTCCTCGAGCGATACCTTGAATCCGAGCGCAAGGTCGTCAGTGATGTGGGAAGAGCCCAAGGGGAACACTTTTACGGAAACAGGAAGCCCCTCGTCGTACACGACTATGGAAACGGTCTCGGAACCGATGTTCGCAAGTACGCAGCCCTTCATCTTCTGATCCTTGGTGAGTGTGACATACGAACCAGCAAGAGGAGATGCCATGCGATCGATGACCTCTATGTCCGCGGACTCGGTCACGCTCTCAAGGAGGTCCGCATGCTGCGAGAGGCACGTTATGAAAAGATAGTCGGCTTCAAGGCGCGTGCCCTTCATGCCCACCGGCTCGCCGAGCGATTTGGAACCGTCCACCCGGAACTCGAGCGGTATCTCATGCAGGACGGTGCGGTTGAGGAAGTTAGGGGAAGCGGCCTGGCGCGCGGTCTCGCGGGTCTTCTCGATATCGAGCTCGGTTATCTCCTGGTCGGCCCGCGAGATGACGGTCTCGCCCTGGGCTCGCACCTCATCGAGGCTAATGCCGCCGATAGCGAGGAACCCGCGCTTCACTGGCACCCCCGCTACCTGCTCCGCCTGCTCGCGTGCGGCCCGTATGCTCGCGGAAGCGTCCTCCGGGTCCACTACGTACCCGTGGCGCAGCCCACGGGTCTCCGAGAGCCCAGTACCGATGATGCGGAGGATAGGGCCTTCGGGAGTGCGCACCTCTTCGACCACCACCACTTTGGTGTGGTGGGTGCCGATATCAATGCCGGTGGCGATGCGTCGCATGAGTAGAAGAGGGAATATCGATGAGACGAGCGAGAAGCGCTCGTTCCTGATGTTCCATTGTAGTGCCGTGACGCTTTCCGGCCAAATGGAAGCAGCCGTGGATAAAAAGATATCCGACGAAAACCGTGTAGCTCATGTCGAACGAAGGCGCCTGCCGCTTCGCTTCATTTAGGCAAATGATTATCTCCCCCGACTTCGGGCCCGACTGGTACGAGAGTACGTTCGGGACATAGTCCTTGTTGCGAAGCACTTCATTCAAGTGCTTCGCGCGCGCTTCTCCTGCGAACACGAGCGAGATATCCCAGCCGGGAAGGGCAAGCGATGCAGCTTTAGCGTATGGAAAACGGGGTACTGGGCTCCGGGTGAAGTTGCGGGTGTCGAGCGTGCTCATGAGGAAAGTATAGCGTTCTAATGCGAAAGCCCCGCGAGGCGGGGCTTGTTGCTATCGCTTGCGGGTCTTGCGTGCAGCCGGGTCTATCTTGCCGAGCTTCACCTGCTCGTTGTATTCCGCGATGACCTTGCCACGAACCATGGCGCGAGCGTGGTCCACGTTCTTGGACTTCGCACGAGCGTAGTAGCGGCGCTTGCGAAGTGCGCGAACAAGACCGAGGCCTTGGCCACGGCGGGAGAAGCGGCGGATAAGGGAAGCAGAACTCTCGTTCTTGCCGCGCTTAACCTCTACGCGTACTGCGTTAGTCATACAGCGGAGATTACCATATCGGGGCATTTACTGTCTAGCCGGGTATGGAAAGCGCCCGCGAGTCCGAAGACTGCGGGCGCCGTGGCGACTGAGAGGCTCAGCGGAGCCGGCCGAGACCGAGCAGGATGAACATACTGCCCACCACCGTCCCGCAGCCCACGATGATAGCGATCCCGGTCCGCACCTTCGACGAGAGAAGGTACGGATCATCCGAGTAGGGAATCGGGATTCCCGTCAGCCACACGACGAGCAGGAGGCTCGGGATGAGCAGGACCACGCCGATGGAAAGAGCGAGATAGTTGGCGTTACGAACGCCGGGATGACCGTAGGCCATTGAGAGTCTCCAGTTGATGCTGGAGACAATATACTCCTTTTGTATAAAATGTCAAGTGCCCGGTATGCGGGCACTTAGGCGACCAACTTAAGTCGCTCTATCAGCAAATCAAGCGGTATGAACGTCTCGGTATGCGTGGAGCGCTCGCGGAGTATCACGGAGCGCTCGAGCGCCTCCTTGCGCCCCATGATGAGGACGTACTGCGGGTTCGCGGTATCCACGAGCCGCATCTGCTCGGTCAGGGATGCAATGCCGATGGATTGCGTCATCGGGATGCGGGCACGACGGAGATCGTCGGCAATCTTCATGCTCTCGCGCTTGGCTTCGTCCCCGATGTGCACGAACACGAAACGGGGCGCCGCCTTCTGCTTGATGGGGGCGATAGGTTCCTTGCCTTCGACGTTGATGCGCACGACAGCACCAACCGAGGGAACGTGAGCCTTGAAGAACGGACGCGCGAATTCGTTGTACCTCGAGCCCCACGCCTGTATACCCTCGGCGCCCGTTATCTCGAAACAGGTGTCGCTCCACGCGCTCCCGCGCGACAGCAGGCTCGGTGCGAGGTCGTACGGAGTGTCGGTGGACTCGAGGTATTCGAGCACACCCTCGAAATGCTTGCGACTATTCTCGGAGAGATGGTCGGTAGGCGACGGCAGCTCTTCGGAATCAGGGGATACTGCAAGGAGTTCGGCCGCCTGGAACACATCGCCCTGGCGCGCCTGCGCAACGCAATCATCGGGCAAGGTCGCGCTTTGCTTGCGGAAGAACGAGGTGAGCTCGCGCGCGAAGCGGCCACGGGTCTCACGGTCGCCCATAGAGTTGAGGCGGAGGCTGATATCGCCATGCGCGAGATCGCTCACGAGCGAGCGCACGGCACGGATCAATACCGCATCCGCTATCGCGTGTTCGACACCGAGCACATGGAACTGCACGACTATCTGCTTAGGCGAAGGGCGGCCGCTCGCGGCGTTCGTGTGCCAAAGGAAGAGCGGCTGCAAAGGAGAGGGAACCACACCGCTATCGCGCACCTGCTTCAGGAGCGTCGCTACTTCGCGTGCGGTAGGGTCAAGCGCTTCGAGCGCTATAGAGTCCGGAAACGGTGCCTTGGCAGCTACGCCTCGTTTGGCTTGCGCAAGCGAAGAGAACGGGACGAATCCGTAATAGGTACCGATGGCGTGTACACGCTTGAGGACATCATCCGGTCGGTGCGCTACGTGGGTGCTCATTGCGGTTCGTTCACGGCCCCGGGAAGTACCCCCGTCTTGTTCGGCGGCAAGAGCCTGAGGAATGCGCGACCCATGATGTCTTCCTCGGGAAGCGCTCCCCAGACCCTTGAGTCCGAGCTTCTCGGTCGGTTGTCGCCCATGACGAAGAACTCGCCGTCCCCGAGCGTGGAATCGATGGTGTAGGTGGCATCTTCTGCGACGACGTAGGACTCATCGAGCTCGATGACCGTGCCATCGGTCTTGGTGACGCTCGTCTTGCCCTCGTTGATGTGCACCGTCTCGCCTGGCAGGCCGATGATGCGCTTGATATAGAAGATCTTAGGGTCGTTCGGGTAGCGGAACACGACGACATCACCGCGTTTCGGGTCATTGAAGCGATACGAAAGCTGGTCGACGATGAGATAGTCGCCGCTCTCGAACGTGGGATGCATGCTTTCGCCTTCGACGACGAAGGGTTGCGCGACGAAGAGTCGGATGGGAACGACGATGACAATAGCGAGAGCGATGAACGTCAGTATCTCTTTCATCGCGGTCCCGAGGAACTTCATGTGCAGGTATTGTATTCCTACTTACTCGCGCGTCAACTAATGCGCATTTCTTGACCGAACGGAGAGCGCAACTCCTTCTTTGCTATGATGGCTCGGATGCAGAAAGAAGATTTCATTATCAAGAACCGCGAGGGAAAGCGCATGCCGGCGACACTCCGGAAGCCCGAAGGGGAAGTCATCGGCGTATTCGTACTGCTCCACGGGCTCGGTGGATGGAAGGACCAGGCAGTTATAGCTTCCGTAGCGAATGCAGCCTGCGCAATGGGATATCGAACGATTACGTTCGATGCAGCTGATGGAGCAGCGGCACCCGACGCAGACTTCTTCGGACAAACGACGAGCGGGTATCTGGAAGACGTGGAAGATGTCATGCGATACCTGCATGAATCAAAGCTAGCCACACAGCCGATTGTCCTCGCCGGCCATAGCATGGGCGGGTTGGTCGCCCTTACCTATGCGGCCTCGCATCTGAAGGAGATAGAGAAGCTCGTACTTCTCGCTCCTGCAGTATCGTGGAGGGTAATGTGGTGGGCACAAATCCCATACTTCCTCTTGTGGCTTATTGTGGGACACCGAAGATGGTACGGGCCATATGGCTCGCGTCCGCGACTAGGGCGGAGATGGGTCTTTGATTTCTTCCGCTTCGATGGATATCGATCTGCACGCACTATTTCCATCCCAATCCTCATCGTATCTGCAGGTAAGGATCATACGGTCGCACGACCATGGGAGCATCGCTCATTCGCGCGTGCATTCAAGAGCGTGACGCATCAAGTGGTTCCTGGCGCGGCCCATGCCTTCCCGAAGCACACCGAAGAAGCGGCTGGTATAGTTACCTCATGGCTTACGTCATCCTAGGGCTTGGGAACAGGGGCGCCGAATACGCGAAGACCCGGCACAACGCGGGGCGCATGGTGGCGGAACTCCTTGCTGACAAGGAAGGATTCGAATGGAAACTGAACAAGGCTGCGCAGGCGATAGTTGCCCAAGGCGCGTTCGATGACCAGAAGGTCGTCGTTGCGCTCCCGGAGACGATGATGAACCTCTCGGGGAAGTCGGCAGCAGCGCTCGTGAAGAGCAAGGCGGCCGCCAAGAAGCTCCTCGTCATCCGCGACGAGCTCGACCTCCCTCTGGGTACGATAAAGATGACGATGCCTGGCCGCGGCTCGGGCGGGCACAAAGGCGTCGAGAGCATCATGCGAGCGCTCAAGACGAAGGATTTCGTACAGATGAAGATAGGAATCTCACCAGCGACTCCGAAAGGAAAGCTACGGAAGCCCGAGGCCGGTGAGAAGGTCATTTCGCACGTCATAGGGAAGTTCTCGCCCAAGGAGGAGCTGCTTCTCAAGAAAACCCTTTCGCGTGCGGCTGAAGCGGCACGCCTGTTCGTGACGGAAGGCACAGGAACGGCGATGCTTCTCGCAAACACCTCTTCATAATTATTTTATCTTTTCGCATTGCTATATATGTCTAACTAAGGCATAGTGCGGCCAGATTCAACGCTCATTTAGAGGAGAACGTCATGCTACAGACAGCTCCTCGTGGGCCCGTCTTTGACATCGTACGCACCTACCAACTCGACTACGAGCCAACGCTCTTTACCGAGAAGGAAGAGCTTCGAGCATACCTACAAACACTTGGCACCAACCCCGATGGTTGGGCAGATCGATTCCCTGGCGCGAGAAGCTTCGATAGATTCTGGAAGGAGCATGCCGACCAGGAAGCCTGCATCGGACACACTCCGCACGGCACCGTCGATCGATTCATCCGAACCTCCACGATAGAGATATCGCGGAAGAAAAGAATCGGTCGATGGGCGCATCGTTCTCGCGATTTGCACCTCTGGAAAAAACAGCTCCTTATCGAGCGTATCCAGACGGCGGACGGAAAGATCATGCTGCGTCGGCATAAGAATAGCGTCAGCGAAAAGCTTAAGGTATGGGAGACGCCCATTGAGTGCGCGCGACGCGGCATGCATGAGGAACTGAAGGTCTGGGTAGCGGCCAAGCATATGAAGCCGCCGTACTTCATCGAAGCGGAGCCAACGTCTGGATTCATGAAGACGCCAAACTCTCACCTGAAGAAAGACGAGCGGACAGGACTTTCAGCCCTGATCGACAAAAGAGATACGGGCCCGTATCCATGCGTTACAACGCATAACCAGCTCTTCAACTTCGTCTTCGATATGCCGCGCCCCTACTGGCGCGATATATACGAGGAACAACAGGAAGATCGGAAACTGATCGCCCGTTGGGAAGACTCAGCTACCCTTTTCAGGGATATCGTTCCCTAACCCCGGCCGGAAACGGTCGGGGAACTTTTTTATACTAACGAAATCGCCCGGAGCAAATGCTCCGGGCGATTTCTACGTACCACTGAAGAATGAATTACTTCTTCTTCGCGTCGGCGTACGACAACGTCATGCGCTGATCCTTCGGCTCGAAGAGCGTGATGGAGAACGGATACGTCTTCCCGAGCTCGAGCGCATCGCGGAGAGCTGCAGGGGACTCGAACTCCGAGATATGCACGAGGCCCGCGACACCTTCCTCGATCGAGGCGAGCGCGCCGTGCTTGTTGTACTTGATGACGACGCCCTGGACGTCCATGCCCTTCTTGTACTTCTCGGATGCGACCTTCCACGGGTTCTCGCGGAGCGCCTTCACCGAGAGCGACACCTTGCCGTCCTTCACCTCGATGACCTTCACCTGGGTGCGGTCGCCCACTGAGAAGAGAGCGCGAGGGTCCTCGACGAGGCCCCAATCGAGCTCCGAGATGTGCACGAGGCCTTCGAGGCCCGGCTCGAGCTTCACGAACACGCCGAAGTCGACGGCACCGGTGACCTCTCCCTCGAGCACGTCACCTACCTGGTACTTGTCGATGAGCGAAGCCTTCTCCTGCTCCTCGTCACCTGCGCGCTCGGAGAAGATGAGCTTACCCTCCTTGGCGTCCGCAGTGATGATACGAACGGAAAGGGGAATACCCTGGAGCTTGAGAAGCTCGGAGAATATCTTGTCCTTATCGCCCTCGGGCACGCGTGGGTAGTGCTCCTTCGCGAGCTGGGATGCAGGAAGGAATCCCTGGATGCCCTGCCACGAGAGGATGAGACCGCCCTTGTTCGCTTCCTCCACCGTGAGGGTGTAGATGGTCTGTGCGGCGATGGCCTGCTCGGCTTCGCCCCAGATAGCAGCTTGGCGAGCTTCTTTAAGGGAAAGCTCGATGTACCCGTCGAGTCCTGATGGGTCGACGACCTTCGCGGTGATGGTGTCACCCGGGTTCGCCTTGCGGAGAACGTCGGCGGCGTTGAGGTACTCGCGGCCGTAGATGATACCGGTACCGAACGGTGGAAGGTCGACGTAGAGACGACCGCGCACGAGCTCGATGATGGTACCCTCGACCAAATCCCCCGAACGAGGCGGGGTCGCAATTGCGTCTATCTTATCTGCCATCGGATGGCCGGGGTCGACCGTAAAGGTCACCACCGTAGCCGGGCGAGCGGCAGGATTCTTTTCTTCTATCATGTGGAATAAAGCGCGGTTTCTGCGGTGGGTACTGGTGCCTTGCGGCCTCCAGGGATAGCCCTCTCGCTACGTATATCCGCACGCTTCGAACAGGAGGACTATACCAGGGAACGTATATAAATGAAATCCCCCCGCCAGCATGCTGGCGGGGGGACGATTGGGGCCTGGGCGCTCCCGATATTTGGGGAGCGCGCCGGCGGCGAGCGTTCAGTTCGTACAATGGCCGCGGTCGCCCAGGTGCGGGTCGCCGGCGCCGATCAGGTCGTCGAGGCCGAGGCGGCCGACGTGGGTGCTGACATCCATAGAGCTCCGACCGAACGGGGTCGGGGGACTGGTCTGGTGGCGGGACATGGAAGTCTCCGTTGCGGGTTCCAACAGCTGATGATGGTCTTCTTCCGGCCGAGGCCTCGAGCATCTTCAGGTCAGGGCGTTTGCCGATGACCCGGGTAAGCTATCACACTCGCCTAGACTTGTCAAGTACCCTGTGGATGTGTCGAAATATAGAAACGCCCCGGGTTAACGGGGCGTCGTTTCCGGACGACTTCCCGGGGGGCGGGAAAGTCGTCCGGAGGACTGCGAGATCTAGGTCTCGCGGTTCTTAGTGAAGGCGCGCGCGCCGGCGAAGGCGATGCTGACGACGGCGAGGGCCAGGCCGATGCCGATGAACTCTTTGTTCTTCTTCATGAACTTGTTCATGATCAATCTCCAGATTGGTTTGTGCAACTGCCGATGGGGAGAACGAGAAAAGAGAGGTTGCCCTCTCTGGTCCGCTTTTCCGCACCGGTCAGTAGGATGAGTATAACACCCGTAGGGAGGGTGTCAAATACAAAACCCGCAGCATGCTGCGGGTCGAAAGAACATCAGAAGTGGAAGGGAAGGTGGGGACGCGCTCGACAACGCCCCCACCCCCTCAAGCGCCAATTGGGCGTGTTGGGACCAATTGACTGCTCAAGCCCTAGCGCACCGTCGGAGCGAAGCTGCGGCTGGCGTGGCCGTCGATGATGTGGTCTTGCTCGTTCGCTCGGCCATCGTCGCTGCCACCGCCGTTCCCGCTGCCGCTCGCGCCAACGCGCGGCTGCTGCGGGTCGTTATCCTGCTGCGTCAGGCGCCTGCGTTCTTGGGGCGCCTGTCGAAGCGATTCGGTACTGAAGCTTCCGTCCCTCATGCGTATATCCCACTTCCAAACAATGAAATCGCCGCGGGTGCGACGATGCGGCAATACTACCAAAATGGCAGTGGGTTGTACACGAAACCGCGCCATACGGCGCGGTGCATAGAAGGGGAATCGACCCTGCTGCTCCATAAAGCTCGCGAGAGCCCGGGAAAATGGTGAGGGCAGGGCCGACCCGTGACGCAGACTGGATGCATTCATCCAATCTCTACTCATGTCCGGGCTTGCGTCCAGACCCCCTCACTCTACGCTTCCTTCTGCATTTGTTAAGGGGTCCGAGGACGCAGGGTGGATAGCGGTATCGAGGGGTCCCAAGCTCACGCAAACCCTGCTTTCATGCTATAATCATGCCTATATATGGTCATAACCCACCACGGCGGCCAGTGCTTCAAAGTCACCTTCGGTGACTTGACCCTTGTCTTCGACCCTATCTCCAAGGGAGGCACGCTCCCGGCCGTACGATTCGGCTCCGACGTCGCGCTTTCGTCCCGCAACCATCCGAACATGAACGGGTTCGATGAGGTTTCCTTCAACGGGAAGGAGCCGTTCGCGATAACGGGCCCGGGGGAATACGAGCATTCGGGTGTGACGGTGCAAGGCTTCCTCACCAAGAGCCAGTACGGCCTCCCGAAGGGACAGCTCGACGCGGTGAACACCGTCTATGCGGTCTCGCTCGAAGGCATGACCATCGTGCACCTCGGCGCGCTCTCGGACACCGTGCTCTCGCACGAGGCACGAGAAGCCATCGATGAGATAGACATCCTGTTCGTTCCTGTCGGTGGAGAGGGAGTGCTTTCTCCCGCGGAAGCGTTCAAGCTCGCCGTATCGCTCGAGCCCCGCATCATCATCCCGATGCACTGGAGCGGCATGGGCGAGGACAAGGCGCTCGACACCTTCCTTAAGGAGGAGGGAAGCAAGGACATCCAGAAGGTCGACAAGCTCACCCTTAAGAAGAAGGACGCGGCCGAGAAGGACGGCGCTATTGTCGTAATCACCCCCTAGTCGCATACTTTAGCTATGGCACCTCTCTCCCACCATCTTGAGCGCGTACGGGCGAAGCCCCATCACGAGCAACGCAAGATAGCATTCCTCGCCGCGTTCGGGGTCACCAGCCTCGTTACGCTCGGCTGGCTGGGTGCGCTCGCAAGCTCCCCGGTGCTCGCGCTCAACCCACGCGCAGACCAAAACGAAGAACTCAACATGCAGAATGCGCTCACCGACACCCGCTCGAGCTTCGGCGAGCTCGCGGGCGCAGCAGCTGCCGCTATCGGCGCGACCACCTCGCCCGCACGCATCACCGTGGTCGACACGAAGACGACCTCGACCCTCGATGCGCCGAAGCAGAACTACAACGATACCCACGAAACGGTGCTGACTTTTTAATACATGGCGAAGAAGCAAGAACCAGTCCCAGAAGCGGTGCCGCGCATTAATATCATCGATCAGTCGATAACGAGCGAGATGCGCCAGTCGTACATCGACTACGCGATGACCGTCATTACGAGCCGCGCGCTGCCTGACGTGCGCGACGGCCTTAAGCCGGTGCACCGCCGCATCCTCTACGCGATGCGCATGACCGGCCTCACGCCTTCCGCTAAGTTCCGGAAGTCGGCGACCGTGGTCGGAGAAGTGCTTGGTTCGTACCACCCGCACGGCGACATGTCGGTGTACGACGCGATGGTGAAGCTTGCGCAGGAATTCTCGACCCGCTACCCGCTCGTGCTCGGGCAGGGTAACTTCGGATCGATCGACGGGGACCCGGCTGCCGCGTACAGGTACACGGAAGCCAAGATGTCGCGTATAGCCGACGAGATGCTCCGCGACCTCGAGAAGGAGACGGTGGAATGGATACCGAACTTCGATGGCTCAAAGACCGAACCAACGGTGCTTCCAGCTGCGGCCCCGAACCTGCTCCTTAACGGCGCGCTCGGTATCGCGGTGGGTATGGCCACCAACATTCCGCCGCATAACCTGCGCGAGGTGGTGGACGCGACGACGCATTTGATAGACAACCCGGAAGCGACGACCGATGACCTGCTTGAGTTCGTGAAGGGCCCTGACTTCCCGCTCGGCGCGATAGCGTTCAACCAGACCGATATCAAGCATGCGTACACGAGCGGTCGCGGCGGCGTGGTCGTGCGCGGCGAGGCGGAGATAATTGAGGAGAAGAAGGGGACGAACATCGTCATCACCTCCATCCCGTACCGTGTGAACAAGGCGGACCTCATCACGCGTATCGCGGACCTCGTGCGCGACAAGAAGCTCGAAGGCGTGAAGGATCTGCGTGATGAGTCCGCAGCCGACATCCGCGTTGTCGTCGAGCTCAAAGGAACCGCGCACCCGCAGGCCGTCCTCAACAACCTCTATAAGCACACCGAGCTCGAGAGCACCTTCCACTACAACATGCTCGCGCTCGTCGATGGCGTGCCGCAGACGCTCTCGCTCAAGGGCATGCTCGAGTCCTTCATCCTCCACCGCAAGGAGGTGGTGAAGCGTCGCACCGAGTACGAGCTCAAGAAGGCGCAGGAGCGCGAGCATATTCTCTTGGGCCTCTCCAAGGCGCTCGACCACATCGATGAGGTCATTGCTATCATCAAGAAGTCTAAGGATGTCCCGACTGCGTCCGAAGCGCTCCAGAAGAAGTTCGCCTTCTCGCCCATCCAGACCGCAGCCATCCTTTCCATGCGCCTCCAGACGCTTGCGGGCCTCGAACGCAAGAAGATAGAGGACGAGCTCGCGGAGATCCAGGACCTCATCAAGCGGCTAGAGAAGATACTCTCGTCGGCGAAGAATATCCTCACGGTGGTGCGTGCGGAGCTTGTCGATGTGCGTGATAAGTACGGGGATGACCGCCGTACGAAGATAGTGAAGGGCGGGGTGAAGAACATTTCGGTAGAGGACCTCGTCCCGGACGAGGAGTCCGTCCTGGTGCTCACCGCAGGCGGGTACGTGAAGCGCACGAACCCCGACGAGTACAAGCAGCAGAAGCGCGGCGGCGTGGGCGTCGTGGATATCTCTACTAAGGAGGAGGACGTGGTCACGCACTTCCTCAAGGCATCCGCGCACTCCGAGCTCCTCTTCTTCACCGACTTCGGCAAGGCGTACCAGCTCAAGATGTACGAGCTTCCGGAAGGGAAGCGCGCGACGAAGGGCAAGTCCATCATGAACTTCCTCCAGCTCTCGGGCGAGGAGAAGGTAACGAGCGTACTCGCAGTGCCGAAGGGCGCCGCACGCGACGCGCTCTCCGTGTTCTTCGTGACCTCGGCCGGCGTCGTGAAGAAGGTGGAAGCCAAGAACTTCGCGGACGTACGTCGCTCCGGCATCATCGCCATCAATCTCCAGAAGGGCGACAAGCTCGTCTCGGCGTCGCTTGCAGGCGAAGGCGACAGCATTTCCATAGTTACCGCCAAGGGCCAGAGCATACGCTTCGATGAAGCGGACACGCGTGCCATGGGCCGCACCGCGGGCGGCGTGCGCGGCATGAGCGTGAAGGGTGATGACCGCGTGGTTTCGGCCGAAGTCGTGTCAGCTGCTGCCAAGGGCGCGACGCTCCTCGTCATCATGGACAAGGGCTATGGCAAGAAGACCTCGCTTAACGAATACAAGATACAGGGACGCGGTGGCTCGGGAATCAAGACCGCAGAAGTAACCGCCAAGACCGGGGAGATCATCGGTGCGAAGGTGCTCATCGGGGAAGCGGACTCCGAAGAGGAGATAGTCGTCATCTCGAAGAAGGGTCAGGTGATACGCGTGACATCGGCCGAGATACCATCGCTCTCGCGCGCAACGCAGGGCGTACGCATCATGAAGATGCGGGAGGGGGATTCGATCGCTTCGATGGTCGCGCTTTAAATACCTGTGTCTTTCTGTATATATTCCTAGTGTGCACAGCGTACGTGCTATTTTTATAGTAATGAATTTCTCGGAGCCCAAGAGCAATGTCCTTCAGATAGGTCTCAAAGAAGGAATGAAGGTGGGAGACCTTGGTGCGGGCTCCGGCCACTATGCGGTCGCTGCCGCGTCGGTGGTGGGCGAGACCGGGCATGTGTACGCCGTAGATATCCAGGAGGACATACTGAAGCGCGTCCGCGATCTCGCGCACGAGCGCGGGCTCAAGAACCTCTCGACCATATGGGGGAACTTCGAGAAGCTGGGCGGTACCACGCTGCGCGACCACACGCTCGACGCCGCCATCCTCTCGAACACGCTATTCCAGCTGGAGCACCGCGAGGGCGCGCTCGAGGAGATACGTCGCATCTTGAAGCCTGGCGGGAGGCTGCTCGTCATCGATTGGGCGGGCGCGTACGGCGGCATGGGCCCGGCTCCGCACCAGGTGGTACCCGAGCATGCTGCCGAGGAGCTCTTCATAGGGGGAGGGTTCCATAAGACGAAAGCATTCCGCGCTGGCCCGCATCATTATTCGATACTCTTCACTGCGCCGTAATCGGCTATCATACAACCATGGCCAACATGCGACCCTTCCAGATAGTGATACTCGCCGTCTTCGGGCTTGCGGCGATCCTCGGCCTCGCGCTCTTCGCGAGCTTCCAGGGGTTCGGGCGCAATGCCAGCGAGGTGGGTGCGGTGACGATATGGGGAATGCTCCCTGAAAGCGCATTCAATCCGGCGCTCACCGAGCTCAAGCAGATACACAAGGAATACGGCAAGGTCACGTACGCCGCCTTCGAGGCCGCCACATTCGATACCGAGCTCGCTAACGCGCTCGCGTCAGGGACCGGTCCCGATCTCATTCTCATCAACCAGGAGCATTTGCTCACGGAGCGCAGCCGCCTCTCCGTCATCCCGTACTCTTCCATCACCGAGCGGGCATTCCGCGATAGCTACCTGCCGATATTCGATACATACCTATCCGCCGAGGGCACCTATGGCATTCCGCTCCTTGTGGACCCACTCGTCCTTTATTACAACCCGACCGCGCTTTCGGCAGCCGGCGTAGTGCAGCCGCCCTCGACGTGGGAAGCGGTCACGGGCCTCACTCCCACCCTTACGCGCATCACGAACGCGCAGGCGATATCCCGCAGCGCCATCGCGCTCGGGACCTATGAGAACGTAGCGCACGCACGCGCCATCCTCTCGCTCCTCTTCTTCCAGGCAGGGCAGCCCATCATAGAGAAGACGCAGCTCGGGCTGCGCTCTACGCTCGGGGGCTCGGGCGGGAATACCTTCGGTTCCTCGGCCGCTGAGTCCGCTCTCAACTTCTATACGGAGTTCGCGAACCCGACGAAGACCATATACACCTGGAACCGCTCTCTCCCGGATTCCCGCCAAGCGTTCACTCGGGGCGATTCCGTCTTCTATCTTGGGTACGCTTCCGAGCGTGCGGGCATCGCTGCCGCGAACCCGAATCTGCCCTTCGATATGGCGATGGTGCCGCAGCCAGCGACCGCGAGCGCGAAGACCACCTATGGCAAGGCGTATGCGTTCGCGCTCCCAAAAGCATCGAAGAACGCGAGCGGCGCGTACGAGGTCGCATTCGCGATGACCGCGAAGGATATCCTGCCTGCGCTCGCGCGTGGTGCGGGCATGGCGCCTGGCGTCCGCAGCTTCCTCACACCCTCGACCGAAGACCTCTATGAGCCCGTCTACTATCCGCAGGCGCTCGTGGCGCGTGCCTGGCTGTCCCCAGCGCCCGCAAGCCTCGACGCAGTTTTTGCCGCTATGATTGGGAATGTGACCAGCGGCCGTATGAACGTGAAGCAGGCGCTGAATGCAGCCGATCAAGCGCTCAACGCGGCGCTCTCGCAATAACTCATGCCACGACTCATCTCCCTTCTCCTCGTTCTCGCAGCAGTCGGTGTCCCGCTGTTCGCGGTCGCACAGTCGTGCCCTGCCGGCCAGATCTATACGAACGGCGCGTGCAAGGCAGTTACCGGAACCGGCGATCAGACAGCGCCTTCGCCTGGGGGAACCGGCGATCAGACAGCGCCCGGTCCGGAACGTCCCGATAACGGAGGGCTCGTCAATCCACTCAAGGGCATCGATTCGCTCCCGCAGCTCCTAACTGCCCTTCTCGCTGCAATAGTACAGATAGGGACTATTATTCTTACACTCGCACTCGTATACGTCGGCTTCCTCTTCGTGGTGGCGCAGGGAAGCGAGGAAAAGATACGGGATGCTAAGGGTGCGCTCCTCTGGACCCTTATTGGCGGGCTCATCCTGCTCGGCGCTTCCGCCATAGGCGCGGTCGTTGCGGCGACCGTCGGTAAACTATGAGCTTCAAGGAACTGGTGGAGGGTGTCATCGTACCCATCTTCGATAAGGGCGTCATCCCGCTCCTGTACGCGCTTGCGTTCCTATTCTTCCTTATCGGTATCGTCCGCTATTTCTTCATCAGCGGTAGCGAGGAGGCGAGGGAGAGCGGAAAGCAGCTCATGGTCTGGGGCATCATAGGCCTCGTTGTCATATTCTCCATATGGAGCATCGTGAGCCTGTTGCTCGAGAGCGCCTTCGGATAGCGTGCATAACCGCTTGTGAGAGCGCTCGAGCTTGGTAGTCTGTACCTATGAAACTAAAACGCCTTTCCGGTATATTCGCTACCGCCCTCCTCGCCTTCGCTCTTCCTCTCTCGTTCGTGCATGCGGCCGTGGGAGACGACGTAAAGAATAATCCTGTCGTCGAGATGATGCAGATGCTCCTCGATCTCATCGACTACATACTCGTTCCCCTCATCTTCGCGCTCGCGTTCATCGCGTTCTTGTGGGGGGTCTTCAGCTACTTCATCGCGGGCGCAGCGGACGAGGAGAAACGGGAGACGGGGAAGAAGTTCATCACCTACGGCCTCATCGGCTTCTTCGTGATGGTGTCCGTCTGGGGTATCGTGAACCTTCTGGTGAACTCATTCTTCGGTGGGGTAGAGAGCCGTCCTGATCTTCCCACCTTCGATCAATCCTCGCGCGATAGCGGTGGTTCAAAACCAAGTACGCCATGCCCGACCGGCGAGACCTGCATCGAAGGCACCAATATACCTTCCAATCTCAATGGTCTTTACTAGTTGCTGTTTTCCACACGAAGCAAAAGCCTCTATTGACGCTGTACCAGGGGGCTCTATGCTATAGGGGTATCTCTAATCACCATCTATGAAGAAACTCGGTTACATAGCAGCAGCTTTCTTGGCGCCCGCATTCGCGTTCGCGCAGATAAACGCAACGAGCGCGCAGACCCTCGCGGTCGGCATCATCCAGTTCATAAACAGCATCGTCGTTCCTCTTATCTTCGCGCTCGCCTTCATCGTATTCATCTGGGGCGTGTTCATCTACTTCATCGCGGGCGGCCATGATGAGGAGAAGAAGGAGTCTGGCAAGAGCCTTATGCTCTACGGCCTCATCGGCTTCTTCGTGATGGTGTCCGTCTGGGGACTCGTGAACATCCTCACGGGTACCTTCAACCTCAACAAGAACGTGCCGTCGTATCCCGACGCTCCGCAGGTCAATACCTAAGCGGTATACTTCTCCACCCGCAAGAACCGCCCGAAAGGGCGGTTCTTGCTATCATTGAGCGTATGAAAACCTACGACGAGTTCATCAAGAGCGTCCAGACCGAGATACTCATGCCTATCATCACGCTGCTCGCCATCATCGCGTTCGCGGTGTTCGTGTGGGGCGTGGTGCAGATGATAGCGGCAGCGGGCGACGAGGAGAAGCGCACGACCGGTCAGCGCCACATCGTATGGGGTATCGTCGGCCTCTTCATCCTCTTTGGTGCGAGCAGTATCGTCGCGCTGCTTTCGAGCACGATCTCTTCAGCGCTCCCGAATTAAGAAAACAGCCCCGCGATTCGCGGGGCCGTTGTTAACTCAGGAACTGAAAGATCTTATTCTTCGTCGAGTCCGCCGGCCAGGATAACCTCGTCGTCGTTCTCGGTCGGAGCGGGTGCCGCAACCGGAACGATGGTGCCTTCGACTTTGTCGTTGGCGACATCGGTGTACCCGAGCGGGAGTTCGGCGCCAGTCTTCGACTGGACGCCGACCGCATCCTGCATCACGCATCGCCCGGTCTCCCAGGCGAACGTCTCGGTGCCTATCCTGCACCACTTCCGATACCGCTGATGGGCGGGATCGACGGGGTTGCAGTTCGGGCTCACGCCCGGATCGCAGATGTGGGTGTTGTGCCCCTCAGCTGCAAGGATCCAGGTGATGCCCGTAGAAGGCGCGACGAAGGATACCCACATCTTCTCGCCGGTCGGGGGCCGCGTCTGCTTTACAGCAGCCGAGCGTCCCGATTCGTGCTTCGAGGATGTGTTGTCCAGCGCGGTGCCGAAGATGCCGAGCACCACGAGGGCAACAGCGATCCAGGTGAGCGCCGCGCGGAGTGGTTTGCCCGTTCTTCCGAGTGCCGATGTGGCCACCAGGAGACAGAACATACCAATGGCTACGAACAGCCACATCCGCTTGATGATCACGGCTATCGAGCCGGGAGTCGGGGAATCCCCACTCACGAACCCGATAACGATCACGATGGCCGCCAGGATGATGAACCCGATCACCAAGACCCACTTGAGGGGACCTGATGGGTTGGCGGTCATGTCGAAGGCACTGTCCTCGTGGCCATGATCGTGTGCATCATGACTCCCATCATCATGTGCAGGATGAGGAGTGTGGTGCTCGGCGGCCCCCGCCTGTTGACGCTGGAACCGCCGAAGGGCGAGACGTGCATCCACGGACTGCTTGAACCTCGTATAGAAGAGGACAAGAGTTATCAGTGCGAACAGGGCGACCGTCAGAACGGTGCCCCAAGGTATATCAGGCATCGGTCTTCTCCGTCTTATCATTGCCACGAAGGATTGCGCGTCCGAGACCCATCGCTTGCGCGACACCCTCGGTTCCAAGAACGAGATCGGCCTGGCCGATGGTCGCCATGGCTACTTCACCGGCGCGGTAATCAGCGCCGGACATGTTTACTGCGGTCGCGGCGTCTTTAATACCCTGTCCTTGCTTTGCCAGTTCGACGCGAGCGGCTTCGGCAAGGAGCTTGCGTCCCTCGGCCTTGCCATCCGCTTCAAGTATGCTGGCCTCTCTCGTTGCTCTCGCGGTCGTGATGGTCGCAGCGCCATTAGCGCGTGCGGCAGCCACATTCGCGATCGCCACATTCACTGCTTTGGGGAAGTCAGGTGATTGCAGCAGGGCTTCCTCGATCTCGATGCCCCATTTCGCGAGTGCTTTCTGCAGCTCGTCCTTGATCTTGTCGTTGATCTCGGCGATGTGGGCGATGATGTAGTCGGGGGTATGCTGGCCGACGATTTCCGCGATTTGGACTTCGCCGGTATCCCGCATTTGCCGCACGATACGCAGATACTTTTCGTTCCAATCAGCTCCAGGAATCCGCTCCCACATATCGAAGAAGTAATCCTTATGGAGCTTCCACACGACGCTGAACGTGACCTCGAGCGTAAGCCGGGTCGCGAGCGGGTCGTCGGACGGTGGCTCATCAGGGTTGACTTGCGCCGTGGTGACGCGAATCGGCCTGAATAGTTTGTCTTCTAGACCGAGCGCGTCATCCTTCTTTGAGATTTTCTCCGGGTCAGCAGGGAATTGATCCTGTTGGCTCGAAGTCGGAAGCTTGTTGAGTTCCGCGATACCTCGCGGCACCGGATAGAAGCCCGGACCAACTGCAAGCGCTCGCTGTTGAAGCACCCAGATGCCCGCCAGTTCGTTCTCCTGCACGACGTGCAGGGAAGTTAGATGGTAAGCACCGAGCGCGACGAGCATTGCGATCCGGCTCGCCCCGAGGGGGTCGCCGAACATAAGAGGGAGGATGAGAGGTAGTGCCGGAGCAGTTGTAGCCACGAGCGCGGCTACGTACTTGGCAGGCTTCCCCACAAGCGGGGTGCCATCATAATCGCCAAACATCGTGGCTTTCCTTTCTTGCTGTCATTGACCTTGTCAAAGGCCATTCCGTATATAAGATAGCACAATAAAGCGCAATTTGTCAAGTATAAAACCAGCTATATCCTAGCTTCTTTGTGCCCAGGAGAGGACTTGAACCTCCACCCCCGAAGGGACCTGCTCCTAAGGCAAGCGTGTATACCAATTTCACCACCTGGGCAGGTGTATTCACATCCTAGCAAGAAAGCGAAAGACCTCGTAATCGAGGCCTCTGCTTCCGTGTGCACCCGCCTGGGCTCGAACCAGGGACCATCTCCTTAAGAGGGAGTTGCTCTACCAACTGAGCTACGGGTGCATGTCTGAACCGCCTCGCAGCGGTTAATTCGCAGTATAGCGGAAAGTTCCGTATCCGCCACCCTTATTCCACGACCCGCCACAGGTGCTGGGGGATGTGGACAAGGAGCTCGTACGGGATGGTGCCGCAGAGCGTTGCAAGATTCTGTATGGAATTCTGGTGCGACGGATCCCGCGAGAGAACGGTCACCACATCCGCACGGGCCACATCCGGGACATCGGTCACGTCGAGCGAGCTCATGTTCATGGATATGCGGCCAGCAACCGGAACACGCGTCCCACCTACGCGCATCGTTCCTTTACCCGAAAGTCTGCGGTCGTACCCCTCGAAGTATCCGACAGGCACCGTTGCGATACGCGAAGGACGAAGCGCCGTGAAGGTGGTGTTATATCCCACGTGATCGCCCTCGGGAATGTCGCGGATGGAGGTGATGAACGAGCGAAGCTCGAGCACCGGCTTCACCTCGGTCGCCCCGTGGTGCGACGTATCGAACCCATACAGGCCGATGCCGATACGGGCGACGTTCGTGCGCGTTGCCTCACCGAAGCGTACGCCCTTAGTGGCAGCGATGTGGCGGTACTCGATAGTGGGTATCGAACGCTCGACTTCCGCGACCGCATCGTTCCAGGTCTCTATCTGAGCAGTCGTGAATGCATCATTCGGTCCGTCCGCATCAGCCAGGTGCGACCCGATACCGACCAGATTAATATTCCCGTTCCTCTTTATGAGCTCGATAGCGAGTGGGAGGTCGGTAGGTAAGATGCCTTGGCGGTGCATCCCGGTATCTATCTTCAGATGGAAGCGTGCAGGGCGCGTAAGTAGCTCGGAGATATCCCGCAGCTGCTCTATGTCGGTTATGGCGAAGTCGATATCGCGAAGCCGGGAGCGCTCAGGGTCGAGCGGACGCACGTATCCCATGATGACGATGCGCGACTTCACCCCGGCTCCGCGCAGACGTGTCGCCTCGTATAGTGAGTCCACCATAAAGAAGGCAATGTCCTCCTTGTCCAAGAGGCGAGCAATGAGTCCTAAGTCATGGCCGTACGCATTGGACTTCAGTACGGGGGCAATACGCGCGTTCTGATACCGCTCCTGGTATGTGTGGAGGTTGTGGAGGAGGTTGGCTTTGGATATACCTACTTCCACGAGCGGACGATGCGGGGAGAGCCGCTTTTTAATTCGTCGGATAGTATCTATGAATTCCATGGTACCGGGGGTGGGAGTCGAACCCACACGGCATTGCTGCCAGGGGATTTTAAGTCCCCGCTGTCTACCATTCCATCACCCCGGCCTAACTTTATTTTTAGCACGAAAGATTTGGAGGCCCAGACGGAAATCGCATCCGTGCATAGCGGGTTTGCAATCCGCCGTGTTTCTACTTCACCACTGGGCCGTACGGCGATAATAGCGCGACCACGGCCCCTGCGCTATAAGTCCTTGGAGATATCATCGAGATGCTGGCGCGCCTTCTCGCCCGCATCTATCTCGAACCTGATGTAGGGAAGCCGTGCGAGACGGGTCGTCTTCTTGAGCTCGTTGCGGAAGAGGTCCTTGTGGCGCATGAGGAAGTTGATGGCATGGTCATCCTGGCCCTCGGGGAATACGGATACGTAAATAACGGCGGTCTTGCCGTCCTTTGAATACATCGCACGCGTAGGAGTGATAAGAGTGTTGCGTCCCGCTTCGCGCGAGATGTAGCGCCCCGCGCTCTCCATGAGTATTGAAAGCGCACGCTGGTCGCGGTCGGTAGACATACTAGTTTTCGGTTACCTTAAAGGCGAAGAGCGTATCGCCCGGAGCTGCTTCGTACTTGCTCTCGAGCTGGAGGCCGAACTCGCCCTCGACGTGTATCTCCTTCACGTCCATACGCGCTACCTGGAGGTTCACGAGCTTAGCGGTGCCGATAGGGAGGCCGCGACGGTCTATCTTGATGCTCACCCCGAGCGGGAGCGTACCGGAGACCCACTTAGCGCCGAGCACCTGCTTGTTGCCCGCGGTATTGAACGCCTTGAGCACCTTCGCCTCGCCGATTATCTCTTCGACGGAGATGCGCGGAGCCTTCTCCTTCACGAGCTCCTCGATGCGCTCCTTGAGGTCATAGATGATGGAGAAGGTATCGATAGCGACCGCGCTGCGCTCTGCGAGGTCACGCGCAGAGGAATCGGTGCCTACGTTGAACGCGACGATGTGCGCTCCACCGGCCATGGCGGTTTTCACATCTCCCTCGGACACCGCACCAATGCCTTCCGAAACGATGCGGATGATGACGCGCTCATGCGAGACCTTCGCGAGCTCGTGCTTGATGGCTTCGATGGAGCCTGAGACATCAGCCTTCACGATGAGCGGGAAGAGCGCGCTTCCCTCAGGAGTCGCCTCGTCGCGCACCTTGGCTGGACCCGCTTCAATCATAGCCACCAGCTTCTCCGCCTCCTTCTTATTCGCTACGACCGTGAACTGCGTTCCCGCAGCGGGAAGCGCTGACCAGCCTGCTATGCGTACTGGCTGCGCGGCCTTTGCGGAATTGATGCGGGCACCAGCGAAGTTCTCGATGAAGCGCACCGGCGCGAATGCTCCGCCTGCGATAACGACAGAACCAGTTGCTAGCGTACCCTCCTTGAGGATGAGGGTCGCGGTCTGGCCCTGCTTTGGGTCCTGGGAAGATTCGAGTACGAAGCCAGTTGCGGGCGCTTCTGGGTCATAGGTGAGTTCTGCGAGGTCGGCGGTGAGGAGTACGAGGTCGAGGAGCTCGGGAATACCATCGCCACTCTTCGAAGAAACGGGAGCATAGGGGACGGAGCCACCGAAGCCTTCAAGGTATATGCCATGCTCCGTTACGGATGCCTTCGCACGCTCGATATCCGCGCCGTTCTTATCGATCTTGGTGAACGCAACGATGTAGGGAACATTAGCCTCAGTGATAGCCTCAAAGGCTTCTATGGTCTGGGGCTTCACCGCTTCGTCAGCTGCCACGACGAGGATGGCGATGTCGGCGGTAGCAGCGCCGCGCGAGCGGATGGCGCGGAATGCCTCGTGGCCCGGGGTGTCGAGGAAGGTGATGGTGCGCGACTTGCCCTCGTACTCATGCTCGGCTTCGTACGCGGAGACGTGCTGGGTGATACCGCCCGCTTCGCCGGCTACGACATTCGCCTTCCGGATGTAATCCAGAAGCGATGACTTGCCGTGATCGATGTGCCCCATCACGGCCACGATAGGTGGTCGTTGCGTTCGCGCCATAATATAACGATTACAGCATAAAAAGGGCTTATTTACAATGATTGTTCGGTTACGGGTGTTTGCACCCCCTCTCGGCTTGAACTAGTGTGAACGTATGGTCTTCAAGAAGAAGCGAACCTATCTCGATTGGGCGGCTGCAGCACCCACTTCCGCCCTTGCGTACAAGGCGTTCGAGAACGCTGCCCGCTTAACCGGGAACCCGTCCTCTCCGCACCTCGAGGGTCGTGCCGCTAAGGAAACGCTCGAAGGCGCGCGTCTGCGCATAGCGCGACTCGCAGGCACCAAGCAGGATGCCGTCATATTCACTTCAGGCGCTACGGAGGCGAATGCGCTCGGTATCCGGGGGTACATAGCAGCGCGTATGGAGAAGGGCAAGGACCTCCATGTGCTCTATATGCCGAGTGCGCACGCGTCTGTCCTTAGCGCCGTGAGTGCGCTTGGCGTTGCGACCGAGGAACTCTCGATCCGGGATGGTGCGGTAGACCTCATACGGCTTAAGGAACAGGTACGGCCCGAGACCGCGCTCGTCATCGTCGATGTCGTGTGCGGCGAGACCGGCGCGCTCTATGAGGTACGGGATATAAGGCGGGTACTCGATGCTGCACGGAAGGATAGTTCCCGCATCATGCTCTTCGCGGACGCGAGCCAGGCGCCTCGTATCGAATCCATCGAGCTCTCGCATCTGGGAGCCGACATGCTTTCGCTCGACGCGCAGAAGGTGGGAGGAGTACGCGGAATCGGCGCGCTCATCGCTCCACGACATGTTGCGCTCACAGCCCTCATTGAGGGGGGCGGCCAGGAGCGAGGACTGAGACCCGGGACCGAATCAACAGCGCTCGCCGCAGCGTTCGCGACTGCGCTTGAGGAATGCGAGCGGAATAGAACTTCATTCGTAGATAGGGCGGCAGGATTGCGTAGCTCGCTCCTCGAAGCGATAGTCGCTATCCCAGAACTCGAAGTGAACGAAGGGAAGGAGAACGCGCCGAATATCTTGAACCTCTCGCTTCTCGGTCGCGACACGGATTATCTCGTCGCGCTTCTGGACGAGGCCGGGTTCGCGGTCTCCACTAAGAGTGCGTGCGAGACGAATGAGAGTGGCTCGCGTGCGGTTCTCGCCATGACCGGGAACGAGGCACGTGCCACGTCGACGCTCCGCATCTCCTGGGGCCCTTCGACTGCCAAAAGCGACCTTATGCAGTTCGCGCATGCGCTCCTGTCCTCTGTTCGATTTATGGATGGGAACACGATATAATAACGGTATAACGAGCCTATGAATATCGAAGACCTCAACAAAACCCAGCTCATCCTCCTCACGCTCCTCGTGAACTTCGTCACTTCCATCGCGACGGGCGTTCTTACCGTATCGCTCCTCGATGAGACCTCGCCGACCGTCACGCAGACGGTGAACCGTATCGTCGAGCGCACGGTCGATTCCGTTGCGACCTCCCCCGTCGTCATCCCGAGTATCCTGCCGCCGAAGGAGGTGCCTGCGGTCCCGACCGATGAGGAGCTCCGCACGAAGGCGATAAGCGCGAACACGGCGCGCACCGTCGCTATATACAAGAACATGAGCGGCAAGCTTTTCCTCACGACCGGCACCTACCTCCCGAAATCGAAGGCGGTCGTGACGGTAGCGACAGGCGGACTGCTGAATGACGTCGCTATCATGTTCCCGAACGGAACGTTCGTCGAAGCGTCGAAGAGCAAATCCGGTAGCGGGCTCGTCATCTACGGATTCGCTGATGATGCGGTGCTTCCTGAAGCTCCTGCGTCCGGGCTCGTCGCTGCTGCCGACATCAAGCCCGGCCAGACAGCGATTGCTCTCATGAGCGACAAGAGCGCGGTGACCGGTATGGTCACCAAGGTCGATGCTGCGGGTATCTCGACCAACTTCGGCGATATACCGGTCGGGGGCTCCGTAGTGAACCTCGCGGGCAATGTTATCGGGCTTTCGCAGGGTACCGCTACCTTCATACCCGCCGAGCTCATCGATAAGCTGCTTTCCGCGCCCGCTTCGTAATTCCTTCATATCGGTATCGTCATCATATCTATATGCCTCCCTTCAAGAACTTCACCACCAAAGCCAAAGAAGCGATAAAGAAAGCGCATGAACTCGCCATAGAGCGGGGGCAGAACCATGTCAGCCCGCTTCACCTCCTCACCGCCCTCATCCACCAGGAGGAGAGCCTCGTCTTCTCCGTGCTTGATAGGCTCGACGTGGACACACTCCTTCTTGCGGACACGCTGCTCGAGGCGCTCGAGATGCCGGAGACCTCCTCCACGCTCTCGCCTTCATATAACCTGTACCTGACCCCCGACCTCGCCCAGGCAATTGAGGCGGCAGGGAAGGTCGCTGCCAAGATGAATGATTCGTTCATCGGCACGGAGCACCTCTTCGTCGCCGTGCTCGAGCACCCTGGCCAAGCGGCCGACACGCTCGGTCGCTTCCGCATCGATGCGGAAACTGTCGTCGCGGTCCTGAAAGAGCTCAAGTCAGCGAAGGATGGGCAGGTATCGGAGCCCAAGCGCTTCCGTGCGCTCGCGAAGTACACCCGCAACCTCACGAAGCTCGCGGCAGATAACGCCCTCGATCCGGTCATCGGTCGCGACCTTGAGATAGGGCGCGTCATACAGATACTCTCGCGCCGCACCAAGAATAATCCCGTACTCATCGGAGAAGCCGGTGTTGGAAAGACCGCTATTGCCGAAGGGCTCGCTGCGCGCATGGCGGTAGGCGACGTGCCGGAGTCGCTCAAGGGCAAGGAGCTCCTTTCGCTCGACCTCGGGCTCATGGTCGCGGGCACGAAGTACCGCGGTGAGTTCGAGGAGCGCATGAAGAACGTGATGAAGGAAGTGGAGAAGGCGCAGGGCAAGGTCATACTTTTCATAGATGAGCTCCACACCATCATCGGCGCGGGTTCGGCTGAGGGTGCGCTCGATGCCGGCAACATGCTCAAGCCTGCGCTCGCGCGCGGCGAGATGCGCGTTATCGGTGCGACGACGCTCAAGGAGTACCAGCAGCATATCGAGAAGGATGCTGCGTTCACGCGCCGCTTCCAGTCCGTGTTCGTGAACGAGCCTTCGGTCGAGGACGCTATCGCCATATTGCGCGGACTTCGCGATAAGTACGAGCTCTTCCACGGCGTGCGCATCACTGACGGCGCTATCGTTTCCGCGGTCGACCTCTCGGCCCGCTACATCAGCGATCGCTTCCTTCCGGACAAGGCCATCGACCTCATCGATGAAGCCGCTTCGGGCCTGCGCATCGCGCTCGAGAACAAGCCGCCGCTCTTGGAGGAGACTGATCGCAAGATTCGCCGTCTTGAGATTGAGCGTCAGGCGCTCAAGAAGGACGAAGAAGCGCTTGGAACCGCTACGAGCGAACATGGCAAGGAGATAAAAGAGCGTGTGAAGGCGATTGATTCCGAGATAGCGGACCTACGCGAGAAGACGAGCGAGCTCGAGCTCAAGTGGAAGAATGAGAAGGAAGTCCTGCAGGGCATACGCGGAATCAAAGAAGAGCTCGATAGCTTGCGTGTGCAGGCGGATAACGCGGAGGCGACTGCTGACCTCGGCGTCGCGGCCGAGATACGCTACGGACGCATGCCCATGCTCCAGAAGGAGCTCGAGGTGAAGACGAAGCGTCTGAAGACGCTCCAGAAGTCACGCCGCATCCTGCATGAGGAAGTGACCGAACACGAGATAGCGGGTGTGGTATCGCGCTGGACGGGCATCCCGGTATCCAAGATGCTCGAGGAGGAAGCGGCCAAGCTCGCCCGCATGGAAGCGGCGCTCCAGGATGCGGTCATCGGCCAGGACGCAGCCGTCAAAGCCATCGCTGACGCGGTGAAGCGCTCGCGTGTCGGTATCGCCGACCCGAACCGCCCTATCGGCTCGTTCCTCTTCCTCGGCCCTACTGGCGTTGGTAAGACGGAGTTGTCGCGCCGCCTCGCTGAATTTATGTTCAACGACCCTGAAGCGCTCGTGCGCGTCGATATGTCGGAGTTCATGGAGAAGCACTCAGTCTCGAAGCTCATCGGCGCCCCTCCTGGGTACGTCGGCTATGAAGAGGCTGGGTCTCTTACAGAACGCATCCGCCATCGTCCATACTCCGTCGTGCTCTTCGATGAGATAGAGAAGGCGCATCCAGAAGTATTCAATATCCTCCTGCAGGTCCTCGACTCCGGACACCTCACGGATGGGAAGGGAAGGAAGGTCAATTTCAAGAACACCATCGTCGTGCTCACCTCGAACATCGGCGCCGAGTTCATGGATCGCCTTGCCTCGATCGGCTTCGCGCAGTCGGGCGCGGACGACTCGGCGCAGTACCAGCAGGTGAAGGACAAGGTGATGGAGGCGCTCAAGAACCACTTCCGTCCCGAGTTCCTCAATCGCCTGGACGACATCATCATCTTCGATGTGCTCGCCAAGGAGGCGCTCGCCAAGATTGTCGACAAGCAGGTGAGTGAGGTGGTGGGACGCCTGGGCGGCAAGCGCATCACGCTCACGCTCGCTCCGGAGGTGCGCGCCTGGCTCGCAGAGGTCGGATACAACCCGCAGTATGGCGCCCGTCCGCTCCGTCGCGCCATCCAGGACAAGATACTCACGCCGATAGCGTCGCTCATGGTCGAGCAGGGCGTCATGGAAGGCGGCTCGGTATCGGTCACCATGAAGAACGGCGCACCGCACTTCGAGGTGCATAAGACGGCGCGTAGGGCGGCTAAACCCAAGGCGAAAGCGGCGGTTGCCTCATAATCCGGCCCCTGGTATAGTCCACCTACATATGTCACAGGATCGCCTCATAAAGCTTCGCTCCACCAAGTCGGACCACGTCTATTGGACGCGCAAGAACAAGAAGAAAGTCGAGCGCAAGATCGAGCTCAAGAAGTTCGATCCGACGCTCCGCGAACGGGTTACCTATAAGGAAGCGAAGAAGTAGTTAAAAGAAAAACCGCCCACAGGGGCGGTTTTTCTTTTAGTTGTAGCGGCCCACGTTAGTGCGAATTGGAACCCGCTGGTGCAGGAGCTGAATGCATGGCTGGTATTCGGTAGATCTCTTGAAGGAATCTGTACATAAAAGAAACCGCCCAACCCTAGGAGCCAAGCGGTTCCAATTGGTCGAGCGGTGTGGCTCAGGCAGCGCGTTTCGCGAGAAGCTGGATGCGGCCGAGAAGGACGGCATCCGAAATCGGGCTGGCGACGTAGTCATCAGCGCCACTGTCGAACGCTGAGACTTTCCCCGACCAGGTGTCCATGTAGGTCACCACCATGATGGGCGTTCGCACGCCTTGTCGGCGCAGGCACCAGATGAAGCTGGAACCCATATCGTCGGGAAGTTCGTCGTGGTTGAGAAGAACGATGTCGTAGTCCTTGGCGGTGGATTCCACCTCCTCGGGAACAGTCGACACGGTAATCTGGTGACCTGCTTCTTGAAGCAGAGTCTGAAGGGCAGTGCGCTTGTCGCCTTCGCCCTGAATCAGCAGGATGTGCATTCCCAGCTCCTTGTTGTGCTGCATATAAATATAGCACAGTATAGAAATACTGTCAATAGATGCGGGCCCAGTAGGAATCGAACCTACGACATCGGATTTGGAGGCCGAAGTTATACCATTTAACTATGGGCCCGAAGCGAGTTCACAAGGCTGATTCTTTAATTAACCTCGTGCGCCAAGAATTCCCGGCTCTCGTTCTGTCAGATTAGCAGAAACCACCTTGTGGGCAAAGCCGTACCGACTCAGGTGTAGCAGGCTACAATAGCCCTATGCACCGGTTCCGGGCTTTTCTCCTCATCACGCTCGCTTTGTGCGTGCTTGCCCCGCAAGCGCTGTTTGCAGCTGAGCTCCCGCTGCTGGACCCTGACTGGTCCATCGTTCCGGACCCAAGTGAACTCGATACTTCTTGTAAGCCCACCGACCCGCTCGGCATGGGCGGCATACTTGTGCTCGTGCAGAACGTGATGAACGCCGCCGTATCGCTCACGGTCATTGTGTTGGTGCTCGTCGTTGCCTATGCAGGCTTCCTCTTCATCACTTCTCCCTTCAATAGCGAGAATAGAAGCACTGCCAAGACTGCGCTCATGAACGCTGTCATTGGGGTCATCATCGTGCTCGCCGGTTGGCTCGTCATCGATTTCGTGATGAAGATTCTCTATAACCCTGATGCAGTCTTCGGCGGTAAGCAGATAGGGCCATGGAGCGCGATAATCACGGGGGGAGACGCCTGCATAAAGCCCACTGATACCGAGCCGCTCTTTGGTAACCTTCCGTTTTCGGAGGGTCCGAGCGTCGACTCAACGGTAGGCGCCGGAGGAGTGGGAGCCGGAGGTGGAAGTGCAGGACCCGGAAAACCTGCTTCGCTCGGCACAGGGGCGTGCTCGGCAAGCAGTATTGCGACATCCGCCGCCGCAGGCGGTTACCGACTTACCGACGCACAAGCGCAGACATTCTCATGCTTAGCTAAGTCGGAGAGCGCTTGCGGAACGAATATTACGGGCGCCACGACTCCCGGTGGTCAATCGACCACTGCGCACGGTATGTTCCAAATCGTGCTTGGGTATCGCAATGAGAAGACAGGCGCGCCAAGTCCCTGCCACAGCCTGAACATCCCGGTGTGTAGCGCTGCGGCCAAGCGCGCGGGATGGACTGGCTCTGGCGACCTTAATTGCGCGAATGCATTCTCAGGAGGCAAGGTGAAGGCGGGTATGGAGAGTCTCGCGCGGGTTTGCCAGGCTGCTTCGAAGAATCTCGATTGCAATACGTCTGCCGCCGCATGTCTGCTCAAGCAAGATCCTAGCTTCAAAGACTGGACTCGTGATTCTAGGAGCTCAAGCCAGAAAGCCTGCATCGCGCGGTATGCTAAGTAATATGAAACGTTCAAGGCTTTTTTTGATACTCGCAGGAACCGCAGTAGTTCTCGTCCTGGCTGGCGTTATTTTCCTCACCCTCCGTTCTACGGAGGCGGAGCCTGTTCCGCAAAGAGGCGCACAATTTCCTAACGGCGGGAATACTAGTACGAGCCTTCCAGCGGGCATGTTGCTCGTCAAGGCCGGGGAAGAAGGGGAAATAGAGGTCAATGATTTCATCCGTGACGGCATAACAGTCGCGGATGTAGTGAATCCAGGAAGTTACGTGCTTGCGGGCGAGCTCGGTTACTGCCTAGCGGACGGCACCTGTCCCAAGGCCGCTGACACGCCGCACTTCAGTATTTCGTACCATGAGGCGAGCGGGACGTTCACCATCCAGCTTCTCGCGGAGCCGCTCGGCGAAGTACGGCGGGAGGCGGAAACGCATCTGCGGAATCGTCTCGGCATCTCGAACCCACTTATGTGCACGTTGAACTATTATCTCGGCACGCCCTCTTTCGTGAATGAAGCCTATAGCAACGGCAATATCGGTTTCAGTTATTGTGCAGGCGCAGCCGCACTTCCCGAATGATATGAAGAGCACCTTCATCGCTGTCATAGTCTTCCTGGCGGCATTCGTCATTGCATCTCCAACTGCATACGCAGCTGAATCAACATTTTTCGGTCCCATCGTCCCTGTAGAGTGCCAGAGTCTTTGCCCGTGCGGGTATGCGGCGGTGCTGGAGGTTATTCGCCACCTGATGAACTTCGCGGTGACGTTCGGCGTCATCGTCGTGACCATCATGCTTGCGTGGGGTGGGTTCCTCTATATCCTCTCGGCCGCGAAGCCCGAGAGCCGAAGCCAAGCCAACAGTCTTATCAGCGGAGCGGTCATCGGCCTCCTCTTAGTGCTGGGTTCTTGGCTCATCGTCGACTTCATCATGCGCACTCTGTATAGCGGTCCGGACGGAACGGCAGGGAAGTTCGGTCCATGGAATAGCATTCTCGCCGAGAAGGCGAACTTCTGCATCGTCGCGCAGGATACGAAGCCATTGTTCGGCACCCTGCCTTTCTCGCAGGGACCTTCGACGAATCCGACGAATCCGGACCCTAATCCGAATCCCCCTACAACTGCTGGCGGGACAAATTGTACTTCTATACCTACCTCACAGCTCGTAACTGTTGATAATTATCGATTGCTCGCAAGTACTGCTGAACGCTATAAGGCTATGAAAGAAGCTGCAGCAAAAGATGGAATAACTTTGGTAATAACATCGGGGTATAGATCTCCTGAGGACCAAGAAAGGGCTTGGAAGGAGAATGGCTGCAGTCTTGTAAATGGGAAAGCTGTCTGTCAGACTCGCACAGCCGCCGTACCGTGTTCCCTCGGAGGAACGGGCTCAAATCATACACGCGGTACTGCTGTGGATATTCGACTAAATGGAGGGGTATATGACTGGCTGACTCGAAACGCATCACGCTTCGGCTTTTACAATAAACTCCCAAATGATCTCCCTCACTGGTCAGACACTGGCCGTTAACGAGGCCCCAGAAGTCGTCGAAGCCACGCCTTCTGATGGCGCGCATAGTGCCAGAGCTTTGCAGATAGGGCAGGGAGGAGCGATTCCTGGTCGCGCTCACCGCGTAGGAACTCGCCGACCATCCTATACTCGAGCCCAAGCTCGTTAAGGCGGTCGTCGCCCACATATGCACGCACCCGCTCGACCTCCTCGATGAGGCCGTTCTCGAACGCCTTCTCGAGCCGTTTATCGATACGGTCTCTTAGTTCCTCGCGTTCAATATCAAGGACAATCCATTCAACCCGATAGCGGGGGATTGCATCATCGCGAACAGGCACCTGCCCATGCTCCGCGATTATCTCGAGCGCACGTACGAGCCTCCGCTTATTGCTCGGATCTATCTTCGAGGCTCTCCTCGGATCCCTTTCACGTATCTCGTTCATGAGGCTTTCCGCGCTCCTTGCTTCAAGCTCCGTGCGAAAGAGCGGATCAGGTGTCGTTCCTATGGGCAGCCCGTACAAGAGCGCATCGAAATAGAAGTGGGTGCCGCCTGCGAGGATGGGTTCTTTGCCGCGCGCTCGGATAGACGAGATGAGGGAAGTCGCATCCTTCATGAAGTCTCCGGCGCTATACGCATCCTTGGGGTCCCGGATATCGATGAGGTGGTGGGGAATGCCCTCCATCTCCTCTGTGCTCGTCTTCTCCGTACCAATATCGAGCATCCGATACACCTGTCGGGAATCGACCGATATGACTTCCCCATCGAGTTCCTTCGCGAGCGCCACCGCACGTGCGGACTTGCCCGACGCCGTCGGGCCCACAACGCACTTCAGGGTCAATTCATCGTTCATGGGTAAGGATTGGTCAAAATGCTATCATGGTCAGGCTAATCGAGAATACCT
>ERZ1292623.742-Hain-H51-01um-R1-742-length-33476-cov-6_pt1 | contig 33476 bp, 34 predicted proteins | sample MGYA00564398_ERZ1292623 | MGnify/ENA primary metagenome ERZ1292623 (study PRJEB36523, sample SAMEA6512633) | groundwater metagenome | collected 2019-01-07 | study: AquaDiva: Metagenomics assemblies of 32 groundwater samples
CCTTGAGAGACTCCGAAGTTGTTCCGTAAGAAAGATTTCCTACGTATAGTTTCTTAGCCATTGTGTATTTTGATACTTATAACTATCGTCCGACCCCTCTTTGGCCAAGAATTGCTCCTTTACCTCCGAGAACTAACGACTTGTCAAGTGTAACATTATAGGTTGTATATAGTCAAATATTTTTACTTTATACCATATTCCCCCACTCTGGTGCGTAGAATCGAAATGGTGATTGCGCCAGTTTTCAAATTTACACCTAAATCTGAAACCAATTGTCTGACATAAAAACCACTACCAGAAGTGACTTTGACTTTATAAATAAGAAATTTTTCTGGTGCATTACTTTCAAAATGTCTATCCCAAAGTTTCAAAATTTCTTTTTGTCTGAAATCTCCTACAACCGCATTTATTCCTTCTTCTATGTATTTTTTAAAATCTACTGATGATATCTCTCGAGAACTCACAAATTCTATATTTTTCACTTCAACTTCATGTTCTGGCATGACCACAGTATCCAACTTATCTTTACGTGCTAGATCAAATAGAGGTACACCTCCGACGACTTTCGAAGAATATGCTGGATATTTTTGCATGAATTTTCCCTCGTATTTTTTGAGAGCTTTTTTTATTTCTTTTTCACCAAATATCTTTAAGCCCCCTATTTCTTTTGTCTTCGTAATTTTTCCCAAAATATCATAAGTGTCTGTTTCTATTCCTAAAACAAATTCAAATTCATAATCTTTATCGAGTCTTGTGTAGGCTTCGCGTTCTTTGTTTTTCTCACCGGCAAGCACTATCAAAACACCTTCGGCCATAGGATCTAATCTGCCAGCATAAGTCATTTTTACACCTTTGTATTCTGGACGTATAGCCACATAACGCTCTATGGTCTGCAGAGGTGTCTCGCTCTTTTTTTTATAGAGATTGAGCACCTGATCAAATTTGCCTGCGAGTTCTCTGGCCATAACTCTATGCTACAATGCTTCCATGCTTTTCGAAAGCTTTGGTAAATAAAATGAAAAAAATCGTCCTCGATGTAGAGACCAGAAATATTTTTCAAGACGTGAGTTCGAATGATCCGCGAGAGCTCGATATATCAGTCGTCTGCCTATACGACTATGAAACCGATTCGTATCAGAGCTTCCTCCAAGAAGATTTCGGCAAGCTCTGGCCGATACTAGAGAGAGCAGATATACTCATCACATACAATGGCGACCATTTTGACATACCTCTGCTCGGCAAATACTATCCTGGCGATCTGGCAAAAATAAAAAGTCTCGATCTCCTAAAAGAAGTGAAAAAAACTCTCGGCTTTCGTTTGAAACTCGATTCGATTGCTTCTGCAACTCTGGGTTATAACAAGTCAGGTCACGGATTGGAAGCTGTCACCTGGTGGAAAAACGGTGAAATAGAAAAAATCATTAAATATTGTAAAGACGACGTCAAGGTAACAAAAGAAATTTACGATTACGCTCTGAAAAACAATCAGCTCAAATATAAAGACGGTTCGAATGTAAAAGATATAAAACTAGATACAAAAAATTGGGAAAAGAAAAATGACAGTTCTATGACTTTCAGCTTGGGGTTTTAATATAAAACGGAGGAAAATAGTATTGAGCGAGGACTTTCGGAGCACGACGGTGCGAGAATGAGATGGCCAGCCAGTAGGCTGGAACATCGTGCCGAGCGAGATGCTATTTTCCTCCGTTTTATATTACTAGTTTCCGCAAATCCGATATGACTTTTTCTGCGTGCCCCAGAGATTTTACGTGCGAATATATCTGCCTGACCTTGCCCTCTCTGTCAATCAAAAAAGTCGTCCGCTCTATGCCTTCTATTTTCGCACCGAACATACTTTTTTCTCGCCAGACGTCATAGAGACGAGAGACTCCACCCTGAGAATCTGAAAGCAAAGTGAAATTGAGGCTCTCGGCCTGGCAGAATTTTTTGTGGGATTTGACATCATCGGCAGAGACACCAAGCACCACTATTCCTAGGTCATCTAGTTCATACTGATGATCGCGAAACTCTTGAGCTTCCAGAGTACATCCGGCTGTCATGTCTTTCGGATAAAAATATAGAATGACAAAACTACCTCTGTAATCCGAAAGAGACCTCATTTTTCCGTCCTCATCACGCAGAGTGAACTCCGGCGCCGGATTTCCGAGCATAGACATTTGAATAAGCGATTTCATGATATAATTTCTTCTGTCTTAAAAAGTAGAATTACCAGATCATTATACTAGATTAATCTTTATGAATGAACCCAATCAATCTTCTTTGCAGTCTATTTCCATACCGGTCGCCATCATGGTCGCCGGCGCTCTCATAGCGGGGGGTATTTATTTTAGCGGTAGAGGAAATCAGGCAGCAGTAGTAAATAATGCGAATACTGCGACCGTATTCAACGCCAATAACATAAAGCCTATAAGCACTGCTGACCACGTTTTGGGCAATCCGAAAGCCGATATCGTCATCATAGAATACTCAGACATCGAATGTCCTTTCTGCAAGCAATTTCATGCTACTCTTCACCAACTGATGAACGAATACGGCACCCAGGGTAAATTAGCGTGGGTATATCGTCATTTTCCTGTTCACACGAATTCAATAAAGGAAGGCGAAGCAGTAGAATGTGCGGCTGAAATCGGCGGCAATGATGCATTCTGGAAATACACTGACAAGATATTCGAAATCACCACTTCAAATAATGGGCTGGACTTGGCAGAGCTTCCCGTCATAGCGGAAGAAATCGGACTTGATGTTGTGCGTTTCAACGCCTGCCTGTCGAGCGAGAAATACAAATCAAAAATCGAGAAAGACAGGGCCGATGTCACGGCAGCTGGCGCCCAAGGCACTCCTTATAGCGTCATATTCACCAAAGGCGACAGGATTCCCCTCAATCAAGGCGCCCTCCCCTACAATGATATGAAAACTATTATTGATACTATATTGAAGAATTAAAAGAGGTGGATTTGTATTTATCTGGCATCATACTATTTGACTATATCAGAAAGATGTTTCCAAATAGCATACATTGCGTATGTATCAAGCTCGCAATATTCAAGCATTGATTGTTTTAATTCTTCCTTTTTGGCTTCTACCATATCTTCTGTAACTAATTTATTCCAGGTATTCATAGCCTCTGAGCCGTTACTAATATCAAGCTCTTTATAAGAGAGTTTTGGACATAAAACATTGAGTATTTTTTTAATTGAAGCCCTTCCGTGAAAATCTGGATGTACATGTAATTGTTTAGAAAATATTTTCATCAAATCAAAAATTCTAGAATTTACACCTTGAATAAAGTCTGCATATTCTGGTAATCGTATGGCTAGATGTTTATTGATATGCGATTCTTCAAAGGTTCTATTCCACACAATAATACTTCCGGATTTTCCTATTTTCTTTTTGAGATCAGTCACAAATAGTGGCGAAGGGTCATTCTTTTCAATATAGAAAAAAGGTTCCATATGTTCAGGTTCGGCACCTTTCTCGGCAGATTCTTTTGTCAACACATGAAGAGAGTATTGAAATGGGATATGTTGATATGGTTTATATCCGTTAAATCTTGGTATTGCCGGATTAAAAGACTCATAATCAAGAAAATACAAAGGAAACTGTAATTTTGCAAATTCTTGACGTATTAATTTATGATTTATATCAGCTTTCTCGTCACCGGGTTTTAACCTCAATGAGCAGTTGTGCACGTCTGCCTGTTTTTGCATTTTTGGACTAAGTTCAAAGTCATCTGGAATATTCTTGATATCATATACCCCCAAATTTATCAATTCATGCAATTTATTACTTCTAATACGAATCAGATCATGAACGCTGTATTTTAGAAGCTCATCGTCTTTTAAAATTTTTCTATTATGTTCGGCAAAGGTCGTGCAATGTTTTGACCTGCCTTCATAAATACAACGACACGGACCAGACGGCTCTTTAGGAGAACTAAGCAAATTGATCATAATTTCTATTCCCTCTTTAACATGCAACGATATTTCTTCTACATAAATAGTTACGTCTTCAAAGACAAAAAGTTTCTGAAGATCAACTTCCCCTGCAAGAGTGTAGTTTTTGTTCAGACGAATGAGATAAGCCTTAACAACTTTATATCCGACTTTGCGGGCTAGATAAACTTGAAATGCAAGATCATAGAGATGGTGGTCTTTGAGTAATTTATTTTTATACTTTTCAAGTGCTTTTGGATCCTTGAAATCAACTATCCGATCACCATCATCCGATTCATCTTCAGTTTCTTGTTCCAGTTTAGAACTACTGGATGCTTTAACCTCATATAAGGATAACTCACCATTTTTACCTCGTTTTAATATGTCCACTGCCGCAAATAATATGCCATCAGAAAATGATGCCTGAAAAAGCGTCTCTGTATGATCTTTTAAAAGCTCTTTAGTTTGTTTGAGGGATTCATCACCACGACTCTCAACAAGTACACCACCAGGAAATCGCTCACGTGCTTTCTTTTCAACTGAATTTCCCGCTTCAACTAGATGTTTTTCAAAATCAGAAAGAGGTAATGCAAAGTATATCTCCGGTTTCCATTTCTTCATCCAGGCGTTATGCGGACATTCTCGCCATAATACATAATCGGATTTTGTGATGATCATGTATTTTAATATAAATTGCTGTGATTATCGATATTCAAAAAACGAATTCCATTCTCTCTCACCTCATATATCGCTCTCAAATCTCCCGTTATATTGATACTCCTGCATCCAAAGTACTTTCCGTGAAGATTATGATTATTTAATTCCGGAGAAAATGAATCGGCTATAAATAGCTTTAATTTCTCATTGAATTTATATTGAAGCTTGGTTGGCAATTTTTTGTACTGCTTCTTAAAGTTTTTATGCAAATCAACAAGCATGATGGCTTTATGTTATGATCTCAAACTCTTGATCATATCTTCCGCTGTGTAAAAAGGTCCTATAATATTCTTGTTAGCGCGAGAATCAGTCAACAGCTTATTAAGAATTTTTTGTGTTCTTTTATTGGGCATCGGATGATCAGTAAACGTTACTCTACGCTCGGAAATAAATTCCTTTATATAACTATTTACAATTGCGTTCAAAGACACACCCAGAGTATGGGCTGTTTCCTGGGCCTTTCCTTTGAGAGATTTGTCGATTTTGATACTCAACATAGTTTGCATGACAATGTAATAAAATAATAATATCTAAAGTATATATATTAGATTGATTTAGTCAAGACTCTCGTAATTTTAACACGAATACCACATCACAATGACGTAACCTCCTTGTTTTGATCATCCAGAATTATCAGTTTGTAAATTTCGATAAGGGCGGAAAACAAGGCGATGACTAATGGTCCGAGGAAGAGTCCGATCGGTCCGAAAAATATAATGCCACCGATAACGGAAAGCATGACAAAGAGAGGATGGACAGTAAAACCCCTGCCCACAACTATAGGCATGAGGATATTGTCGACTAGACCGACTACAATTATTCCCCAGATACCGAGCCCTATAGCCGCTCCGAGTTTATCTATGAGGAAGAGATATAACACTGCTGGAATAATAGTCAGTCCTGCGCCAATACCAGGTAGGAGAGATACGACCGACGTGAGCATACCCCACAAGAGAGCGTGCTCGACACCAAAAACATAGAAACCGAGAGTGGCCAAAATTCCTTTTATGAGAGATGTGAGGAGCGAGCCGCGCACGACCGAGTTGACCGCCCTCTCAATTTTATCAATTATTTGTTGATCATAAGTATCGGCTAGAGGTGAAATATCCATAATTGTTTTCTTCATACGCTTGCCATCGCGCAGTATATAAAACAAAGTGATAAGAACGATGAACAATCCCAGAGCGATTGACGCTGTACTGGAAAATATCCTGCCGAAATTATTTACGAGCGAATCCGCCGCCGATTTCACATAACCGCCGATATCGGGATTCCATGTTGGATATATACTTTGAATGGGCTTTATCACATAAGCCACGAGTAGATTAGCATCGCCGAGTCCTCGATCACGCACCGCTGTATAAAAGTTAAAAGATTCGACGGCAATCTGTTCTATGAGAATAGAGAGCGGAACGAGAATGACAATCAGAACAAAAAGAACCGTCAGCGTGGCCGTAAGCGTTCTTCGGCCTTTTGTTTTGGCCAGAATCCATCTATCAATCGGACGCACTACAATAGCCGTCATAAAGGCTAGAGCGACGGGAGCGATAAAAGGTTTGAACAATGCCAGAGTGATGAGAAAAACCGCAATGAGCAATGCCATGAAAAAATAAAGTTGAAGTTTTTTAGTGTCCATAGATTTAAGTATACTCTTATTTTATTTATCCAAATATACCTATAATAATTGACATTGCAGCCAAAACAGCCAATTCATGCCCGACTGAAATCAGAAAAAGGATGAAACTATCGTCGCCGAAACAGTAGTCACCCAATTTCATTGGCACAGCAAAACCAATCCAGAGGAGAAATGCGGAGAGTATGATGCTCCAGAAACTGACAATGACGAGGGAGTTGAAGAGAACAGCCAAAATAAAAGCAGTGACCAGAGTAGAGATTGTCATACCGATCCAGACTGACGCTTTGGGTTTGTCTTGTTTTTTATCGTGCGAGTTTTCTTCCGTCTTACTCTTTAACCTCAGCCAAAGTTTGCCAAAGGCCCATGGCGCATACCATACAAAACCGACGATCATCCCAGCTATGGTAGCGACAATAATGACCCAATAATTTATATTTTGAAAAAACATAATCTATGTGTTATTTAATAAGTGTTTATTTTTAGTACTTTTAATACTACTGTATTATACGCTAGACCAACTTTTCATAAAAGGGCTAAAAATATAGGCGAATTTTGAGAGATAAAGAAAAGATAAAGTTTAAAATGAGTAATTCTTGCAAATTTTGACACGGTGTGGGAGGGTGGGGACATTAAAAAACCCATATGCGTATTCTCGTTGTAGATGATGACAAAGACATACGCGGTTATTTAAAGGCCAATCTAGAAGCCGAATGTTTTGCGGTCGATACAGCCGGGGACGGCGAAGAGGGTTCATACCTCGGAAAAAACAAAAGTTACGACGCTATAGTTCTCGATAACAATATGCCGCGAAAGAGCGGCATTCGTGTTTGTGCCGATTTGCGAAGCGCCGGAAACACAACGCCTATCATCATGCTCTCTGTAGATTCTGACAGTGAGCATAAAGCCGAATTGCTCGATACTGGCGCAGATGATTATTTGACCAAACCTTTCTTATACAAAGAACTGCGTTCGAGAATTCGTGCCCTCCTGCGCAGGCCACGTAAAACAGTACCGTCTATACTACAAGTAGACGATCTCGTCTTAGACAGTTCGCGGCAATTCGTCAAACGTGGCAAAAAGAAAATATATCTCACCCGCAAAGAATTTTCCCTACTCGAACATCTCATGAGAAATGAAGGAATGATCGTTTCTCGCGCCAGTATCCTAGAGCACGTCTGGGATGCTGAGATCAGTGTTTTTTCAAATACAATCGAGGCTCATATATTAAATATCCGAAAAAAGGTAGATGAACGGCCAAAGAAAAAGCTCATATACACCATGCCGGGCCGAGGATATCAGATCAATTGCCGTAACCCCAATTATTAACTTACAATATGATCTATTTAGAAAAATTAGGACGGCGCACTCGAGAATTCAGGTCGTCGCTTCGTCGCCTTTTTGGCGTAAAAGATACTCCGCCCTACATTTCACGCTTTGCAGAATTTGGCAGAGGAGCGAGTGGTGTTATCCATGATCTCTCAAATCCACTCACTGTCATAAGTCTATCGATGGAACAGCTCAAAAACGACGTCCGCATCCGAGGGAGAGATGCTCAAAAACATATAGAAACTGCTCTACGGGCAAGCAGAAAAATGAAATTGTTTTTGTCGACGGCAAAACAGCAATTAGCAGAAAAAGAAATACGAACACGATTTGATGTCATAGAGGAAATTCAGAGCGTCATAAAGCTCCTACGTCCGATATCAAAAAAATCAGATATAAAAATTAAATACCGCTCCCACAAAGCGGTATTTATTTTCGGCGATGAAATCAAATTCTTTAGAATCGTTTCAAATATTGTTTCAAACGCCATAGATTCATACGTTTTATTTCCCGGTCAGCAAAACAAATTAATAATTATACGAGTGAAAAATGACAAAAAAAATCTCATCATATCCATACGCGATTTCGGTTGTGGTATTCCAAAACACCTCCATAAAGCAATATTTGAGCCTTTTTATACAACCAAACAGAAACACGAAGGGACGGCGGGACTCGGACTTTCAATAGTAAAAAACATCGTAGAAAACGATTTTAAATGCAAAATAAAAATAGACAGTACGACAGGCAGGGGTTCGACGTTTAAAATTATTATGCTTCTACTTTGATTTATATACGAAATTCCAGATGGTTCCGACTATATTGCCTACGATATAGCCCACAAAAGACGTAATCACTATGAGAACAATCGCTTTACCAAAACTGAAATCCGTTATAACAAAAGAAAAATCAATAAAATGGATCCGATATATAAAGGAAAGAATCGAACCAGCCCAGCCGACACCGACAAAAAACACCCAAATGACATGCATGAAACCAGCAAATCCACCCAAAACCAAACCGAGTTTATGTCTGTTGACCATATAAATAATAAAACTAATTTATAATCTTATCCCATTATTATATCACTATCATCTATTTTTGTTGCCGGACTTGGAATCGAACCAAAATTTAGAGCTTCAAAGGCTCCCGTCCTACCATTAGACGATCCGGCAATATATAACCGTATATAACTGACTGTATGCTCATATGACTTGCAAGCATAACTTACAACAAAATCGGACCTTGGACAAATCAAGTAAACTATTTTCCCTCTTCCACAACATCAAGTACCAAGAGTTCTAAGGGCAACTCGCGTATAGGAGAGAGAGCAATGTAGTCGAACGCACCGAGGAGGGTGTGCAGGAGTTTTGAGTCTACGGCTGTTTTTTTGTCGGCTATGAATTTTTTGTCTTCATCTGATGTACCCACCGTAGCTCCAAGAACAGACATTTTTTCGAGGAGAGTGAGACGGACGAGAGAGAGAGTGAGTTCGAGAAAAAGTTTTGGATCAAAATTTTTTGAGCGAATTTCGGCAATAACTTCAAAAGCTTTTGCGGCGTTTTTTTCTACCAAAGCCGCAACAAAATTCCTGACCAATTCTGACTTCGGCGAGCCCGTGGCTTCTTCTACATCCTCACGGGTGATCTTTTTGCCTTTTATTCCCGCTATGACCCGCTCCAAAATGCCATGTGTGTCTCGAAAAGATCCGTCACCAACCAGAGCAATCAATTCAGCAGCGGCTGGTTCGAGACTGAATCCTTCTTTTTTGGCGATTTTTGTAATCGTATCTTTCAAAATTTCCGCTGTCGGTCGTTTGAATTCAAAAACCTGACAGCGTGAAATGATGGTTTCGGGCAATTTGTGGATTTCGGTCGTAGCCAGAAGAAATACGACATGTTTTGGTGGTTCCTCTAGGGTTTTCAAAAGAGCATTAAAAGCCTCCTTTGTGAGCATGTGCACTTCGTCTATGATATAAACTTTGAATTTCGATTCGAATGGCAATACTGCGACAGCATCACGTAAAGCTCGAACGTCATCTATGCCACGATTTGAAGCGGCATCTATTTCATATATATCATTTGCACTCGTACCAATTTCACGAGCGAAAATTCTGGCTATGGAAGTTTTACCTATACCACGAGAACCGGCAAATAAATATGCGTGAGCAACAGTTTTATTTTCTATGGCGCCTCGCAAGGATTTGACCACAATATCTTGGTCTACGACTTCTCGAAAATTTTGCGGACGATATTTTCTGTATAAAACTTCGTGTGACATATTGAGAGTATATCAGAATAGCAGGAGTTTATAAAAAAGACGGGCGAGATTTGCAATCTCGCCCGCTTATATTCATGTCAGGCGTAACCAACATGAAAATAGTTACAACTACTGTCATGAGAAAATAGGGATCATGAGCTCCCATTCAAAACTGCAAAAGAACAAAATCGGAGAGAGGGGGTGGGGCCAACTACACTTCGTCAGAAAAACCACCCCCTCCCAATTGGATGCGCTTTGCCGACGCATCGTAGTTTCAATTTACACCCGCTAGCAATTTTTGCAAGTAAGTTATGCACTTATTTTATCTTTATTTTGAGCCGTTTTTTAGAAATCGCTTTACGATACCTTCAACTTCCCCACTATTTTTAGCTTCCATGAGCTCTGTACGCAATTCTTTGGCATTATCAAATCCATGCACATAGGCTTTGAAATGTTTTTTCATGAGAGCAAAGCTTTTCACCGAGCCTAGCAATTCTTCATAGAGTTTGGTGTGCTCGACAAGAGCTTCCAGTCTTTGCTCAAGACTCGGTGAGACAGATTTTCCGTCTTTTGTATGAAGTGCAGAGAAAAGCCATGGATTGCCGAATATGCCACGGCCGAACATTATACCATCGACTCCAAACTCATGAGTTCTTTGTTTTGCGTCTTCCAAATCCTTTATATCTCCATTTCCTATAATCAAAGTTTCTGGAGAAATTTTGTCTCGTAGAACGACAATCTCACGCATATGCTCCCAATGTGCAGAAACGAGAGACATTTCTTTCCTGGTTCGTAAATGAATAGTGAGAGCAGACAGATTTTCGGCGAGTAATTCTGGTATCCACGTCGCTATTTCGTTTTTATTATAACCAATACGAGTTTTCACAGAGATCGGCAGTTTTGGTGCACCCTCTTTTGCGGCACGAATAACCGCTCTCGCTCTTTTTGGATCTTTTATCATGGCTGCCCCCGCTTCCTGTTTTTCTATTGATCTATCGGGACAACCCATATTTATATCTATACCGTCAAAACCAAGCTTTTGACATAGAGCTGCTGCTTCGCACATTTTTTCTGAATTGGCAGTAAATAACTGGGCAATAATTGGTCTCTCTGCTTCTGTAAATTCTAGATCATGGAGAAGCACTTTTCGGCCAGGTGAACATAGTCCATCTGCCGAAACAAATTCAGTCCACATGACATCAGGTTTGCCATGTCGAGCAATAATCCGCCGAAAAGCCGCATCTGTCACATCCGCCATAGGAGCGAGAACAAAAAAAGGCTTCTTCAGTTTTTTCCAGAATCCATGATTCATAATACGTAAAAAATGGGGGGGGTATAAAACATGCATTGATGGAGACTTTCGGAGAAGGCGAAGGCCTTCGAGAATGAGACGGCTCGCCAGTAGGCGAGAACGTCGTGCTCCAGCAATGCATGTTTTATACCCCCTACTTTATATTATTTCAGCTTATATACAACTTTATTTCCCGAATCGAGCTTCATATAATCGAGCTTTTGGAGAAAGCGCGAGAGCGACGGAGCGATAGTTTTATCGTTTATGACAGAAGAAATATTTGAGAGCACAGTGGCTAAATCGTCATTTATGTTCACTATGAGCGAACCACCGGTAAAGAGAATGATCGTCATATAATGAGGCTCGTCAAAAATTGCCAGAGCGGGAGCGATACCAAAAGAGCCCAGTTCACGGACAAAAAATTGAATTCTTTTAAATTCTTCTGATGGAAGAAAGCTCTGGCCAATCGGCTGACCAGAAATTAAACCTCTGTATATAAAAGCTGATGAAGTAGCTATGGTATCAAATATGAGACCATTTTCGTCCATAGAAAAACATGAGCTGATTTCCCGAATACCCCCGGTGCACCATCTAGCCTCTTCTTTTCTTTCTTCCAGAGTTATCTCAATTTCTTTTAATCCATTTCTATTTATTGAAACCGATTGAATCAGAGGCAAAGCGAGAATTTTTTCTTTTATATTATCGACTGGATAGAGAAAAGCATTATTCTTTGAAAAGAAGTAGAAATAATTGCCGGCTATTTCTCGGAGAACTGTCGCTTCTATCGTTTCAATCTTGACACGCTCATTGCCCTTTATTATTATCTTCTCAACAGACATGGATTGTGCCTGAGAGAGCATAGATAAACCTGAAAAAATGATACCGAGAACGAGCAGAGTGTAGAGACTCATAAAAAACGCTCGTCTGCGCCGGCGGGCGACTAGCTTCTTTTGATAGACCATCACCCTAGGCCTTTGCATATTTATTTTTTAATAGAATCCGAGCCGAAGTACGATTTCAAAACTTCGGGAACATGTACAGAACCGTCCGCTTGCTGAAAGTTTTCAACCATGGAAACGAGTATGCGAGGAGTAGGAATAGCGGTGCAGTTGAGAGAGTGAGCATATTTTAATTTCCCTTCCATATCTCGATAGCGGATATTGAATCGTCTGCACTGGAAATCGTGAAAGTATGAAGCTGAAGATATTTCGCGATACCTGTCTTCTTTTGGCACCCATAGATTGATATCGTATTTCTTTACTTGGCCCAAGCCAAGATCTGCACCGCAATTTATAACAGTCTGATAAGGAATACCGAGGGACTCTATAAATTCTTCTGTATTTCGATTGATTTCCTCGTGGAGATTTACAGAAGTCTCGTGACTGGCTTCGCATAATACAACTTGTTCCATTTTGTAGAATTCGTGGACGCGAATGAGGCCTTTGACATCTTTTGAATGACTGCCTGCTTCGCGCCTAAAGCACGAAGAAAAACCGAGATATTTCAAGGGAAAATTTTTTGCATCCAGAACTTCGCCGGAATGATAAGCCATGAGAGGCACTTCGGCCGTACCAGCCAAAACATCACCGTCCTGGGTTATATAATAATCTTCGACATTGCCTGGCAGATGAGCGGTACCATAGAGATTTTCTTTGCGGACGATAACTGGCGGAATGATAGGCGAAAATCCGCGCTTGCTGAAAAAATCCATAGCGTAATTCCAAATGGCAAAAGTCAGTCGAGCGCCGTCTCCCGTGAGAAAGTATCCTCGAAAGCCGTGAACTTTTACCCCACGCTCAAAATCAACCATACGGAGGGAAGTCATTAGTTCGAGATGGTCTCTCGGTTCAAATGTAAAGGCTGATTTTTGTCCCCATGTTCTTACTTCTTTGTTGTCTGCATCATTCTCTCCTTCTGGCACTGATATATCAGGAATATTGGGTACGCAGAGCATGAGCGCATGCCAATCTTTCATTACTTTTTTGAGACTTTCTTCTTCCGCTTCACGTTCAACTTTTAATTTTTTCATGGACTCGAGCAGAGATGCTCTCGAATCAGCGGGAGCGGATGGAAGTTTTAGAGAAACAGCGTTTTGTTCTGCTTTCTTGCCTTCTATGGACGTCTGGAGCACTCGCCTCTCCTCGTCTAGGACGAGTAGGGCATCGATATCCACATCCACGTGTTTCTTTTTGGCGCCCATTTTAACCAGCTCTTTGTTATCCCTGATGAATTTGATGTCTAGCATTTTATCTTTTCTTTATCTTTTCTTCATATTTTCTTTATCTCGGAATTGTACACTAATGAGGCTATGAATTCCATTAGAAAACTGACATTGGAAGAGTACCCTGCCCTCATTCGAGAATTGCCTAAACCGCCGGAAGATTTATATATAGTGGGCGAATTACCGCCGGCGAATTATATATATCTGACTGTCGTTGGCGCCAGGCGTTATAGCGACTACGGAAAACAAGTGTGTGAAAAGCTGATAGAGGGTTTGCGTGGTTTGCCTGTGGTTATCGTTTCTGGCTTGGCCTTCGGCATAGACATAATCGCCCACAAAGCGGCTCTTAAAAATAACATAAAGACCATAGCTATACCTGGTTCGGGATTACGTGATGATGTCATCACTCCTGCGACCCATATAAATATCGCAAAACGCATTTTAGAGGCGGGAGGCGCATTATTGTCACCTTTTCCACCGGAGACACCTGGTGCAAATTGGACATTCCCTGTGAGAAACGAAATCATGGCTGGCATTTCCCATGCCACTCTGGTCATAGAAGCAGTGAGAAAGTCTGGTACACTCATAACGGCAAAACATGCGACTGATTTCAATAGAAATGTTTTGACTGTTCCCGGTTCAATTTTTTCAAATCTGACGGAAGGGCCACATATGCTCATTCGTCTCGGTGCCACACCTATAACAAGCGTGAGTGAATTGATAGAGGCTCTGGGTTTTAAAAGCGATATAAAGCGAGAGGAAATAAACTACTCGGATTTAGGAGAAGATGAAATAAAAATTATGGAAGCGCTGGCGAGTCCGCTTTCCCGCGACCTGCTTTTGGAAAAGTTAGGAATGGAGACAGGCAAAGTGAATGCGCTCATTTCTCTCCTCGAAATCAAAGGCATGATAGAAGAAACTATGGGAGAATTACGGAGGGTTTGATTGAATAAAAATTGCCAAATATTTTATATTCGTGTAATACTTGCCAGCACAACAACAGACATATCACAAAAGACATATGACGAAACTTATCATAGTAGAATCTCCGGCCAAAGCCAAAACTATAGGCAAATATCTCGGAAGCGAGTATCAGGTGGTAGCGTCTGTGGGACATGTGCGCGATTTGCCAAAATCCAATAAAAAAGCAATTGATATGGATCATTTCACGCCTCATTATGAAGTTTCTGCGGGCAAGGAAAAAATTTTGCATGAAATAGAAAAATTGGCCAAAAAATCTGATGAGATATTACTCGCTACAGACCCCGATCGCGAGGGCGAGGCTATAGCGTGGCATATTGCGGAAGCTGTGGATTTCGCTAAAAAACCTGTAAAGAGAGTGGTTTTCCATGAAATTACAAAAGAAGCTATTGTGGAAGCTCTAAAGCATCCGCGGGATATAGATGAGAATCTGCGCCGCGCCCAGGAGGCGCGGCGCATACTCGACCGCCTTGTCGGCTATGACCTCTCCGGCATCATATGGAAAAAAGTGCGTTACGGCCTCTCGGCTGGTCGTGTCCAATCCCCCGCTCTGCGCATCATAGTAGAGCGCGAGAGGGAAATAAAAGCTTTTAAGCCCGAACAATATTTCACAATCACCGCCAATACAAAAACGCCAAAGAAAGCCGAACTTTCTCTCACTTGTTCCGTAGAACCGAGAGAACAAAAAGAGGCCGAGAGAATTGTTACCATAGGTAAAAAAGAATCTTGGAGTGTCGTGTCAATAGAGGAAAGCGAAGCAAAACGTTCTCCGCGAGCGCCTTTCACCACATCTACTCTTCAGCAAACCGCTTCGACACGTTTCGGCTTCTCCCCTTCCCGTACTATGCGCACAGCCCAAAAACTCTACGAAGCCGGTTTCATCACATATATGCGCACAGATTCCACGACACTTTCAAAACAAGCTATAGGCCAAATTGCAGGAACTATAGAAAAATTATGGGGTAAAGAAATGTTGGAAGTCCGTGTCTTTACAAGCAAATCCAAAAACGCTCAAGAAGCTCACGAAGCAGTACGACCCACAAACGCCTCTCTGCGCACCGCAGGCCATACACCAGAAGAAAAAAATCTCTATTCACTCATATGGGCGCGCACTGTCGCCAGTCAGATGAGAGACGCTCGTATGATGCGGACAAAAATACTGGCAAATACAACATCCAAAACTATTCCGGATTTTCAAGCCAATGGTTCACGTACTATTTTTATGGGTTGGCTAGAAGCAGACCATGGTGCGCATGGTGAAGATATCGAACTGCCAAAAGTAATGCAGGGCGACAAACTTGAACTAGTCAATATTTCTGCTCTAGAAAAATTCACAGAACCGCCGTCCCGATATTCGGAAGCAGGCTTGGTTAAAGAACTCGAAAAGCGTGGCATAGGCCGTCCTTCGACATACGCTTCCATCATAAAAACCCTCGAGGATCGCGAATATGTCACAAAAGAAAACAGGAATCTGCGCCCTACTGACACAGGCGAAGTGGTGAGCACATTTCTGGAAGATAATTTCACAGAGTATATAAGCGACACATTTACAGCCGAAATGGAAGACAAGCTCGACCTCATAGCAGAAGGCAAAATTGGCTATGAAAAAACTCTATCTGATTTCTATAAACCTTTCGCCAAAGACGTAAAGGCAAAAGAAAAACTGGATAAAGCCACCACCCTTGGTGAAGCTGAGGCAAAACACGTCTGTCCAAAATGCGGTTCGTCTATGGTGATAAAACTCGGCCGATCTGGAAAATTTCTCTCTTGCTCGCATTATCCCGACTGCGACGGAGCACTTCTCATAGACGGAACAGAAATGCCGAAAGACAAAATCATAGGCATTCATCCCGATACAGACAAAGAAATCACTTTGAAAAACGGCAAATATGGTCCGTATGTGGAAATGTCGACAAACGAAATCGTAAAGAAAAAACCAAAACTGCGACGCGCCAGCGTGCCAAAAGAAATAAAACCTGAAGAAATCACCCTCGATCAAGCAATTCATTTCTTGTCTCTCCCCCGAGAACTAGGCCAACATCCTGAAACAAATAAAGCGGTTACTGCAAATATCGGCCGTTTCGGCCCCTACATCGTCCATGATGCCGATTTTCGTTCTCTAAAAAAACCTGATGATGTCTATTCCATTGAACTTCCCCGCGCCCTCGAAATTTTCAAAGAACCAAAGAAAAAAAGAAGCTTCCGAGCAAAGAAAAAAGAATAGACTACAAGGGACAACTATCAACAACTGTTAAATAAACTGTCAAATAGAGAAGTTTTTTATGGAATACAAATCCTCGGTATTTTCATCTTCTTTCTTTTCTTCTTTTGAACGATCGTCCGTGGGAGCGGTGGTCTCTTGTGATGCTGGCTCTATTTGTTTATTCGTTTGAATTATATTGAGAATAGTCCTCAAGTCTTCGGGCGAGAAGAAATCAATAGTGATTTTGCCTCCCTTTTGCTTTTGCTCTATTGAAACGCGTGTGCCGAATGTCTCGGAGAGTTTCTGCTCCATTTCAATTATGCTCGGATCAAAACTGCGCTCTTTTTTGCGCGCTCTCTCCACGGCGATTTTGCGAGCAATCATTTCCGTCTCGCGGACGGTGAGATGCCTGAAAGTAATTTCCTTGAAAAGGGTCAATTGTTCCTCTGGTCGATCGGCGAGCATCATCAGAGGCCGAGCATGGCCTTCTGAAATTTTGCCCGCTGACAGAGAATCGAGAATGTCGGAAGAGAGCATGAGCAGGCGAATACAGTTTGAAACATATTCGCGCGACTTGCCGATTTTCTGGGCAATCTGAATATGCTTCAAACCGAATTCTTCTACCAGTTGATTGAAAGACCGAGCTCGCTCCACAGGATTAAGATCCTCTCTTTGGAGATTCTCTATGATAGCTAGTTCGAGCTTTACTCTGGCATCATCGCTGTTTGCACGGATAATAGCCGGCACATGCTGAAGTCCGAGCAGTTTTGAAGCACGTAAACGACGCTCACCAGAAATCAGTTCGTATTCCACAGCCAATCCACCGTCTTCTTTTGAGATTTCAGTGCGTGTCACCGTCAGAGGCTGGAGAAGGCCGTACATGCGAATAGATTCCGCCAAATCGCGCAGAGAAGCTGGGTCAAACTCGCGACGAGGTTGATACGGATTCGGCCGTATTTTATACGTTTCAATCCAAAAAATTGAATCTCCAAAAAATTGAGATGCCATAGATTTGTATGAGATAATTTTAACACATCAAAAAGAAATCAAACAGAAAATTGAGAAAAGCGGAGTTTTGGTGTAAATTGCTCATGCAGGCGTAAACATGCCGAGGTGGCGAAATGGCAACCGCAATCGACTCAAAATCGATCGTCGCAAGACTTGAGGGTTCGAGTCCCTCCCTCGGCACCAAAAAAATGAGCAAAAATAAGTTTCCGAAAATTGTTGTGATTCTCGGGCCTACGGCCACGGGCAAAAGTGATCTCGCTGTCTATATCGCAAAAAAATTCAAAGGCGAAGTGATTTCGGCTGATTCGAGACAGGTTTACGAAGGTATGGATATCGGATCTGGAAAAATTACGAAAAAGGAGATGGAAAACATTCCCCACCACCTCCTCGACATAATTGATCCAAAGAAAGTCTATAACGCCGAGCAGTTCAAGAGAGATGGGACAAAAGCGATACAAGACATTTTGGATCATAAAAAACTGCCTATCATATGTGGCGGTACAGGATTTTATATTGATGCTCTAGTTTTTGATGAACAATTTCCCGACGTGCCACCTAATAAAAAGCTTAGAAAAGAACTTGAAAAGAAATCTGTTGAGAGCTTGATGAAAGAAATAAGGAAGCTTGATCCTGTCCGCGCGAAAGCTCTGGATCCATATAACAAAGTCCGCATCATCCGCGCCATAGAAATCGCTAGAGTTTTGGGCAAAGTACCAAAAGTAAAACGTACAAAACAATATGAAGCACTTTTTATTGGCCTTACATTGGATCGCAGTAAATTACGAGAAAGAATTCATGCACGCCTCGAGAAGCGTATGAAAGCCGGCATGATTCGAGAAATTTCAAATCTTCACAAAAATGGTGTGTCTTGGAAACGCCTCTATGATTTCGGTCTAGAATACCGCTACGTTTCGCTTTATCTACAAAAGAAACTATCAAAAGAAGAAATGCTCACCAAACTCGAGCAAGAAATCTGCCAATTTTCCAAGCGACAGATGCAATGGTTTAAAAGAAATAAAAACATAAAATGGTTCGCGCCTTTTGCATATATTGCGGTTGAAAAAATTGTAAAGAAATTTCTCAAATAAAAAGCCCTCCAACGCAAACACGGAGGGCAATAGTAGACGGAGCTGTTTCCGACCAGCCTAGGAGACCGACGCTATTATTACTAGAATCGTTTGATGAAGGAGTTCACAAAGCTAGTTGGCGTACCAAACTAGGCTCCGGCATCATCTCTAAAATCAATCAATGCATTGATCAATTTTGTGCCTGCTACGATACCCGGCACCGGCACATCTACTAAGAGAAGTTTAGTTCTGTGAACTTTTATTGTCAATCTTTTTTCTCTTCAAATACTTCTTCCCTTTTAGTTTATCAGGCAAGTAACTTTCAGTATCATATTTTTCATAACCTTTGCCGTAATTGAGTTCTTTCATCAGTTTTGTCGGTGCGTTACGAATTTTTAGAGGCACGGGTAAGTTCCCCGTTTTTTTCACATCATTCAAGGCTTCAAAATATCCGTCATGAGCCGAACGATCTTTTGCCGCCAGAGCTAAATAAGCTGTGCCATGAGCTAGATTGATTTGAGCTTCTGGCAAACCTATGACATCAATGGCAGCGAATACAGCATTTGCAACAACTAGAGCTGTCGGCTGAGCCAAACCAATATCTTCTGAAGCAAATATGACCATTCTTCGAGCGATAAATTTAGGATCTTCGCCGCCCTCTATCATGCGCGCGAGGTAATAGAGAGCGGCGTCGGCATCCCCAGCGCGCATACTCTTTATATAGGCAGAAATGGTGTCATAGTGTTCATCACCTTTTTTATCAAAACGGATAAAAACTTGCTCAAACGCTAATTTCAGATTTTCAAGCGTTATTGTTCCGTATAGATTTTTTGCATTTTCCAAAGCGGATAGAGCAATACGCGCATCTCCATTTGCCAAACTAGAAAGCCAATCGAGGGCGTTTTTCGGTATCTTTATTTTTGTGCGCTTTAAAATCTTTTTTATTTCCTCTTCTGTCAGACTTTTCAAAACAAAAACCCGTGAACGGGAAAGTAGAGCCGATATGATTTCAAAACTTGGATTTTCTGTCGTCGCACCTATGAGAGTCAGCCTGCCGGATTCCACAGATGGTAATAGAAAATCCTGTTGGGCTTTATTAAATCTATGAATTTCATCTAAGAAAAGAACCTTCGGCCGAGGGTCGAGCATCGTCGATTCGTCGAGAATCCTTTTTATATCATCCTTGCCCGCAGAGACAGCCGAAAGCTCATAAAATTTGGCATTGAGAGCCTTTGCATATATGCGCGCAATGGTAGTCTTGCCGACACCTGGTGGTCCCCAGAGAATGAAAGAAAAAAGGTGCTTGTCTTCTATAGCTTTACGCAGAGGTTTTCCGAGGCCAACCAATTCTTCTTGGCCCACGAAATCTTTCAAACTTTGCGGTCTAATTTTATTTGCTAGTGGTTCCATTTTCTTCTATTAAAACAATTTTATGTGGCGAATGATGTCCGCTGACTATTCTTATAACTCTCTTTGAATCACCAAAATGCGCGCGCAGTAATTCGAGAGCCCTAGCGTTTGCCAATCCCCTCTCGGCTGGCACCCTAACCATAACCAGATATTCATCTTTCTTTTCTTCCTTTACCGACTCTTTTTTTGCGCCGGCCGTGACATACACTTTTATGTACATAAATTACTTAATTATTCGAAAATACTGTCTAGCGATTTCAAGAAGTTCTCGACCAATCGCAGCATCATGATATCTAACAGTAGCACAACCCTGATATCCCACTCTTTTGTTAATTCCGCCCTCTTTTTTTATATAACTTTTAATAAAATTAACCTGTGGTATATCGGTTATATTGGACCAAAAAGTCTTTTGGGTCTTTTCGTCATGATAACTATGCAAATGAACACATACCCTAAACCTCGATTCGTCTAGATTGAAACCATCTCTCAGTAAAGATAAAAATATTCGCATAAGTTCAGAACTAGAATTTGTAAACGTCATTCCATGTTTTATAGATTTCTCTCCCTCACAATAGTAAATAAGAGCGCACATTAGCTTTTTTTGCTGTTTGGTTGCCGTTGGTATTGCTCTCAGAGTTTCCTTAGCTTTTTCGCTCGCCTCTACTTCACGAATTATTCTTTTTTTAGACAAAGTTAAACCAGCTCTTTTATTACCTTCAATTTTAAGTCTCTCTATTCTATTTTTTGCGTGCAGACTTAGAATAATTCCCCTCAACCAAATGGAAAGTGTACTCTTAGAGATTTTAACTGAATGTGAAATCTCATTTATAGATTGTCCCGTTTTTCGTAAACTGATCGCCTTGTTTTTAACTTCATTACTGAACATATAAGTATAGTTACATTAGTATACATTATACTATCTATTTTCAATGAAGTATGTAGTATGTTATGCTTTTTTTGTTGGGCCTGTAGTTTCAATGGTAAAACATCTCACTCCAAACGAGAGGTTCCCCGTTCGAGTCGGGGCGGGCCCGCATATGACAGACACAGAACAAAAAGTTCTCAAAGCCCTAAAATTAATCATTCCCGCTCTAGAAAAGTATGATTTCAAATGGGTGATCACAGGTGGTTTCGCTTCGCATGTTTACGGTGTAAATCGTCCAATAACAGATATCGATATAGACATCGATACAAGCAAAGATTCACCGGACTTTAAAAATCTAATCAGAGACCTCAAAAAATATACTACCCAACCTCTGGAGCACTTTGTCGACCAAAATTATGATAACTACAACTTCGAAATTACTTTGGACGGTATTGTGATAGACATATGTCCCATGAAAGAAATGTGTATATATGACAAGAAAACTTCAAAGTACACACCCTTCTACCAAATAGGATTTCCTGATTCAAAAGTTATTGGATGGAAAAGTCTAAACCTTCCCCTATTGTCAAAAGAACTTATTATAAAAAACAAAGAAATGCTGTTTTGGCAAAGAGAGTCAGACTTAAAAGATATCGAGAATTTGAAAAAATTGAGCCAGAGAACATAATCGAGAAGTGGCTTTCGGAAGCCGACGGGCCGAGAACGAGACGCCCGGCCAGCAGGCCGGGACGGCGTACACTTCTCGATTATGTTCTCTGCCGAACTTTATTTCTTGCTCTCCTTGAACACCACGCGTTTGCGGAGCTTTTTGGAGTATTTTTTCAGCTCAATTTTGCGTTCTACTTTGCGCTTATTTTTGCGGGTAAAATAGACTTCGCCGGTCTGTTTATTTTTTAGAATGATGAGTTGGTCTTGGGACATATGTTCCGAAAGGTTATCATAAAGCCTTTAAAGAGGCAATATTCGCGGTATTTTGGGGTTTATACGGGCCACGATTTCATAATTGATCGTATCGGCCGCCTCGGCCATTTCTTCGGCAGAAATAATTTCCTTGCCTTGCTTGCCAATGATCACCACTTCATCTCCCTGTTTTACAGAAGGAATATCCGTGACATTGATAATGGTCATATCCATAGAAATTCTGCCGACAATGTCCGCTCTCTTGCCGCACACTAGAACTTGACCATTATTAGAAAGGGAGCGTGGCAGACCATGCCAATAACCGACAGGAATAATGGCTAATCTAGAGTTTTTTGTGAGTTCATGTGTGAGGTCATAACCTATTTTTGATCCTTTTCCTGCAAGTTTTATTTCCGTGATAATTGTTTTCCATGTGAGAGCTGGAAAAATTTCCACGCCTTTTGACCAGAGTTTTATTTCTCGCGAAGGCCACAGACCGTAGAGGGCGATGCCGGCCCTAGACATATCAAAATGGAAATTTTTTGAAAATAAAATACCTGAACTCGCCGAAGCATGAGTGATAGGCGTAAAACCTCTCTGATTTAGTTTTTCGACGATATTTCTGAAATTATTTGCCTGCATTTTCGAATAATCTTCGCGCATCGGATCTTCCATGACGGCAAAATGTGTATAGGCTCCTTCAATTTTTGCTGGAAAATTTTTGGCAGAAATAATTCGAATTATTTGCTGGACATGAGTTTCTGTTATTCCCTGCCTATGGAGACCTGTATCAAACTTCAAGTGTATGGAAAGTTTTTTGGGAAGTTTTGTTTTTGAGAGGATTGAAAGAGAATCGAGAGACGAAATTGTCAGGGAAATTTTCTTTTGAGAGGCAATTTTAAAGTATTTTGGCAAAGTATAACCAAAAACCAAAATCGGTACTTTAAAGCCAGCTCTGCGAAGCTCCAGAGCCTCTGTAATCTCATCTACAGCCAACCAATCTGCGCCACCTGAGAGAACAGCTTTTGCCGACAAAATCATGCCGTGTCCATAAGCATTTGATTTGACCACAGCCATCATGACTACTTTATTTGAAAGCAGAGATTTGAGTGTTCGAGTGTTTTTTTCTATAGCTTTCGGATCAATTTCAAGCCATGTCCGGAAAGATTCGGCAATATTTATAAACTGCTTCATAATGTTGATGTGCGCCGAGAGGGACTCGAACCCCCGGAGGCCAAAGGCCGCGACGTTTACAGCGTCGTGTAATTGCCACTATACGATCGGCGCATGAGGAACTTCCCTACTTTATCAGATTTTTGCTCTATCACAAGCTTGCGTGATGCAGAGTCTCATATCTAAAGCTTCGGACGAACCGATTATCTAGCTAGCCACTTTTTCGGATTTTTCTGCTTTCACTAATTCTATTTCATCACCAAACATTTTCACAAGCACTGGCTTTCTGCCCTTTTTTATATCGAAGGTGAATTCGCTGTTTTTTTGGCCTACAGAAATAGCGCCACCTTTGTTTACTTCTTGGGAAATCATAAATCCGGCTATAGGTGTGAGAATTTTTTCTTGTATGAGACGACGGAGAGGTCTGGCACCATATTGAGGATTATAGCCTTCTTTTGCGAGATATTCCAAAACCGTAGGCTGGATTTCTAATCTGATTTCCTTTTCAGCCAAGCGTTTTATGACCTGTTCAATCTGGATTTTTACAATTTCTTTTATAGCTTCAATAGAAAGTACGTCAAAGAGAAGAATCGAATCCAAACGATTGAGAAACTCCGGCCTAAAATAATCTTTTAGACTCTGCATTACTTTGTCTTTGACGTCTTCGTATTTCGCTTTATCTCCAGCGCCGGAAGCAAAACCGATTTTTTCCATTTTATCTATAAACTGGGCGCCGATGTTTGAGGTGAGAATAATGATAGTATTTTTGAAGTTCACCACACGGTTCTTTGTATCAGTCAGACGACCGTTATCTAGAACCTGAAGCAAAATATTGAAAACTTCCGGGTGAGCTTTTTCAATTTCGTCAAAGAGAATGACGGAATACGGACGGTGACGAACCATTTCGGTGAGAGACCCGCCTTCTTCATATCCGACATAGCCCGGTGGAGCACCGATCAGTTTCGACGTTGAATGTTTTTCCATAAACTCTGACATGTCCACGCGAATGAGGGCTCTCTCGTCATTGAACATGAATTCGGCTAGAGCTTTTGTAAGCTCGGTTTTGCCGACACCAGTCGGCCCGAGAAAGAGAAAAGAACCGATAGGTCTCTGGGGATCGGCGATGCCGGCCCGAGCGCGTCTCACGGTATCGGCGATTTTTTTGACAGCTTCTGTCTGTCCCACGACGCGTTTGGCTAATCCAGCTTCCATTCTCATCAGTTTGTTGGCTTCTTCTTCGAGCATGCGTGAGACTGGAATACCTGTCCATTTGGAAACTATATCAGCTATGTCTTGTTCATTGATTTCCTCTTTGAGGATTCGGCGAGATGATTGCAGTTTTTTGAATTTTTTCTGCTTCATATCTAAATCTTTTTCAAGTACAGGAATTTTTCCATATCTGATTTCAGCGGCTTTTGAAAGTTCGGCCTTTAGTTCTGCGGCTTCTTCTTCTAAACGCATTTTCTCCAGCTCTTTTTTGAGAGATTTAATATTCGTCAGTAGCTCTTTTTCACTTTTCCATTTTAGTTCGAGCTCTCTCGTTTCTTCTTGGAGATCAGCAATTGCCTTTTCTATGGCTTTGATACGTGCCTTTGGAGCTTTTGCTTCATCTTTATTTTCTTTGGCTAATTCGATTTCTCTACGCAGAGCTTCGCGTTCAATTTCCAGGCGCATGATTTTCCTGTGAGCGTCTTCTAGTAGAGGTGGCTTTGATTCGAGAGAAATTTTGAGAGCCGATGCCGCTTCATCTACCAAGTCAACGGTTTTGTCTGGCAAAAATCTCTCCGAAATATAGCGAGAAGAGAGGTTGACAGCCGCAATGATAGCGTCATCCGTAATACGCACGCCATGATAGAGCTCATACTTTTCTTTGAGACCGCGCAAGATAGCGATGGCATCTTCTATAGAAGGCTCCGCTACATACACGGGCTGAAAACGACGCGTCAAGGCCGGGTCTTTTTCTATGTATTTTTGATATTCCTTGAGCGTGGTAGCACCGATAGCGCGCAGATCGCCACGAGCCAGAGCAGGTTTCAACATATTTGAAGCGTCCATAGATCCTTCAGCCGCACCCGCACCGACAATAGTGTGGATTTCATCTATAAAGAGAATAATCTTGCCTTCGGAACGTTCGATTTCTTTCATGATGTTTTTTAGACGCTCTTCGAATTCGCCACGATATTTCGTGCCAGCAACCAAGAGGCCAAGATCTAGCAAAACGAGTTCTTTGTCTTTGAGTGATTCCGGAACATCACCAGTCATCATGCGCAGAGCCAATCCTTCGACGATAGCAGTTTTTCCCACACCAGCTTCACCTATGAGAATAGGATTATTTTTCGTTCGGCGGGAGAGAATTTGGATGATGCGTTTGATTTCCTGATCACGACCGATGACAGGATCAAGTTTGTTTTCAAAAGCCAGTTTAGTGAGACTTTTTGTGTATTTGGCCAAAGTGCGAGGCCGTTTCGGAGCGATATGCTCTATGTTCTTGGTTGCACGCAATTCTTCGAGAACACGCAGAACTGACGCTTTGGTTATACGAAAGCGAGAGAGAATATCCAGAGCCGGACTAGACACTTCGAGGAGAGCGACGAGTAGGTGTTCGGTGGAAATAAATTCGTCTTTTAAACTTGTCGCTACTTTGCCGGAATTTTCCAGAGCTTGTGCCAATTCCGGCGTGAGATATATCTGATAAGACTGGGACAGGGTGGTTCCCGCCTGCGCGCCTTCGAGCGATTCGGCCAGAGAATCAGATAGGAGAATTATGTCTACTTCTAATTTTTCCAAAATAGCTGTAACCATACTCTCTTCTTGAAGTATGAGAGAGGAGAGGAGATGGAGTGGATTTACGTGATTTTGAGCGCGCTCAATGGCCAGCTCGTGCGCTCGTCTGATGGCTTCTTTGGCTTTGGTTGTAAAATGATTAAGGGGTGGCATATGTTTTTATAATATTCGATGGTATAAAGCTGTTTTGATTACTTCCGTCATTTACAGCAATGACCTCACCTAAAAGATTAACAAGAATTGCGTGACTGTCAAAGCTTTCTCTCGTGGTATTTACTTTGATTCTCTCTTTATTTTTTGAAGAAATAATGCCTGTGGCAATAGAGAGTTCTTCCCTGCCTGCAATTAATACAACTGATTGGCCGAGTTTGAGTGTACCAGAATCGGCCAGTGTTGCTCCCGTATAAACTCTAGCATTTTTTTTATCGAATGCCTGCTCGGCTTGAAAGAGAGAAATACCTGTCAGAGGATCGCGTGATACAAAGGACAGGGTGACAGTGTTGCCGCCTAGGAGATCAGCCGAGAGATTATTCACATAAACAGTATCGGTCTCGGCTACAATTTTTCCGGAATTAGAGAGAATGATGCCGAGACCGAGGAAATTGCCACCACTTTTTATTCGAACGATTGATTTTTCAGCTCTGCTTATGGCATTTGTTATGGCTTCATCTTCCTTCACAACAATTATCTCTTTTGTGGTCGTTGCGCCTGGAGAGACGGTTTGAATAGTTTTCTCCACCACTCGATTTATAGTTTGGGTGACGGCTGGAGAGCTCTGGTCTAGGAGAGATACAGTGACAATACCTGTGGCGATAGACGAAACAAAGGAGACCAGAAGGGCTAGGAGAATAATCTGCTGTTTGGTCAGGTGTTCCATGACTCTATTTTATCGCATTTTGGAGATTTTGAAAGATGGAAGAAACGAAAGGGATGTTCTCGTGGAGCACGGAAGTTTTCTTGCTAGAAAACTTCCTCGGCTTCGTCGCCGTCGCTCCTCAGGCGTCTCCACTCGAACATCCCTTTCGTTTCAAACCCTAGAATACGAAACTCCCTTCCCTGTTTTTCCAACCTGTCGTATTTTCCCCTCTTTTTCTAAAATTGAAAGGTACCGAGTCGCAGTTGCATCAGAGATGTGGAGAAGTTTTTCTACTTCGTCATTGGTTGTATTTTTTAAATTTCCATAAACTTATTTCCTTTTTCTCATTATAAAAAGATATTTAAATCCTCGGAGATAAAAATTATACTGTCTTGCCCGTTCGTGCCAAATTCCTGTATTTGATGTTTGATTATGACGAGTAAGACAAATCATATCAACTGTTTCAAAGTATTTTTCTAATCTTTGCCACATTAAAAATCCAACAGGGGTAAATTTCTTTTTGATCCATTGATCGGCAATAACCCAGCCCATTACTTTACCTGGTTTTAAAATCCTTGTAGTAAATTCCAAAAAACAAAGGCTGGCGTTACGCCATTATATTTATTATTTATTAAACTGGCTCAAATTTCCTTTTACCTAATCGTAAAAATCAATTTCTAAAAATTTTAGAAATTCCTCAAATTTATTTTCTGAAAATTCTATTTTGTTTTCTTCGCAAAATTCTTTGAATAATTTTTCAACTTCTAAAGCATTGATGATTGTATTATTTTTTATATTGTTATTTTTTAAATATATTTTTATTATGAAACTCTAGAAATGACTTCTCTGGCAGAAAACGTTGTGGCAAAATAATTTTTTGATTTTGAAAACATAAAAAATAATCCTTGACCGACTGATTATCTAAAAAATTATTTATCTTGGGCGAAATATCTATAGTGTAATCTGGCTTTACGGTAATCAAACCTCTATCAAAAGCTCTGTCGTGTAGAGCATTTAAACACAAACCATTGTGTGGATTTAAACGATTATTAGTATCCGCAGACCAAGGCATAATATGACTTGCATTTAATAACTCTACAAGAGGTAATCCTGTAATGCAGCACTTATTTTGATACGATGTTAATACAGCACTTCTAAAAAAGTTTTGGTTGACTCTTGATTTTACAATACTATCACGCTCCTTTCCTTTCGGAAATTCAGTGATGTTTTTAAGTTTATTTTCAAAGTCAATAATTTTATTTTCACTTTCATATACCGATTTTTCCCAATCATTATTAAAAAATGTCCAAATACTTTTATCCTCTTCTTTAATTTCCTCTGGTGTGTCTATATTTGTATCTAATTTTGCAAAATTTTTAAATCGTTTTGCAACTTCTTTTGGTGTCCTACTCAATAAATTCGCAAATTGGATAATGCCAACATTCTCTGGTTTTATTTCTTTAATTGGTATTTTGCAATATAAATTATATGCTGATATTAATTCTTCTCGCGACCAACTATCTGAAATTTCGGTCAACAGTAAAACTGCATTTTTAATGTCTTCCGAATTTTCAATTACAAAGCTAATTTGGAAATTTTTACCAAAACCACCTGAAGTTTCTTGCCTTGTTAAAAATTTTATTTTTCCAGCATATTTATGTTTTATGTAATCAGTATTTCCTAAACACCATATATCTATTTTAGGTTTTGTTTTTGTTAATAAAATATAAGCGAATCTTTTTCCACCTTTTTGGTAAAAGCCACACCACTTATCAGTTTCAGAAACAGATAAGCTAACAATGCTTGTCTTAAGTTGCTCTGCTAATTGATAAAAAGTTGTTTTGAAATACTTAATTTTTCCATAATCAAAACCTATTATACCTCATATTAAATATCTCTTAACGCTTTAATTATCTCATCCACCTCTCCCCTCCCCATTTCTGCCGAAAATGTGAACCGCAAAGTGTTTCTGGAGCGCCATTTTTCGGCATCATCGGACGCTCCATCTTTGCCCACCGAAACAAGCGTTTGGCCGCCGAGAGTTTCGACAACGTAAGAATTTTCCTCACCTTTGAGACACGAGCTTTTTGTGGAACAGGCTATGCCGGCTTTATCGAGCTGTAAAACTGCCATTTCGGGATCAGAAATATTTGGCAGAGAAATATTTACGTTGTTTGGCAAACGTTTTTCCATAGAGCCGTTTATGACCGCTTGTGGAATTTCTTTGGCGAGTTGATCAAAAAAATATTTTTGAACGGCTGTGGCATTTTTTGATTTACCTTCCCTTTCTTTTTGGGCGAGTTCGAGGGCAGTAGTGAATCCTGTGATAAGTTCCAGACTTTCGGTTGTCGGTCTCTTGCCCCTTTCTTGTCCGCCACCGACCATCAAAGGTTCAAAGGCAACATTTCTTCGCACAACCAAAACTCCAACTCCCTTTGGTCCTTGCATTTTATGCGCATCAAGTGTCATGGCGTCGGCGCGCAAGCCTTCGAGTTCGCAAGAAAGCCAAAGTGGTGCCTGCGAAGCATCCACATGAAATATCGGAAAAGTCGTTTCGCCACTTTGGCCAAGTTTTTCTGACCTGATTTTTCTAATTCCCGCACCAATCTTTGAAACTGGTTGTATCGTACCAATTTCATTATTGGCATACATACATGTGACGAGAACCGTCGCAGGTGTGATTGCTTCAAGTATTTCATCAGCTCTCACGACACCATCAGGACCCGGCGAAACATAAGTCACTTTCACTCCGTGTTTTTCAAACAATTTCAAAGTTTCCAAAACAGAGGAATGCTCTATGGGAGTAGAAACGATATGGACATCTTGCGGTTTTACGCCGTTTTCTAATTTTGTCCGCAAAACTCCCTGAATTATAGTCGCATTGGCTTCCGTGCCACCGCTCGTAAAATAAATTTCTTCCGGTTTTACACCGAGCACTCGCGCACTTTTTATCCTCATATTTTCAAGCGCTTTTTTTGCTTCCACACCCTCTCTATAAATTGCGCTCGGATTGGCCCATATTTTCTGCACTTTTTTCATAGCTCTTTTTACCTCTCTGTGGAGAGGTGTCGTTGCCGCCCAGTCTGCATATATGGGCTTTTTCCAAAAATTGCCGAAATTGCCGAAAGAAAATTTTATCCAATTACTCATGCCGTTATACTATGCAAAAAAACGTTTTTAAGCTAGTATGTAAGCCATGATTCTCGACTCAAACATTCTCTTGGGTGTTCTGGCATTACTCATTCTCATCCTCACGATTGATACTGCTAGTTTGCGCTATAAAATCCGGAAAATGCTCCAAAACGACAAAAATGTGAACTTCGGAGAATCAGTTATTTCCCTCGACAAAGATATAAAAGATCTCGGAGCTTTTCGCAAAGAAATGGAATCCTATTTGATAAATCTGGAAAAGAGAGTGCGCCGTAGCACACAGGCAACGGCTACTATCCGCTTCAACGCTTTTCGCGATGCCGGCGTCGGAGGCAATCAGAGTTTTGCCACGGCCATCGTCAATGAGAATGGCGAGGGTGTCGTCTTTTCGAGCCTCTATTCTCGTGAACGTCTCTCTGTCTTTTCCAAACAGCTTTCAAAATTTGATTCCGACATAGAACTTTCGCCAGAAGAACGGCGCGCTGTATTGGGGGCAAAAACAAAGCTTTCCGGATAATAAGTTTAGGTGCCTTGCGTAATGAAATTTTTCTACGTTCGGGGGGATCCTCTCCAAGAGTCGATTCACCCCCTCTCACGAGATAAAATTTCATTACGCAAGGCACCCCACAAAAACATGGCCAAAAAATCCTCACAACAAAATACGCTCAAACCAATTGTTCCAGCGAATCGCATAAAACGTCCGCCTGTGGTCGCTGTCATGGGTCATATTGACCATGGCAAATCAACTCTCTTAGATTACATCAGAAAAACCAATATTGTAGAAAGCGAAGTCGGCGGTATCACCCAATGCATCAGCGCTTATGAAGTGGTGCGAGAAAAAAAAGACTCGCCGAGCGACAAAACGGCGGCCGAACGCATTACATTCATAGACACCCCAGGACACGAGGCCTTCTCTGGCATGAGAGAACGTGGTGCGGTTACGGCGGATATAGCCATACTAGTAGTATCAGCCGAAGACGGCGTGAAAAAACAGACTCTCGAAGCATACAGACAGATAAGTGAGGCAAAGATCCCTATGATCGTGGCTATAAACAAAATTGACAAACCTTCAGCTGATTTGGAGCGCACCAAAATGTCTCTAACCGAAAATGAAATCTATTTGGAAGGATACGGAGGTTCGATTTCTTATGTTCCCATTTCTGCCAAAACAGGAACAGGTATAGAAGAACTCCTAGACCTTATTATCCTTACGGCAGATGTATCAGAGCTCACTGGTGATTTGTCTAAACCGGCAGAAGGCACAATCATAGAAGCCCATCGCGATCCGAAAAAAGGCATATCGGCGACGCTAGTTATAAAAGACGGCTCTCTCTCGGCAGGCATGTTTGTAGCATCAGGAGAAAGCTTTTCCCCTACTCGCATAATAGAAGACAGTTTAGGCAAGAAAATCACCTCTGCAAGATTTTCCAGTCCAATTAGAATCATAGGTTGGAATATGGCGCCGAAAGTTGGCAGTCTCTTTGTGACACTGACTACAAAGAGAGAGCTCGAAAATCATATCGAATCAGTCAAAGAGAAAAAGAAAAATACTGTTGCGCTTCCGCGATTTAGAGCAGAAGTAAATGATAAAAAAATTCTGCCAGTCATTATAAAAGCCGATGTCTTGGGATCAGTTGAAGTCATAGAGCATGAAATCAAAAAAATCAAGAGCGATCGTGTGGCTATAAAAATTCTCTTTGCTTCGATCGGTGATATAACCGAATCAGATGTAAAGGTTGCTGGTAGTGACAAAGAAACGGTAGTTCTTGGTTTCAATGTAAAAACAGACAGTCAGGCGATGGCCATGATCGAAAGACTCGGTTTTGAACATGTCGATTTTGACATTATATACAAACTCATAGAATGGCTATCTGCGAAAGTACTAGAGCGCACACCGAAAATAGCCACAGAAGAAATACGAGGCAAGGCCAAAATCATGAGATTTTTCAGCCGTACGCGCGACAAACAAATCGTCGGTGGCAAAGTGACTAATGGCGAGATTCATATAGGAGACAAAGTCAAAATAATTCGTCGTGAGACTATTATAGGTGAAGGTGTCATCCGTGAACTCCAACAAGCAAAAGTAAAAGTAGCGAACGTAAACGAGGGCTTTGAATTCGGCACCATGATAGAAGCCAAAATAGAAATTGCTCCGGGCGATGTCGTAGAAGATTTTGTAATCGTAGAAAAATAGCTAGAAGAATAATTACAAAAAATGTCATATAAAAAAGACAGATTTGATGAAGTGATACGCGACCACGCCGCGCGATTTTTTTCTATGGAATCAAATCGCACATCTATGATTACAATTACCAAAATTACTTCGACCGACAAAGGCGACAGAGTAACTGTCTACTTCACCGTCTATCCGGAAAACCGAGAAGAAGCGGCTCTGGATTTCGCCCGGAGAAAACGGAGTGATTTCCGCAATTTCGTCAGAGATAATTCACGTCTCTCCATCATTCCCTTTTTTGAATTTGAAATCGATCGTGGCGAAAAGGCTCGCCAGAAAATTGACGCTATCGCTTTATAATTTGCAGTGCACAAGTTTACCACCTATACTTTAGTGTATGGGAATACGATACGCAGTAAATGAAAGTTTTTTTCAACAAGTGGAATCCGAAAATGGCTTATACCCTCGGGTATATTTTTGCCGATGGATGTCTTCAAGATTTACCGAAACTCAGAGGAAAATATATCAGTGTCATAAGCACAGATAAAGAAACCATCCGGAGATTAAAAAATTGGATGGATTCTGAACACACTATTGTTCCACGAAAATCTACTCATCCAAATGGAAAAATGAAATATTTACTTCGGATTGGTAACGCCAATCTATATAAATCTTTAGAAAAAAGAGGATTATACCCAAACAAATCGCTTACCATCAGATTTCCAAAAGTTCCTTCACATATGCTTCGATATTTTATCTTAGGCTATTTCGATGGAGATGGATGTATCGCTTTAGAAAAAATTAAGAGAAAATCTGGCAAGATTCGAACTAAAAAATTGGGTGCCATTTTTACTTCCGGAAGTCCTCTATTTCTCCAAGATTTATCAGAACAAATTTCGTTTGCGATTGGTATAAAAACACAAAAAGTACTAAAAACATGGACTGCTTATCAACTCAGATATTCGACAATAGATAGTGAAACTTTATTCCAATTTATGTATAAAAAATCACACAAAAACGAGTTTTTAAAAAGAAAATATGATATATTCAAAGAGTATCTTTCAATGAAAAAAAGACCCAGTGGCGAAGTTGGTCAACGCGACGGTCTGCAAAACCGTTATGCGCCGGTTCGATCCCGGCCTGGGTCTCTCGGTTAATGCCCGGGTGGCGGAACTGGTATACGCGCACGACTTAAAATCGTGTCTCGAAAGGGATGTGGGTTCGATGCCCGCCCCGGGCACATGACAATAAAACCGATTTGTGATTTTTGTAAAAAAGAATTAAAGAGCTTCGGCGCTTTGCTTTTCAGTCCACCAAACAAAGCGAGTGCTGTAAAAAAATTCCATCTATGCAAAAATTGTTATAAAAAATTAATTGCGGAAAAGTAGAATTTCTGTTACATTTTTTTCATTCCGCCCTTAGCTCAGTTGGTAGAGCAGATCCCTCTTAAGGATAAGGTCGTAGGTTCGATCCCTACAGGGCGGACAA
>ERZ1292623.340-Hain-H51-01um-R1-340-length-51062-cov-12_pt1 | contig 33467 bp, 52 predicted proteins | sample MGYA00564398_ERZ1292623 | MGnify/ENA primary metagenome ERZ1292623 (study PRJEB36523, sample SAMEA6512633) | groundwater metagenome | collected 2019-01-07 | study: AquaDiva: Metagenomics assemblies of 32 groundwater samples
GTAGAGGTAACATGTCCAGTAAGATTAGCATTTGTAGTAACATTTCCTGCAGTCAAACTTGCTGCTGTTCCCGTCAAGTTAGTAGCCACTCCTGATGCTGGAGTGCCTAGAGCAGGGGCAATGAATGTTTTGTTACTTAGAGTTTGTGCAAGAGTTACGAATGCAAAGGTATCTACAACACTGGCGAAGTTAGGAATTGTGAGAGTTGTGGCTCCAACAGTCTGTGCTGTCAGCGCGACATTCACTATCTGTCCGTTTGTCAGAAGAAGTGGAGTGGCTGCTGATGTAGCAAGAGAGGTCGCGGAAGCTGCCCCAAGAACAGGTGCGACAAATGTTTTATTAGAACCAGTGCTCGTTGAGCTGTCCGTCCACGTTCCAACTCCTTTAGCATCTATCTGTGTTTGCAAAGCACTGGTGACACCCTTCAGGTACGTCAATTCTGTAAGTGATGGGTAGGTCGCCACCGCGAGAGACACTAGATTCTTTGACGCATCCGTTCCGACTATTTGAGAGGCAGTGAGACCAGAAATCTGTACTGCACTGGGAGTGATGGCACCGAGCGTGAGCGTTATCGCTGGGGTGGTGGTGGAAGTTGCAACCGAGCCAGAAACTCCATTTGCAGTAACTACAGAAACTGATGTTACTGTTCCACTTCCTACAGAAGCCCATGTTGGAATGCCATTACTAACATTTAGTACTTGTGAAGCTGAACCAATAGCCAGTCGAGTTAAAACTGTACCGTTATAGTATAAAATATCCCCAGTTACATAGGATAGTCCAGCAAGATTCTGTACGAAAGTTTCCTCACTTGATGTGAGTTCGTCTATTCCTCCCAGCCCTGGATTTTGGGGCGACCTTAAAAATGCCACGGTATTATATCTTTAGTGCTATCCCAGGTTTGACTTCTTGGAATAGTTTTCTTAATCTGTTAGTAATGGTCAACACGTCGTTCTCTCTTCGTGCTATTTCTTTCTCCTTCTGTTCAAAATGCTTGTCGGCGTTAAGAACCTTTGCACGAGATTCTTCAATCTGTTTAGAAATCGACGTAAGTTCTTGCGCTCGAGTTTTAGATAACTTATTAAATTCATCTTCTTTTTCCTTAGTCTCTGTTTCAAGGAGGAGTCTGTTTGCTCTAAGCTCCTTTAATTCTTTTGTAAGTTCCGCAACACTTGTTGACAAATCCTTAACTTGTTTTGTGGTAATGGAGATAGAAGTTTCCAGTACGCGACTCTCTTTCCCAAGAGCACGTAGGTTGTCTTCTGCCCTTACTGCATCCTGGAGTGCCAGTGTTCTATCCCTAGACAGACTCTTAAAACTTTCTTTCTCCCGTTCAGTTACTTCCTTCCCGCGAGTGTCTAGTTCTTTCTTCTTATCTTCAACCTCCTTTATCTTACTGTCAGACTCTGCGACTATCATGAATCTTTTGTCCTCAAGTCTAACAATCTCTTTCGCAAGAGAAAAGGATTTCAACTCAAGATCTTTGATTTGCTTTTGTGAGTCCTCTATCTTGACCAGAGATCTTTCGAGTTCAGAGTTGGCAATACTAATATTCCCCAATATGACCTCATAGTGGGCTTTGAAATTTGAAAGTTTTGTTTCCTCTTCAAACTTCATATTCGTTTAATTCCCACTAATCAGTGCCTCGCAGAATACGGTGCCGAAGTTAGTAACCACCCCTGTCTCCTTGATAGCAATACGCATAAACTTATATGCAATATCTACTCCAAAGGTTATATTAGACGCTGCAGCATTTATTCCAACATAAGTGAACTCACGAACCGTTAATGTTGATGTCCCAGCCGAAGTACTATCATTCATTAGGCGAAAGAAATTCGTTCCTTCGTTACTCCCCTCAAGTCTAACCTCAATGGAGTTTGATGTTTCCGACGCCCCCATTGTGTATTTAATGGAGAACTCCACACGAGACATCATCCCGCACGGGAAAGTCTTTGTCGGGACTGTATTATCAACCTCTGTCTGATATGACGCCGTCAGTGCTGTGGCGGTAATCGCATCTGTCGAGCTCTTAGACCCTATCAGAGGAATGATTGCTTGATTTTGATAAAAAAGTGCCATAACTATTTCTTAGACTTAACCTTTGCGGCAACTTTTGGTTGCACAACTTCGACCTCCCCGACTTCTTCTTTAACCTCTTCAACTTCTTTAGGAACCTCCTTAGCGGGTTCCACATCGCTTTCTTCTTCCACTTGAACGAACGAGTGAATCATCGTCTTCCAATACACGGCAGCCGCGTCCAGAATCTTTATAGAACCGAGAGCTGGAATTGTATAGACAACACCTTTATATTGAATGCTGATTTCTTCGTTTGTGGGATTTGTAATTTTTTTAGACATAATTTAAGTTTAGTTTCCCGACCTTGTTGGGACTCCCCAGCTTGCGCTGTGCGCCCGAGGAGTCCTGCAAAGTCAGGAAGATTAGACTAAGCAGCAGAGTCAATTGCTGGCAAGATATAACCAGACTTATCTGCAACACCAGTGTACTCGTTTCGGAAGTACACCAGTCCAGTACCAGCGGTGAACACGAGTTCAGTCGTAGTATCAAGAGATGAGACGAAGTTATCGCGAACGATACCAGTGTGTGCAGTACCACTTCCTGTGAGGAAGATACCTACAGCAGCAGTAGTTACACCGACGACAACGAGTGAGTTACCCACAATCCTTGTTCCAGTACTATTTAGAGAGGAGAAGGTAATAAAGTGTCCAACATCCGCAGTCGAAGCGGATACGACATCATTATTTGTTACTGTAAGACGCGCAATGGTGCCGAGAACTGATATGAATGCAAGGGGGGACGTATTGAGGTTATGGTAAAAGTTACCATCAACAAGAAGTCCATCAGCGGCATTCGCAGTAGAACCCGTCGTAACAACCGAAAGGAAGTTCAACGAGGCACTTGAGTTACGGAAAGTGTTCCCAACAAGTTGGAAATCCTTAGCCGCCCCAATAGTAAACGCCGAAGCAACGTCCAAGAAGTTTGCGAAGTGGTCGCCACCAATGAACGCACAGTTCGCAGCAGAGACCGTAATAGTCGCAGCTGCAGTACTGTAAGTAAAGATTGGGCGTGCGAGACCAGAACCCAAACAAACGACAGTGACGCCAGCCTTTGAAAGGTTAATGCTTGTGGCAGTAACCGTTTCAGCGTGACCAGGCATGACAACAATCTTGTCTCCTTTCGTCGCTGTTGCAGCAGAAATCGCTCCTTGCACAGTAGCCTTCGGAGAACCTGGGTCTGTCCCAGCGTTATCATTAGAACCCGTGACTGAATTTACGAACAGAACTGTTCCTGTTGTAAAGAGAGAGTCAGCCCCCAAGAATGTCTGAGATGCGTTAAACAACGCACCATTAGGAAGTGTGACTTTAGTTAGTAAAGACATATTTTAATAATTCTTTTTTAATAATTTCCCGATTATTTATAATTTCTTGATTTGAGAAGTGAATCGGTACATATCCCATTTCAATTAGTTGAAGGTTCTTTGTCTCGTCTTGGGGGTGACCGTCTATTTCTAGAACAATCTTGCCAAGAACGAAATCAACTTCCTTCCCCCTTATGAGCCATCTATGCTTGAACGGTAGTCTGAGTTCTTTTAAAATCTCGTAGACTATTCGTTCAGGCTTAGTGGAATGTTTCTTTAATATTCTCATTACTCTTATACCAACAACTGGAGAATAGAGATGTTGGGCGGCGAGGGTGGTTTTACTGAACCACCAAAAGTACTTACGAGCTGTAAGTAGCGACGTTACCTTTAGATGCCCATGTGCCTTTCCACTCTTTCGAGTAGTTAGCCCAACGGGATTCGACAGTGAAAGTCGTTACCTTGTTCTTGATGTTGACATCAGATTCAAGACGCTTCTCCTGGCGAGTTTCATAGTAAAGTTTATGCGCCGACATATTGATAAGATACCACGCCGTATTTGACCCACCATTAGTGGAATCAAGGAACTTTGAAGTAACTATATCCATACTTCCCCTGAATACGTTAATAGCGTTATTAGCGTTTTCTGGAGTAAGTTCGGACATAAGTGTCTCCTTTGCCTTCTTTTCAAGGATAATCGGAAGCACCAACGTATTCTTACCAGCTAGGGTAAGGGCTAGACCATTGTCCTCCTGTTGGAGTTCAAGTGCCAGACGACCTGTTTCCAAGTTGTCGTGTGTGAGAACGATACCAGTAGCAGACGCATTTGACTGCGTACTTCCACCTGGTGTCGTGGTTGGGTGAACGGTAGAGAACTGCGGTTTCTCATCTCCATACCAAGTCATATCCCATCCGTTAACTGCAACCGTCGTAGCGAAACCACCATTGAAAATCTGCATAGCAGACTCATCAACAGAGTAATTCGCAGAACGAGACAAATCTTTCATTTCGTCAAGTTCCGCTTCAAAGTCTCGGTCTTCGATTTGGTTCTTCGTAACTTCGACAGAGCCACCGTAGTTGTTGTAACTTACGGAAGTGGTGTAGGACTTATCTCGACTAATTGTCGGAACATCATCCCCATCAGTAAACTTACGAAGTTTACCGAATCCTGTCTTACCACTATAATTCTTCTGAGCACCAGTTCCTGTCGTAACATGAAGGACACTACCTACACCTGGGGTATACAAATCATTACCTTGGTCAAAGACCTCGGAAATGCGTAGACCCGTATCTGGGATAAGGTCTGTCCACTTTGCGCGTGATTCAGCCATATAGATTAGGTGTTAAATACTGAGCTTTCAAAAATGTTGACGACTGCTTGTGCCGAATTCGAGGGATCAACTCCCCACGTCCCATACTGAGCCGTAGTAGTTGCCGCTGTAGATTCGTCGAGAGTATCCTCATCAACCAAATCCATACGGTAACCCGCGAGATTCGAGCCAGTGGTGGTTGCAATTGCTACATCAACCTCAGCACTGTAGAGGGTATTTTGTGAAATATCCACCTCAGCCGCGGTTTGAAGAACAGTTGTGTTATCCGAAGAGGTAAGGAAGGTTCCTACATAACTACCGACTGCTGCACCAGCAACACCAGTAGACTGCATACCAAGCCCACTCTTCATAACAATACCATTGACATGACCAAGCACGGTAGCACCCGTTGTTCCAAGAGCAAGGAAACCTGACGCAAGTTTAACTGAGTCCATTACGGTAACAGTTATAGATGCGCCAAGGATCTCACGTCGGAGAACTGGGCCACCATAAGGAACCAAACTACCAATTGCGCTAAATGCCATATTGATTTTGATTCTTTAGTCGGGAGGATTTCTCCTCCCATTTATAATTGGTCGATATTATAATGAATATTGTAGAAGAGATGCAACGTAATCTGGTCTTTTGGCACGAATCTTGAGATAACGTTCCTTGTCCCCATCGAATGATCTGTCGATAATGTTCAGTTCCTTTGCAGAAAGAGACTTATCATCTTCAGATTCCTTTGGAGTCACTCCGCGTCCCAATGGGGCGGCGGGGTTAGGATCTTGTCCTGGAGCTTTACGTTCCTGGATGTTACTCACTAAACGGCTAGCGTCTTCAAGGACTGTGAGAAAATCACTTTCAGTCTTTAAGTCACTCATGTTGAACCGCGTTAACTTCTTTTGCAGAGCAGAGAGTTTCAGGCCGCCCTCATCATTTTCAGGATGGAACTCCTTATTCTTGCTCAGAAAGGTTGTCATTGCAGACTCACGATTTGACCTAGCAACTTCTGCGTCTTTCTCTGCGAGAGCAGTACGCAACGTAGTATTGGTAATCTCCGCGATTCGTTCAGGCGTTAGCACTGTAGAATCTGGGACTATCACTTTCTGTTGCTCCAACTTCTTTTTCAAGTCTTCGGCTTCCGCCTCAGTAAGTTGTTTCTTCTCTCTTAACTCCTTGATTTCAGCAACCAAGTTTACTTTGCTTTGCGTCTCAGACGCAAGCTTTTCTACCATTTCATCATACTGTTTTTTAGGTACAGTAACCTTTTCGTCTTCAGGAATGGGGTTTCCATTCTCATCCAACTGTCGATTTTCAGTCATATCCTTTACAAGTTCCCTTTTAATATATCCCTTTTTTACTTGGGCGAGTCCAAGGTGGTTGAGTCCACAAATCTAGTCCGAGAATATCACACAACGGTTAGGTTGTGAGTAGGGGGAGCTTGTATCGACCGACACGTTCCCCCAACTCATAATCCAATCTCCTATACACTATAACATACTTTCACGAAAATAGCAATACATTTTATTCTTTTACATCCTCTGCTCCCGCGATTCTTGACTTAAGATACATTGTTCTTGCAAAAGCCCCCCGAATAACGAGTTGCTCTTCCTTGCTTGCCGCACCAAAGTAACGGTCTTTATCTCTAGCGGCTGCCTCTCTAAGGTATTGAACTAGACCATCAGTTCCCTTCAAGTCAAGGAATATCTTCTTCTCATAGTCAGAATCAATTTCGTCTTGGACACCAAGTTTATCCGCGAGCATCTTGGCAAGTTCGTCTTCGGTGTAATCATCACAACATCCAGGGATATCGCAGTCAAAATCTTCTATAGGATCTACTACAGTCCAGGCTCTCTCAATTTGGATTAACCCAAAAAACTTAAGTATCTTTTCGAAGATCATATTACATTCCTTGGAGGTTAGCCTTTAATTGTACCATACTTGTTGGCGGTGCATTATTGCGAATCATGTTATTCGCAGTATTCTGTTGTGGATTGGTTCCTATCGGAGTTGCCATTTCAGGATTCTGACCAGGCTGCATAGGTTGTGGCGGGGGAGGATTGATTACATCTGCGTTAAGAACCTTCGTAGGGTCATCTCCCATTATCTCCGCAGTCTCAGCAGCCAGTTCATTCACGTTTACCTGATTCGGGAAGAATGACATATATACTCGCACCTTCTCAAGTTGTAGAGACTTCTCAATATCCTGAGAGAGTTCTTTCTTGACATTGGTTACTAATTCTACATCAAATAGGAAGTCTCTGATATACTCCCCAGGAAGTGCCATTACCTCTATATTCTTCCCAGCAGCCGCCGTATCAACTAGGGCTCGTGCCTGGAGTTCTTTCTTTGTAGGCATCTCTGACTTATCGGCATATAGTTCGATAACCTTAGTCCCACGCTTGCCGCTAGTCAGAATCGTATTATTGACCTTGAATACATTGAACACTTTATTAAAGTCCTCAATGGAACCATCCCCAAGAACCTTCTTAATTATGGGGTTCTTAGGGTCTGTCCAGAACTGAAGGATATTCCCAGCTTTAAGTGTCGCCTTTCTCTTCATTCCGAGATTAACCATTCTCCCGAATGTACTTAGAGTTGATGAAACTCCCTCAGCCGCTACCCGAATCTCCTGTGCTGTCGTGCGTCCTCCGACTCCAGCCTGACCAGAGGAAACGGAGTCGATAGAGGACTCTTCCATAATCTTACGGGTATACTCAAGAATATACTGATGCCAACCAGATGGTGTCCCAAGGTCAAGTTTCTGGAATGCCTGACTAATAGGAAGTCCTTGCGTGTCAATAGGGGTTCTACGCCCTGGACGGAGGTAATCCTCTTCAATAGAGTCGTAACCATTCGTAAGAAGTGGCGGGAATATTGTAAGGAAGCTCTGGTCAAGGAGCATGTTCGTAAGAACATTGAGTACGTCCTGCATACTCTTGAGTCTGTCAGGGAGAGACTTACCATAAAAGAAATCCCCAAAGAAATCAAACTTAATCTCCCAGAATGGAAGTTGCTTGTGGTTAAACGGCAGGGGGCTTATTTGTTCTTCACTATCCTTTATTTTAATAGGATTCAACCAAATGCCATTCGCAGTAATGACGTAGTTGTCATTGTCTTTATCGTAGAATTGGATTATCTCTACAGAACCTTCCTGGACTTCAGAACTAATGAAGTCTAGATAATAAGGTCGTATCTCATCTCCAGCGTGTCTTCGCATTGGAACAACATACTTGGATTTGTCAAATGGTCTCCACTCCTCAATGAACAAAGAATAAGGAACTACATACCGCCTGAAACAATATGGCATCTTGCTTATTGACCTAATCCCCACAGATGAGGGATAGAACTCTTCCAGGGGCACAATCACCCCAGGAAGTTTTGTGACTATCTCTCTGTTCTCTTCAACCGTAATTTCATCCCCAGTTCCCAATACGTTACGGACTACCTTGTCCTGACGGACAATTCCTTCGTATCCAATAGCGGTTCCTTTCACTATTGCTTCAAGAAGGACATGCACCATTAGGTCATCATATTCGTCCAAATCCTCAGCATACTCATAGAGACTTGTCAAGATAACTCCTTTACGAACGTCTTCATCCCCACGTCCCTTGAAACTTGCAATAGGAAGAACTGAGTTTACCTTACCAAGAACAGCAAGGACTTTATTACGGGTGAACGGGTCATGTATACGCGCCTGCCAGTCTTCTATATCTGCACGTTCATCATAGTTCGTATTGAATCTACGAACTGAATCGTTAATATACTGGGTAAGATTAAGACCATCGAAGTACTCGAAGTTACGGTTTCTGTCATCAGAAGATGTTCGGAAACGACGAAAAACCTCAGCAACAACAGCGGCTTCCTTATCAGACGGACGGAAGTCTAACTGTTCCTGAGTTTGCGTGAATTGAGGAGATAACTCCTTTCGTACTGTTTCGTCGATGGACATGAGTTAGTTAGAATTCATTATAGCACAAGTAAGACAAAATAGCAAGTACTATTTAATAACCGTCGTGGAATAACGCTTAGTTGCCATGTCGTTATACTCTTTTGAGTGTTTCATCATATAAACACGAGTTTTGATTCTGTCAAGAGACTCCCAGTATCCCTCTACAAAGTTCTTTGTCTTCCTTACCATTTCCGCACGATCCTCATACTCCTCTACATATTTCTTAGATATGAAGTTAAAGTCCTTATCTATACAGTCGTAACCCATTTGGGGCATTTCGCGATATACCTCGGATATGTAAGCCCTCTGATAGTATATCCGATAAAATCCGTGTCCTATTTCTTTAATACGAAGATGAGGACTTATTGCTTTTAAGTCCTTACAGAGTCGGCGGAACCAGAGAGACCCAGACATGTTAGTAGGTGGTACTTACTCTCCTACCAATAATCTTTGCCTTAAACTTGTCGAACGGAATCCTTCTCACATTCCTGAATTCTTTCAGACCAAGTGCGAGATATTCAAATGCAGAACGGTAATGCGAGCTGAAGTCGTGCTTCGGCTTAACGCTCTGAACCTCGTCCATACCATCCCGCTTAATCTTTGGGTAGGATGCCTGAGACATACACATATTAAAGTAATCAACCCTCTCATTCTTGTTCAGGAGTATACCATCTCTAATAAGGAGTTTTGCGGCGGTCTTCCTCTTTTGGAACTCTTTCCACTCATCCTTAAAGTTTATTATTATACCATGTTGCCTTAGAACGTCAAGTACGGATGTATTAGTCACAGCACTCCTAAATCTCCCAGCAGGATCTCCAAAGTGAGTCCCCTTAGACCAATACTTGTGATCCTCTATTACTTTGTAATCCTTAGGGTTATATTGGTATCCTTCTGATGGGAGTATCCCTGTAACAAACGGCGTATAGAAGTCTATAGTTTTACCACTATTTCTGTAAGTGTCAACTATTCTGAGACCATCGTTACTTGGTTGCGTCCAGATAATTGCTGTGTCATCCGAGTTCCCGAAGTCCCAACCAACATACATCGGGAGTCCTTCATCATACGGAAAGAATCCTTGCTCAACAGCGGGTTCACCCCATTCTTGGTAGACTCGTCCCTCTTGACTTTTATTATAAGATATGTCTAGTTCCTGTGCAATTGCCTCTTCAGTGGAACGAGACTTCTCAAATTCATACCAAATCTCATCTTTAAGAGGATGCCGTCTCCAGTGCAGAGTTATAACATCTATTCCCGACTCTCGAAGTTTTGCATAATAATTAAATCCTTTCGGGGTGGAGTTGGCAATACGACAGGCGGTAGCTTGAGCCGCACCTTCCCAAGCATCTTGTGCGTAGTCCCAAGAACCCAGCTCATCAAAGAAGATTGCTGTCTTTCTAGTTCCTCGACCGAAGTTCGGGTTCATAGTATCCCCAGCAATAAGGTTCTGGTTCGCAGGGTTGACAAGTTTCATTTGTGTTCTATGCTTTATAGAACTGAAACCTCTAGGAAGTATCCATTTAGGGAGGGATTCGATAGCATAGTCAATACGACCAAAGATACTATCATCAGTCCTATCATCAACTAATTTCTCCTTATAAGACCCAATAAGAAGACTTACTCCGTCTTTAAACAACCAATACCAAAGGAATACCCACACAGATATCCAGGTAACCCCCATATCGCGAGATTTCTCAATCAGCGAGTCGTGTCCATTATCAATAGAATCTATCATCCACTTGATTAAGTCCTTCTGGTACTCAAACAAAAGAAATGGAAGGTGGTTGGGATTCGCTTGCGGTCTAGGGTCAAACGTCCAACCAAAGTTCTCAATAAAGAAAATACACCCTTCGGCAGGATTGTCAGGTCTAGCACAAAGATTCCAGGTTATTCCCCTAGCTTCTGGTTTAGTCGTACAAGCATCGTTTATCTGGAGTCTTTGGATTAGTGCCTTTCGGTACTCGTCAGTTCCTTGATAATCTTTGAATAGCTGAATACGACGCTCTGTTTCTTGTGCTTCTGTGTATATCATTAGTCGATTTGGATAGGTTCCATGTAAATACGATGCCTCTTAGTTCTAAACACCTTGCCGCTATTCCCGTTTCTAAACGGGGTGCAGATACTACATCTCACCGATGTCTTTGGTTTATGTCTACGATGCTTCATTAGTCGATATGTTTCCCTTGCAAAACTAAATCTTTATCCTTCATTTCATAATCCTTGATACGGTTAAGGGTAACCGCAGCCCAATCGATATCCTCCATTGTGAGTTCAGTATCCAATTTGTCATGGACTGTGTCCAAGAGTTTCTGGATAACATCTTCTTTTGTGTGCCTACTTGAACTTTGCATATAATTTCTTTTTACTCTTCTTACCCATCTTCTTAACTTTCTTAGCCGTCATCTTCCTAACAGTCTTTTCGTGCATCTTAGGATGCTGGCTATGCATCTTTTCATGGACAATTGTATTTATTAGAGTAGCGTCCTTTTTCGAGAACCCTCTCTTTTTATAACTCTGTTTCTTCGCCTTCTTGTGTTTCTTCTTATCAACCTTGATAGTTTTCTTATCAAAGTCGGTCTCACCATAAGCACCCTTAATCTTACCAGAGACGTATTTCCAGCCTTTCTTTTTCTTCTTAGCCTCCTTACCCATATTTCTCTACCTGGTTAATCTCTCTGCTGCGCAGGACTGCCTGAATAGCCTCCTCGGAAGTCATGTTGGGATCTAGTTTAGATAAGACAGCCACATGCTCGGTAGCCTGGCCAGTAATAATTTGAGCCTTATCAAAGAGGATTCCAAATATCTTGCCGAGGGTTACAAGAGACTCACCTACTAAAGCTTTAGGATGGGTCTCCAAGTAAGTCAACTTGTGGTTTATTAGCTTCCCAGCCTTGTCTCTGGACGAGACGATAAGACTCTTTATATCAGCATCCTTAAGCTTCTCCTGAGTTTCGACCATTGTGTCGGCTGTACGGGTCGCTACCTTGCGTTTGGATACTGCCTCTACAACCAGAGCAACAGTATCTGGATGAACGAAGTACGTCTCGGGGTCTTGTGAGACTTCCCGATATATGTTATAAACCTTATTACGGACAGCTACAGCGTCCTTATAGTGCTTATCCAGTTCAAACTCAACGCCTACTTCGTAGAGGGTTCCTGAAGCAAGCTTCCTAAAGATGGCGGCCTTCTTGTCGATGTCTAGAGAAACCATAGGTTTTAAGCAACCATTCTTAATCCAACCTATATTTGCCCTGGTCTATCAACTTCTGCCTCGCATCATGCCTGACACGGCGGGCTCTCCCCATCGCCTGGAGTTTCTTCTCTGCTTTCATTTTGGCGGCTAGAATTGCATCTAGCATACCTGACATATATTTCATCATATATCAGAGTATAACACAAAAAGTAGTAATTTGCAACTACTTTGATAACTGTGGTCTACTGGGCGGGCTAGGATATAAGATACCTAAACCACCCTAGCACATACCACTGATTCCTGACATCCTCCTGATTCCTGCATATCCCCGTCATCCTGCTTGCATTAAGGGTACCATATTTTTAGGAAAAAAGCAAGTACTTTTTTTATCTAGGATATACACTATATTTTTATACCACTACACAATGTAATACCTATATGTCAAATATATATGTAATTTGTATATACAGGGAGTATTTTATATATGAAATTCTCTGGCGTGGTAGTTATACTATAGAATCCCGCAAGGGGGACGTACCCCTCCCCGTCCCCGCGTGCGCCTGTACGCGTGCGTACGCGTGCGCATCCTTCTTCTCCCTCGTGCGTGCGTCCCGCGTGAGCGTGTGAGGGGTGAATATACCTTATATGTACGATTCGGGGTGTGCCGGCCTCCAAAGAGTCGTGCTATCTCTTATGCGTGTGCTGACGGTGGGGGTGATGGTATATAGGTACGTCTATGGTACTCCCTATAGGTACGCCCTCCATTCAGTGGTAGCACTATCCAAAACTATGCCCTTAATTGCCTCGTACAGCGTACTTTACAGCCCTAGTGGTATATTATGCCCTATCCTTTTTACTAGTGTACGTTAGTAAAGCCTTTACACTCTCCCGCCGATTCCGGCCATCTTGACCGCTTGACTTATCTTTATTTACTGTTGAAATAGCGTTATCCACATGTGCCGTCTTTCCTTATTTATTCTGGGCCGGCCCGTGGTATTGTGAATGTGCGGGATGTCCCGCATTACTAGATCGTTGATAACTAAATAATCGTATGCAAACACTATATAAAGATAGTGATGGATACTTCATCGTGGAAGGTATCGGAAATAGAATATACCTGCCCGATGTTAGTATGCAGTCGTCAGAATGTGCTGATTTCCTATCGGACTATTTTACAGTAGCGGTAAACGATACCACTGTATGATCGCGAGAATAGCCGATGTGCTAGTGCTATCCGTGCTAGTCGTCATTCTCGTTATCGCGTTTTGTTTTGCGGTTACGGGCGTATGCCTAGTAGCAAGCGATCAGAATTGCAAGGATAACGTAGTAGGACAGGTTACTTATGAGATCGTTAGCATGGTATTGCAAGCATAACAAAAATAGCATGACTAAAAAAGACTACATCAAGATAGCCGAGGCGATCCGTAGTAGTAGGGCATCGTTAGCATACGCTAGTGTAAATGTTGGAGAGTTAGATCGTACGATCAATATAACGGCAAGGACGATGGCGGTTATGTTGCAGGGAGATAACGCACGTTTTGATTCTAGCAGGTTTCTAACAGCGTGCGGTGTGGAGCTGGATATCAGATAGTTAAACTATCAGAATACAAAGCCGTGGAGAAATCCACGGTTTTTGTTGTATATAGGATAGCATATAGCGCGGAGGTTGTAAAGGTTTACAATATCCCGAAGAAACGTGGACGGCGATATTGACAATATGATTGTCTATCGCTACAATAAGTTATCCCCATCCCATTTTTATACTATGATTGGAGGTCAGCAAGCGTGTTATTATTTAGATGTGATTGGAGTTATCCGATCACGTTCAGTTAGCTAGGTAGCTGTACATTGACAATAAAATATAATGTTATGGAAAAGAAATACAATGTGGTAGCATATTCTTATGTTACTGCTAGTTCACAGCACGCCACATTATCTGGGGCAAGGGAATGTGCCGAAGATATTGAAGGCGGGGAATTGAGCGTGATGGAGTTAGATCCACAAGATAAGTATCCAGTTACCGAAGTCAAGATATTTGACGAGGATGGCAAGGAAGTGTTATGAAGATAGACAAAACGCGCATTATAGCGTACGATAAGATAGCCAGTGGTACGTCCAGTGGATTTAAGGTTGGATTGTATTATGCCGACAATGGAGAATTGATCGGAGAGTATTCGCCAACATTCGCTAGGCGTGTAGTTGGGAGCCATAATCAGATGGTACAAAAAGTGCCGTTTCTACTGGTATGAAAACTCCAAAAATGTTTAAGACGATTGTCTATTTTGATCAGTTATCAAAAGAGGCAAAGGAGAGAGCGCGGAAATGGTGGAAGGACGGTAATGACTATCCGTTCCTAGAAGAATCCATAAAAGAGTACACAACTCATAAACTGGAGAAAGCTGGTTATGATGTTTCCGATCTAAAAGTATACTACTCTTTATCTTATTGTCAAGGGGACGGCGTAAGTTTTACGGCTAACCTAACAAAAGGAATTGAGAGGTACGAAGTCAATCAGCGTGGAAACTATACACACGAAATGACGATGAGTGTATATCACGAAGACGAAGACGGAAACGAAACCGAAGAGCCAGCGATCCTAGAAGAAATGCGGAAGATCGCCAGAATGGTTGAGAAAATGGGCTATAGTTATATTGACGAGGAAAACGAAGACGAGATAGTAGACGAGAATATAACCTGTAACGAGTATACGTTCTCATTATCAGGAGAGCGTATGGATGCAGACGTATGAAACTGTATGCTACAGTGCAAAGCGAAAGGGCTACGAAAGGTCAAGGAGGCGAAACGCTTGAAATAGTGATAACAGGAGAAAACAAGGAAACACTGTTTGAGCTTGACGCGAAGAAAGTCGGAGATCAGTATATCATTGACGGATACGCAATCAGTTATCATTCCAAAAACGCAAGTTTGAGGAGTGAAAGCTACTATAGGTACGAGTTAAAGGGCAATCAGCAAAAAGCCGACTAAAGGCAAAAAGCAATCAGCCGTGCATAAGACTATCCTAGCAATAGTCAAGTGCGCGGTTTTTTGTTTATCCTATTTACGGACAGGATAAACTTGACAATCCTGAAAAACTTACATAATACCGCTATCCACAGGTTTGATTGGACACTACTTTTTATATTTGATTGGATATGCTATGATTTCTATAGTGGTCTGAAAGCCACAAGTTACAGGGACACAAAGGAACGCCAAAAGTTTTACAGCCCATTATATATCCCTGATTTATTCGCTAGTGATTGACTTATGATGTATACAGCAAAAGTTAAGGGGACATTCGTTGAGACACAGAGTGTTGAGGCGATCAGTCCCGAAGATGCGAGCGCAAAGTTTCTCGCAAATGAGGCAGAGACATTAAGCCGTGATTCTGTTGAGGGCATGGAAGTGTCCGACATTACAGAAGTGGCTGAAGAGGGCGATGCCCTAGAGCCAGAGAGCGCATAGCGCAGTAACGCTTAGTTGATCGCTAGGGGGTAGGATCGTGAATACGGCGAACATTCGTGATCCTATCTCTTATGCGGAATACTAAAATACCGCAAATTAAATTATATGCACATACTAGTTTCCTTGTTGCTTGGTTTTACTTGGGTGTTGTTTATAGTGGCTCTTATTAGGTATATATTTAGCCGTTAATTGGAGAAGTATGATGTACATTAAAGGCAAATGCTTTACGCAAGCCATCACTCCGTACAAGGGACACGACACTCTATACATTTGCGATGTAAAGACTGCTGGGATGTTTGTAAGGGAGTCAAGTGTTAGGTCTATGGGCGAGGCACTAACTGGGGCTCTAAAGTATCTTGGTATGCCGATGTATACTGAGGGACATTATCCACACTAAAGTAGTTGACATTGTGGTTTGGGTTTGATAGGATAGAATAAGAAAGGAATGTTGTTGAGGGGAAACTCTTTTGATGGGATAATATCGCCACCTAGGCGCGATTGACAAAAAGAGGTCTTAAGAGTGAAGTGGAGATTGTCATTACTCACTTCTCCCCACCAGCATTTCTTGGGTTGTTGTTTGAAAGGATTTCTGGGTACTGCACAGGATTCCTGAGAGTAGTGGTGGTACGAGATAAATGAGACTACGCAAGTGCGAGTAGTTGTCGCGAGACAGCGAAAGCCAACGCAACTTTCTCGCCGTCCATACCAAAGAAAGTAATTACAATATAGTGGATGGTAATTGCCAGAAACTATATTCTAACGCTGGTTGATCACCAGACCGCGAGGTGAAATCATAGCCTCGCCCACTACTCCCAGCAATTCTTGGCTGGGGAAGGAGGGATAATGGAGTTCTACTATTGGTATCTGCTCTGGGTGTATGTGCCAGAGTTTGTTTCACTTACTTGTTAAGGAGAGCAAAATGCTACACTGTCATCGTTGTGCAGAAGATATACCAGAGGGTGAGGCCGTCATTCCACAGGCGATAAACGGCTCGCAAAACTTCTGGTTCTACCATCCATCTTGCTGGACAAAATGCAAGGACGAAAAGAAAGCATTAGACCAGCGAATTGAGAATGTCAGGCGGATGGCTGGTTTCACTCACTGAAAGGAGGTGATGATCTCGGTTGAGGGACTACCGTTACCCTCGTTGGGGATAAGAGCAATCTTATCCCCCTTTTATACCAAAAATGTAGTTGACATCGCGCTTTGCGCTTGCTAGTATTAAAAAGTACTCAGACAAGCGGAGATAAACTTTGCACTGAGGGACGGATACGGCGTAATGGTAGCGCGAGATAGGACAGGAACTGAAAGACTATCTTAGTGGGAGTCCGAATCTCCCTATCCGTTTTAAGATATGAATAATAATACAACACTATATGACGGAATGAGCGATGAGAACGCTCTTATTAAGGATATAGAGGCATGGGAGGAATCACAATTTGAGTTTACTTATGATGTGCAAAGAGCGATCAAGGAGACTTTTGAGGCTATGGCTCAGGCTAGGAAACTCTTGACAAGGGCAAAAGAGTTGTTGTAATATCGTTATCCCCATATACCCTAAATAAGTAGTAGACATTCTCTAATCTATCTGATAATCTTAAACTATGGCTACCCTAGACGAAACACCTTGTTGCGGAGTACAGTTTATTGACATGATTGACGATTCTCCCGAATCTGTTTTGGTGGATGTGTGCGAGAAGAAATACAACGAAAATAATGACTGGGATGAATATGCTGAGCCGTTGCTACAAGCATTTCTTATTTTTACGGATAATGTTTCCGACAATAATTTTGGTGAGGAACTGGCAGATTATATTACAAAACACAAATTGGGTGGTGTCAAGGCAAGTAGACAGCGCAGGAATCCCAATACTGATAATATGATCAGAGTTTGGATATGGTCGCCTAATGAGCGCAATTTAAAGGCATGGTATCGTAAACACAATTAAACTTCATTCTATGGAACTAGTATCTACACAGTGTTGCGGTCTGAAAGAATATACGGGTCTTGCTGACGATCCTGCGATCTCTTTAGAGACAATGTGTAGGTATCGTTATGATATGGACTACAAAAGTGCTTTCATATTGTTTACTGATCCTGTAATAAACGGCAGGGGGATTGCATTAAAGAATCTTATCGTAAAGTTAAAGGTTGGTATCGTAGTTGAAACCGAGGCAGTAGAAAATCATAATACTGGTAAAATGCTTGTGGCTTACATATTTACTCCAAATGACACAAAGTTAAGGAAGTGGTTAAATGCTTTACCAGAACCCGATTTTAAAGTTGGTGATAAGATTGTTGCTCTTGATAATGACCACTATTCTATCACAAGAAACGGGTGGACTGGGGCAGTTACAGAGGTTATGGATAGGGTCAATATGAGGGTAACTGGAGAAGGTGGTATTTTCGATTGTGAGGTAGCGATGGCATACTTTAGGAAATCAGAAACAGCCCCATGACAAAAACTAACTTATGCTTTCATTGTGAGATAAGACCACAAGTCAATAAGGAGATGCTTTGCGAGGTCTGTACAGCATACCCTAAATGTGAGGGATGTCAAGTAATCTTTGGAGAGGGGTGTGCTAAGCCATCCAAAACAAATCCCGACAGGTGCGATTCTTGTTTGTATCTTGAAGATAGGGTTGACTTCTATTGTAAACTGTGTCATAAAAGATTGCCGTTATTTTACTCACCGAATGTCAATACTCTGCATTTTATCGTAAGGGGCAATTTCTGTGGACACTGTAACAATGCTTGCGCTATTGAGGCGAGGATGGCAACTCCTAGAGAAGAAACGCCAGAGTATGTTGGTTATCTTGCCTTACTAGCAGATCAGTTAGCAAAGGGCTGGATTTCTGTTGGTGCTTTTGAAGAGGCTAAGGAGATGAATCCGCACGATATTACTAAAGTAAATAGTTAATTATGAATGAATATAAAGTACATTTAAAATTGTTTCATTCGGGGATGATTTTCAAGACTCTGGCGGGCGAAAGTGTTGCTTATGAAAAAGCCGAATCGGCTACGCAGTTAAAGAAACAGATAGACGAGGATATGGAAAAGAAGTATGGTTTTGAGTTAGAGTATGAGGGATATTCATACACGATTGATATAACTAAAATCTAACATGTCAAAACTTACTTTCCACCACGTGATGTTTGGGTGCGATCCTGAGTTCTTTTTCTCTAAAGACGGGAGAGTTCTTGGTGCTGAAAAGGTTTTGCCAGAGGAGGGATTAGTTTCTAATGTTAATAAGCACTCCAAGATTATTATAGATGGGGTGCAGGCAGAATTAAACCCTGAGCCAGATCCTTGCCGAGCCATGTTGGGAGTTACGATTGCAGACTGTTTTAGAACCCTTGCCAAATCTATAAAAGGTGATATAAACATAGACTTTCACCAGACAATTAAACTTGACAAAAAGGATATGTCTGTTCTAAGTGATAAGTCTAAGAAGTTTGGTTGTATGCCTAGCAAGAACGCACACAATGGCGGTAAGGAAAGTAGAATAGGTGTTGATCCTGCTGTCTATAGTTATCGTAGTGCTGGTGGACATATCCATATTGGGAATTATCAAGACAACAAAATCATTAAAGAAGTTCTGTTACAGCCTGAGCGACTTGTCAAGATGATGGACGTTATTGTTGGGAATACCTGTGTCCTTATAGACCGAGACACTGGCAACATAGAGCGCAGAAAGGTTTACGGACGGGCAGGAGAGTTTAGAACACCACCACACGGAGTTGAGTATCGTACTCTCTCTAACTTCTGGTTGAGAAGTTATCCACTTATGTCATTAGTTATGTATTTGTCAAGGATTGCTGTCCTTGTTGTAGCAAATAACCGAGACGAGGAATTGCTAAAATTGGTTGATATGGGCGATATAACTGAGGCAATCAATAAGAATGACTTTAAGTTAGCCTTGACAAACTTTAAAAAGATTGAGAAATGCCTTATTGAAATGATACCAGAGGACGAGCGTGGGGATTCACTTTGGGATATAAACCCTAAAACTATACATCTTTTCAAGCACTTTGTCAAGAAAGGACTTGACTACTGGTTTAAGCAACCGCCACTAGAACATTGGGTTGAGTTATCCGAGGGACACGACACTGGCTTTGGTTCGTTCTTACTGTCAGAGGTGGCGAAAGATATCAAGAAGACCTAATATGGACGAAGACATTAGAATTGACATGAGGCATTTTGACGAGAAATCTACAGAGTTTCAGTCTTCTGAGCCTGGTAGGATAATTAAATCGCCTCGCAAGTTTGGTATTGAGGTGGAAATGCTAAGCAAGTCCACAGAGGCAGTAGCGAACTTGGGCGAATCTATCTCACGCGCCTTTGGGTTTGAGCATGACGGAAGTATACAACCTGGGCGTGGTGAAATGGGGATTGAGGTAGTAAGTCCTATAATGTCAGGATCACTTGGAGAGAGTGGAGTTAGGAATCTGTTTGAGAAGATAAATGCACTAAAGTTTGAGACGAACATAACCTGTGGTCTTCACACCCACATAGATGGTGAGGGGTATAATAACTCCAGGGACACGAAAGTTATGTTTCTATCGTCTTGTACCGATGCTATTCTAAAAAAGATAGATAGAAAAGATAATGCTTTTCTGGTTAAGAATAAGTTGTTTGACGGCATTAAAAAGTCTGCCGAGTTAGACAGTGAGGACTTGGCTAAAGTGTTGTTAGATGAATCTATTACCACACCAGCAAGACAAGTTCTATATTTAGGGAAGACACTCGGTGTCCATGTTCCAGACATTCGCGTTAGACAAGTAAATGTGGATGTTGGCAAGAGGTTACTAAATCTTGACTATTATGACTATACCAATCTGATAGATTTCTCTAAACCGAAAGTGTCAATCAGTATGAAAGACTTAGAGCCAAATCAGAATGATTATCTGTGTATTGTCAAAGGCAATAATTCTGTTTCTAATGTAAAAACCCTGCTGTATTTTTACTCCGTATTCAATGACATATTCATGGCTATGTTGCCTAAAAGCCGTAGAAATAATGTCTATGCACAGAATCTAGCCCTTTCATTCTCGCCAAATCAAATAGAGGGGATTATATCTTATTCAGAACTTGAGACAGTCTGGTACAAGACCAGGAGTATGATGGAAACAGATGGCAAGAAAGGAAATCAGTATGACGATAGCCGATACTATGGTGTCAATCTCCACTCCCTGTTTGCAAAGTATGGTACAGTAGAGTTTAGATCGCACTCGGCAACTCTTGAGCCGAATAAAGTCCTTTACTGGATAGCATTAAATCAAGAGATACTTGACGGTATTGTATCTGGTATGATAACTATAGAGAATCTTAGACCAGCAGTATTCCTATCCACACTTGAGGACAAATTGACGTTCTTCATCAAGGTGTTGAATCTTAGAACATCTTTGAGGAAATATGTAAAGCAACGAATCGCATTTTTTAGCAGTAACATTAAATAGTATGACACGAGACGTTTATTGTCAGGAAGAAGACTGTACTGAATACGCTGTCGTAGAAAGTCCAGTCAATCAAGTCGGTTACTGTGAAAAACACGGATCTCTTTATGGGATAACTAACAAGCCCTAGTATGTGCGGTTTGATCTATGCCCAGAGACGAGACAACATGCCTGTTGGAAAGGCGGTGCTAAAAAGGTTTCATAAACAAAGAGAAAGGGGTAAGGAGGGGTTTGGATTCCTTACTATTGACAAAGGTAAGATTAGTGGTATACATCGCTTTGAGAAAGAGGCTGAATCTAACCTCGCGCTTGGCGATTGCAAGAGTAGCACTATCCTATTCCACCACAGAATACCGACAAGCACCCCGAATTATAAGGATATGACACATCCTATTGTTGTCAAAAACAAGATGCTTGACAAAGATTATTATGTGATTCATAATGGGGTATTGCAGAATGAGGACGATTTGAAAGCAAAGCATGAGGCGATGGGGTTTGTCTACACCACCGCGATGAGAGAAATCTCTATCGTTGAAACTATTTCTGGGCGTACAGAGCATATAGAAGAAATGTACAATGACAGCGAGGCTCTGGCTATAGAGTTAGCACTCTATCTTGATGGAAAGCAGACTACGATTGACACAAGGGGTACTGTTGCCTTTATTTGCGTTGAGGCAGACAAAAAAGGAAATGTATTAAATATCCACTACGCAAATAATGGAATGAATCCTTTAGTTATAGAAGATAACCGCGATCTCCTATTTATTAAGTCCACTGGGGACGGAGTAAAAGTTGATTCTAACGAACTCTTGACAATAGACTATATCACTGGTAAAAAGACTTTCAAGATAGTTGACATCGGACTAAAATATCTTCCAGTATCTACAACTGCTTATGAAGATGATGCGCCTGTGGGTACTCGTGTTATAGGCTTTGGTGTGGGAGACAGGGACATCCCATCTCCTAGAGAATATCTACCAGACAATTGGAGTACCAAAAGTAGACAACAACAACTGGCACTTAGTGGGGGGTGGGGCGATGATTATGACGATGGCACGGATTGGGGAGAAGAACATAATAAGTATAAACTCACCGAGGAATACTTACTAGGACTGTGGGCTGAGATAGAGGAATTACAACATGATATGAAAGAATGTAAAGAGACGTTGGATAGGGGCATATCAGGCAATCCACTTGACGAAGAAAGCATTATCTACAATCAAGAGTATTATGATGAATGTATGGGTGTCCTTATGCAAAAGAGGGAAGAATCCGAGGCACTAGAGCGTTACCTGAATATCAAGGGTGGAAATGGCAAGTTGATAAAGTAGGGGATAAAATTGTATTGACAAATGAGTTTCAGTTTGCTATCATGGAGGGGTGAGGGAAGTTCGTCTTATACACGACATCTTGTGGGGATCAACGAACTGGGGTCAACTTAGTTCTCCTTACTCCCCTCACATACGCAAATGGGGTGTTCACTAAAAGGTCTGCATGGTTATAGTTATTATAAAACCTGATGTACTCCGAGAACACCCCTTTTGTTTAGGGGTAACAACCCTCTCCTAGACTGACTTGCATGCGCAGAGGATCATCTATCCTCGCAAGTTAATCAACTCTTGTAGCCAACTGGGAACGGCAATCTGTCTGTAAAACAGATGTACGAACTTAGAGGATTCCAACCCTCTCGTACTAATTAAGGTTCAATTCCTTACTAGAGTTTAAAAATTAAAATACTATGATACAAGAAATTAAGTTTAGAGGAAGACATAAGGTATCTAACTGTTGGTATTATGGCTATCTTTATAAACAAGATAACGATTGGATAATTACAACTGATGGTTACACTCGCTATGTTGTGGAAATGGGGTCAGTCGGGCAAGACACAGGACTAAAAGACAAGAATGGGAAGGAGATATATGAGGGGGATCTACTACATTATGGGCTTGGAGTTAATGACATTGACGGAAGTGTTTGGGAAGTGGAGTGGGATAAACACACTTTGGGATGGTATTGTTTTGTCCACCCTGATGAATCTGTAGAGGGGACAGGCTGTAACTCACTGTACTACCTAAATACTCAGTCTACATTAGCCATTGTCGGCAACATCTATGAGAACCCAGAATTACTAAAATGATTATACCACCAAGCGAGCTAATGAGCGATGAAGAATACTTTAGAGCCGAAAGGTCTAACGATGTTGTGTCGGCCCTTACTGATGCTGTAGATGCACAAAGGAACTCTACTCCTAACTACTGGGCTGTTGTACCAGCGTTTGTTAGGTATAATAAATCTCTTACTTATTTAGAGAAGATATTGTACGCTGAAATCTCTGCTTTGTCAAATAAGATGGGGTATTGCTATGCCAGCAATCAGTATTTCTCTGAGAACTTTGGTAACTCCGAAAGGACAATACAAAGGTCAGTAAAACACCTTGCCGAACTTGGTTTTATATCTGTCGTGAGTGAGATCGGGGCGATTGGTGTCGATCGCAAAATATACATCAATGCGACAAAAATGTCGGAGGGGTACGACAAAAATGTCGCAGGTGAAACGGCAGAAAACGGCGTAGATATAAGCCAGAAAGGTCAAAAACAGGGGGGGAATAGTATAAGATCTAATAGTACTAGTACATCTATATCTAAAGATATAGTAGACAAGTCTATTTCTGGTCAGAAACAATCTATACCAACATGGATGGGCAAAAGCTCTTACGCGAGGCTGGTTAAACTCTACGAAATGATGTGGGAGTACAAAATGGGTACTAAACCGAATCAGATCAAGACCTCTAGCCCTGGTAGCAATATCATTAAGTGCTTGCTAAAGAAGTACACCGAGGAACTTTCTGCCCTGATTATCATAGTCCACTTTGATTGGCGAGGTGCTAACGGTAGCGACAGTAGTATCAATGAGAGAATGAAGAACGCTGGATATCCTATCACTTGGATATTAAACAGTGCGCCTGTTTACGAATCGTTTATCAAGAACTACCTAAAAATCAATACCGAGAAAGAGGCGGTTGGTAGGATTCATAAGGTATTGACAGATATCAGTAATGCGCCGTAATTGTGATTGCTTTATTTACTTTAATGTGATACCATATAAAAATATGAAACTAGACGAAGCGATGCGAGAGGCAATAAAATATCTTGAAATGGCGATAGATACGTTTCCAGACAAGGATGATAAAATAAGGCGGTGTAATGGTGCGATTGATGGAATGATTGACACGTTACATATAATTTTAGAAGATTACACGATATGAGAATCCGCATTTATCCCTATAAGATTGGGTCAAAATCGGCAAGACTGCTTTCTGATTCTTTGTCAGCACTTAGGGCACGATCTGTAGGCTCGTATACGCCCCGTAGCGAGGACTTTATCATAGGATGGGGTAGTTCTATCATTCCAGTCTTTTTTGAGCGTGTAGGGCGTTTAAATGCCTCAGGAGGCAATATCAAGTTTCTAAACCCCCCAGACAAGGTAAGAAATGCCTCTAACAAGATAAAAACCTTTAGAATCCTGCAAGAGAGTGGGGTAGCGATACCAGAATACACGAATGACATTCAAGTAGTTAGAAACTGGACAGGATCGGTTGTCTATGGGCGCGCTAAACTCACAGGACATAGCGGAGAGGGGATAGACATATTCAGACCAGAACTCTATGAGATTGACATACCTAACTATCCGTTGTATACTAAAGCGATAGAAAATCATGGTGAGTACCGAGTACACGTTGTAAACGGAGAGGTTATTGCATATACAAAAAAGAAACGCCCTCGTGGGAGTATCGCTACTGATGAGCAGTTGCAGATACGCAACCTTGACAATGGATGGATATTTTCAGGATTGAATCTAAGGAGACTAGAGCGTATTGAGGAACTTGCGATCAGTGCCGTCAGTGCGCTAGAGTTAGACTTTGGTGCGGTAGATATAATCAAAGACGAGAATGGCGATGTCTACGTCCTAGAGGTGAATACAAGTCCAGGATTATCCCCTAGCACACTAGGTGCTTATGTTAATGCCTTTAGAAACCTAATAGAAAATCATGCCCGAGCAATTTAATCCATTTGGCGGTACAGGTGGGGGGTTGACAGGTGGCGACTTTGGGTGGACGACAAACAACATTCCTGTCAACTTTGGCACGTTTCCACCACCTACTCCTCGCGGCTTGACCGCGACTGAGGCGATGAGGCTGGAACAGGTAATGAGAGAACAAGATAGATTGTTGCGCCCTCGGAGAACACGGGAAGCAAGACCGAGACAAGTACCATCGTTGCCAGTAGAAGAAAGGGTAATTGAGTTTACTATAGAAAAAGAAACTACTGGTAGATATTATATAGTATCCGCAATAGTTGTCAATGACAAGAATAAGGTTATAGACCAGTGGACAGCATCTACAGAAGAAGAAGCAGATTCAATGGTGGCGCAAATGTCAGAAATGTTTATGCGACAAGGTGGTGGCGAACTACCCCAGATAGATTTGAGATATAGAGATAGAGTCCGTCAACGTGGACACCTTACGCGAGACGACAGGACGCATTTAAGACGAAACGACAGAGACGAAGTTGCAGAGGATTCCTTTTCTCTTGACATTGACGAGGATGCTATTGAGGAACAGTCTAAAAGACTACCGCAAGAGTGGATACATTATCCTGCCACGCATGACACTAATAACGTACCATTCTAATATAACTCCTATGACCACCCCCCAGAGCGAAGTGAAGTGTTGTGACCGATGCAAAGATTATGACCCTTGCTACAAGATTTCTTGCCCCTGCCACCATCCCAAAGAATCGCCCGTGAGCCAGTCTGTTGAGGGGTGGGAGAAACGAGTGAAAGTTCTGTTAGGTACAAATGAGCGTGAGTTTTTATTCCTACCGTCAGACGATGGATTTGGCGTAAGACCGATGACGAAGAAAGACCTCCGCGACATTCTCTCCTCCACCCTCTCCACTCTAGTCAAAGAGATGGAGGGGAAAATAATATCCAATTACAGACCGACAAGCCTCAACGAAAAGGAAATCGGCTTCAACGCAGGCATCTCTGCCGCCGTGGAAGTGGTTAAGAAGATGGAGGTATGAAAACAATAGAAGAAATGTCTTATGAGGCGGTGCTTGATGGAGTAAATTATCGTATAAAGAACCTGCGAGAAAGTCTTGAAAATAAATATCTACCGACAAATCTAAGAGAGGATTATCAAGGTAAATTGGATAGACTTGTCCGATTTCACGATGACTTTTTTAACTCTTAACCCTATGACCCCAACCACCTTCTTGGAGAGAATTAATAGATTAAATAAATGTACCTTTCTAATTTATGACACAATCCAAAAACAACGAGTGCTGTGAGAATTGCTGGGAGGTAGGATTCTATGATGGGGAAAAAGTATGCGCGAAGCTATACAAATGCGAATGTCATAAAAAATGTTAGATATAAAATCACTAAGAGAAACCCTAAACAAAACCTATACCAAGCCAAATATCGCCCTGATTGCACAGTATGAAAAGGCTCTACAGAACACTCCTGAGGCTCTAAGTTATCTTAGAGAAACGAGAGGGTTTACAGACGAAACGATAGGACACTTTCATTTGGGGTACAACGAGGAATATAAGGCGATTTCAATACCGACATTCAGAGATGGAGAACTTGTAAATATAAAGTACAGGATCATAAATCCAACTGGGGCGAAGTATATAGGCGAGAAAGGTGCAGAGACATGGCTATTCCATGAGACTGGACTTGACTTCGCACAGAAGTCTGGTAGGGTTTTAATAGTAGAGGGTGAGTTAGATTGTATCTCTGCGTACCAAGCAGGGGTTAAGAATGTAATCTCGCCAGCCTCAGGTAAAGATAGTTATGGAGTATGGTTGGAGAGACTTGACAAAATCCCTAAAGTATACATAGCTTATGACAACGATTCTGGCGGTAGAGAAACTGCGCGCGAGATGGCAGACAGAATTGGAACAGACAAAAGCTTTGAAGTCAAGTACCCAGAGGGATTTAAGGATGCTAACGAATATCTTTTATCTCACAGCGTAGACGAGTTTAGGGTATTGTTAAATAAGGCTAAGCCCTATTATACTTACCAGTTCAAGGGAATGGGGGATATTATTGACAGCATTAGGAATAAGAAAGACGATGCTTTACATATCCCATTTATCCCTAAGGTAGAGCTAGAAAAGGATTGGTTGGTTGTGATCTCTGGTAAAAGTAACGTGGGTAAGACTAGCTGGTCATTGAATGTTGCAGAATATCTTGCCGACAAAGGAATACCAACTTTGATTATGCCGTTTGAGAGAGGGATAGAGTCAGTGGGAAAGAGATTTTTGCAAATCAAGTTCAACAAGACTATGCAGGAACTAAAGGACACCACAGAGCCAGAGTGGGACGGAATGATTGAAAGTTGTTTAGATAATCCCATATACTTTGCTCTACCAAAGAAGACGGACGTTATAGATACGATTGTTAAGTCTCGGAGACTGTTTGGGACTAAAGTAGTGATTGTAGACCACCTGGACTACCTTGTAAGGCACACTACAGGATCTAAGGAGGCAGAGATAGGGCAGACACTACAGGAGTTAAAGAGGGTTGCTGAGGACAATGGAATCGTCATGTTAATTATAACACACATTCGCAAGATTGACAATGCTGGGGCTATGCTGCAAAAGAAACCTGGCATAGAGGACTTAAAGGGAAGTGCCAGCCTCTACCAAGACCCAGAGTGTGTGATTATGCTTGACGGAGATGGAATGAATAGCATGAAAGTTGATATTGTTAAAAACAAAGGTTTGATGTCTAGTCAGGAGTTTCCATTCAACTCTGCGACTGGCAAATTACAAGATGCTTGGGGAGGTTTAGGATAATAATATGAACAATGAAGAGATACAAAGAGCGAGACAAGTCAGTATCCACCAGTTGCTCGGCTTGCAAGATAACGGACGAAGACAAAAAATCAAGTGCGTCTTTCACAAAGACCGCAACCCCTCGTTGGTTATTTATCCTGGCGGTGGTGGCTATTGTTGCTTTTCTTGTGGCAAGAGTGGCGGTGATTCCATAGCGTTTTGTAAGGATTTGGGTTTGACATTTAGAGAGGCAATTAGTCAATTAAAAGATTTTTAATATGTACGACAAGGAGGGCGCAATACGAATAGTCGGTGAGGAAAACTGGGAAGAGTTTGATTTGTTTATGATGGAGAAAGGGCAAGAGTATGACGAGGACGGAATGGAGGTTTACTACGACAGCGATGTACAAGAGTTTAATCAAATAAATACTACACTATGAGAAAAGTAGAAAGAATCGCGCCAGTGATTAAGAAGTTAGAGACAGCATGGAATCTTGTCCCCGATTGGAGATTGTGCCAGCTTATCTCTAACCTACATGGAAACGGACAGCAAGACATCTTCTATACAGAGGAGGATGAGTTAGAGAAAGCCTTGGATGATTTCATTAAACATTACACCACATAACTTAAATAATAAAATGGTTGCATTATTCCTTGCGATATGCTACAATAGGTAGGTAAAGGTAATACGGTAATGTTTTTGGTGCAATAATTTTTTAGGGTATTTGGGCGGAGGGTTTTTGAGTTTTACTATTTTAATAAATGAACGATGAGTCAGGTAGTTATTTCGCAGATTTTCAGGAAAGACGTAGACACAAGATTTGGAGTAAAGCCTAAGGTTGGGATCAAAACAGCCGAGCATGGCGATAGTTGGTTGTCTACTTTCAAGACTAAGGGAACAGAGAATTGGGTAGAGGGGATGACAGTAGAGGTAGAGGTGTCAGAGAAAGGGGGATTCCTAAACTTTAATCCTATTGTTAAGGCTGGTGCAAGTACAGCGACACAGACTGCATATGCGACAGCACTAGAGGCGCGTGTTAAAGCACTAGAGGATAAGGTGTTTGGTGTCGCCAAGCCAGCAGAGGTCGTCGCAGAGGAGGAATCTCTTGACAGTGAATTTTAATGAGTTCTAATCTCGCCGAGATAAAGAAACTCTTAGAAGAAGTAAAAGAAAAGTTTTTAGATAAAGATAAGTTAGAGAGTTATCATAGTGCGCTTTCAAATATCTACGCAGAGATTCAGTTTGAGATTGCGGATATTAAGAAATTAAGGGCTAAGTTCTATTTTGAGAGGGGGGGTAAGGATGTCTCAGACATTTCTATTAAGAGGTCTTGGGAGATCACAGAGGACGGATTAAAACTGATTGAATTAGAGGCATCTGTCAAGGCTATCAGTAAGATACTTAGTAGCCTACGCTCACGACTGTACAATGTCTATTGATTACAAGACGAGCAATCTACCACCACCAGTATACAATAGGGCAAAGGAACTTTGGGGGGTAGACTTTGATAAGGGAACGGTATTTACATACGGAGATACTATACATTCCAAGAGTCCATTGTCTGCCGACTTGCTCGCCCACGAATTAGTCCACGTCCGTCAACAAACTTTGATTGGACGAGACGAGTGGTGGATGAAGTATTTTGCAGACCCACAGTTTAGGCTAGACCAAGAGACAGAGGCTTATCGTGCGCAGTACAAGTGGTTTGTAAATAACCTTACAGCACGCGAGGGGGTTGCAAAGATGTTAGTTTGGTTAGCAAGTCTATTGAGTGGAGAGATGTATGGGAAACTTATTACTAGGTCAGAGGCTATTAAATTGATTTCAAAATGAGTTCCAATAACTACCTTTTAATTTCAGAGACAGACAATGGTTTCACTTTAGTGGAACACTGCGCCGATGAAGTAGAGGATAATAGTGGTTTTGGTAGAGGTATCTTTCCTACCCTTAAAGAGGCGTGTGAGGGCGCACAAGAGGTTATGAGAGTGGAACAGATTGAGTATGGAGTATCGTTTAATTTGGAATAATGGATAAACTAAATGTTAGATAAACTAAAATACATTCCTGAGCAGAGGGACAAGACTGCTTACTACGCCAGCGACTGTGGTAAACCTTTGCTTGATATGTACTTCTCTTTCAAGGGAGTAGAGCCAAGCAATCCGCCAGAATGGTACAGTACATTACGATGGGGGGCTGGAAACGGTGTTGAAGATGCTATCGTCAAAATCTTTAAGTCTAATGGTATAGTCCCAGAGGACTACGATCAGAAAGCACACGGACGTATAGATATAGAGCGCGAGGGAGTTACAATACACGGCTACATAGATGCCAAGATGATTGACGGCACTCCTATAGAAATCAAGTCTATTAACAACGCTAATAAATGGGACATTAAGAGATATGAATCAAATCAACCCAGAGAAAACTATGTCGGACAGTTGGCGGTCTATATGGATGCTCTTAATGTGGATATTGGGCATCTTTTTGTTGCTAGTATTGACGGTCTAAATAGGTTCTGGTTTGACTGCAACAAGATAGGGGAAAGGACTTATAAGTGCGGAGAGACTGTGGTTGAACTTGACAAGATATACAAAAGATGGGCTGATTTATATAACAATCATGTTCTTAAAGATACCCCTCCAGATATTTGGGAGTATAGATATAAAGTCCCTGTTGAAGAAATAGACTTTAAAAGTCTTTCAACTACTGATATTGGTAAGATGAGGAACGGCAACAAAGTACATGGTGATTTCCAGGTCAGTTACAGCCCATACAAGGACTTGATCATCAAGTTGCAGGGGGACACCCTTGGCTATACGCCTCAGGAGATAGAGTTTATTAAGGAGAAGACCAAAGGATTTTCAAGTAAGTTAAACAAATGGTAAACGAGATATTACAGGGAGATAGTTTAGAAGTCCTAAAGACACTCGCAGATGAAAGCGTGGACTGTGTTGTTACATCTCCGCCTTATTTTGGATTAAGAGACTATGGTACTGCAAGTTGGAAGAGTGGAGATATTGATTGCGACCACAAGGGAGAAATAATGGCGACACATCGGAGTGGTAGCAATAGAAAAGATGAAAATAAACCCAGAGAGATATTTAAAAATGTTTGCGGAAAATGTGGTGCCATGAGGGAAGATTCCCAGATAGGACTGGAAGAAACTCCAGAAGCGTATGTCGCAAAACTCGTAGAGTTGTTCCGTGAGACTCGTAGAGTGTTAAAAAATGAGGGTACATTATGGCTTAATTTGGGGGATAGCTACGTTTCATCTCCCATTGGACATAAGACAGTTGAGAGCGTATTCAATTCTAGTACCATAGGAATGAAAATTAAACCCGATGTTTTATTGGGATCGAAGTTTGATAAAAGTAAAATGCCAGGGTATAAAACGAAAGACTTAATTGGGATTCCATGGATGGTTGCATTTGCACTTCGTAAAGACGGGTGGTATCTCCGCCAGGATATAATCTGGGCAAAACCAAACCCGATGCCCGAAAGTGTTAAGGATAGGTGTACGAAGAGCCATGAGTATGTCTTTCTTCTCTCAAAGTCTCCGAAGTACTACTACGATAACGAGGCGATAAAAGAACCAGTCAAAGAGATAAGCCTGAAACGCGCGGAGTACGGGTGGCACGGCAAGGGTGATGATGGGAACGGCAACTATGCTGGGCTTGGTCAGATAGAAAAGATGGGAACAAGATTCGCCAACCCTAAAGGTAGGAATAAACGTTCTGTTTGGACAGTAACTCCAAAGCCATTTAGGGGCGCACACTTCGCAACATTTCCACCAGACCTTATAGAACCAATGATACTCGCTGGATGTCCGAAAGATGGGATAGTCTTAGACCCATTTATGGGCGCAGGGACTACCGCTGTTGTTGCCAAAACACATGGGAGGAACTATCTGGGAGTGGAACTTAATGAATCTTACATCCGCATTGCCCAAAAGAGAATTGATGGAGTTAATAAACCACTTATATGATGAAAATAAAGAGAGTTATAATTAAGAAAGAAATCGGTGGCAAGATAATGGAATCTGTCTATGACCGCTACTTAAACGCCACCAAGAAGACAATGTTTAGACTTATCTTTGCGCTGGCGATGGCACTAAAGATAACCCCCAAAAAGATAGCATCTATGTTCTCTATTGAGGACACTGACAAGTACGCCAGGGAGGTCAATGAGGAACTTGCCAAACGTGTTCGTAAGGAGGTAGATAAGATAAGGAAAGTCGTAGAAAAGGCGAAATTATAGGGCTAAACAGGTTGCATTATTAACTAATTTATGGTATACTATGAAGGTTATGAAAGGTATTAAAGTGTTTTTCATCGGGAAGAAAACTTACATAGTAGGTGTCCTCATGATTGCTCTTGGATTGCTCCAAGGAGATAATCAGATGGTACTTACTGGTATAGGTTTTATCACACTTCGGGCTGCGGTTTAGTCTATCGGCGATAAGGGGTACGGTGTACCCTTTCTTCTGCTATTTTACGAAACATTAAGATAGTAGGGTGGGTCATTCTGATCTCCCTGCTCATCGGGATAGGTTCTATCTGGCCTCCCACCTCTGCTAAAGGAGATGTGGATATACCAATAGAGAACACTATTCCAAATGCCGTACCGACAACGAAGAGTGCATTACAGGAGTTAGCTAAAGAGGCCGCCATTAAACACGGTCTTAATGCTAGTCGCTTTCTCGCTGTAATTGGGTGTGAGTCGCAATGGGATAGATTTGCTAAGGGAGACTGGACTCCTGGAGACGGGAAGTTTTATCATAAAAACAAAGCCCCTCCTGGCTCATGGCCGACATCATTTGGACTTGCCCAGTTTCATAATCCAATAGAATATTGGGGGATGACGATTGAGGATGCCTACGACCCTGAGATTGCTATTGAAAGAATGGCCAAGGCTTGGGAGAACGGGAGACACAGAGCCTGGAGTTGCTATAAAATACTGTATGGATAAGTGTATATTTTGTGGAAAGAATTGTGTCCTAAGAAAAGATGGATTTTGTTCTGTCTCATGCTTTAACAAAAAGACTAAAGAAACTCCAATAAGCGGATACAAGAAATGTTTGTGGTGCAGTAAGGGGTTTCCTTATAGAGAGAGCGCATTAGTTCGGGGTAGTTATTGCAAAAGACTTGGACAAATGGTGGGTGGGATAACGCAAAAGTTTTGTTCACAACAATGCGCCCTTTACTATAGAAACAAAAACGAGAATCCGTCTTTAAGAGATGACGTAAGAGAGAAGAGTTCAGAACGAGCAATATCATCAAACTCATATCTTCGTTTGCATACTCCTGAGGCACGCGAAAAACGAATAGAGTTAACTACAGGTTCTAAGCATTGGAACTGGCAGGGTGGTAAGACACCAGGAACCACTAGACTAAGAAACACTAAGGAGACGAGAGGTTGGAGAGAAATGGTATTTACAAGGGATGATTTCACTTGTCAAGAATGTGGGACAAGAGGTAGTGAACTAAACGCAGACCATATAAAACCGTGGTCTCTCTTCCCAGAACTTAGATGGGACATATCAAATGGGCGTACACTGTGTGTTGACTGCCACAGGGAAACCGACACATACGGAGGACGGATAAAAAACTATAAAATCAACTTAAACTAAAACAAAATGACATCATTTCTTGAGGATTCTTACAGACAGTTCATCTTTTTTAGGACGTACTCAAGATTTAATGACGAGTTAAAGCGCAGGGAAACTTGGCCAGAAACAATACAGAGGTACTTTGACTTCATGCGTAGTAAGTTGGGAGACAAACTATCTGATAGGGAGTATGAGGAATTACAAGATGCAGTCCTTTCCCAGAGCGTCGTACCTTCAATGCGCCTGGTTTGGTCAAGTGGTAAGGC
>ERZ1292623.744-Hain-H51-01um-R1-744-length-33413-cov-10_pt1 | contig 33413 bp, 31 predicted proteins | sample MGYA00564398_ERZ1292623 | MGnify/ENA primary metagenome ERZ1292623 (study PRJEB36523, sample SAMEA6512633) | groundwater metagenome | collected 2019-01-07 | study: AquaDiva: Metagenomics assemblies of 32 groundwater samples
GAGCACGGTCATTTTTGTTGTTAATGTTAATAAATTTTTATCCATAAAATTATTTTTCTTTTTTTTAATCTTCTCACCCGTTATGTCATTTTCTACTACGGGATTCATAAATTTATTTAAGCGAACATTTTCAAAAAAATGTTCTAGCTTTTACCTATTAATGATATAACAATTCTGGGTTTATTCAACCACAAAAAACGCCCATTTAATTGGGCATTTTTGATTAGAATTTTTACAGTTAACTGTAAAAATAATCTCACTAAAAATTACAGTTAACTGTAATTTTTAGCACAGCTGTTCTTTCAGAAAAATATTATTTGCTTTTTTGTTTTTTTGTTTTCTTGATCTTGGGAGTTTCTATTTTTTTGGTTATTTTTTTGATGTCATTGACCACATCCGAAACTTCTGGTAATAAACTTTTTAAAATTTTATCCAATTTAGTATTTAATATTTCAAATTGTTTTTGAAATTGTTCTGTATTTTTATTTCTGGTATTGTCATTTTTCTCAAAACAATTATTACAATAAACTGGTTTACTGCCTGTTGGTTGAAATGGGACTTCGCATTTATTTCCACACCCAGAACATACCGCTGAATACATTCTTTTTTCTCCAAAATTAGATTTGTCAGAATCTCTTCTATCAAATCTTTTTGAACTTGATTTTGATTCTGTATTTCCTCCTTTATTTCTGAAACAATCACTACAATAGACCGGTTTATCGCCAGTTGGTTTGAAAGGAACCTCACACGCATTACCACATTCAGAACATATTGCCTTATTCATTGAAGGTCTATCTGAATTTTTATTATCAAAACCTCTATTCCCACCGCCCGCACGAGCAGGTCCTCTTTCGTTTCTACCACTAAAACTCCTTTCGCCAAAACTTCTTCCGCCAAATTTTTTACCACCACCTTCATTGGACCTACTATCTCTACCAAAATTTTTCATGATTTATTTGTTTTATTGAATTAAATTATTAATTGATATTTATTTTTACTCTTCATGGTGAGAAGCGAGCCAATCCATCAATTTTTTACGATGTTTATCAACCGTCCAATCACCTTTGTCTTTAAAAAGTGCCGGATATGCTTCTTTAAATTTCTGTAATATTTTAAGAGACGCGTGAGGAAACCCGTCTGGAATGTTTTTGTTGTATTCTTGAACGAATGTAGAAAGTGGAACTTCAACGAAGTTTACAGCCGTGTCATCATTTTTCTTATTTTTCATTTATTAATACTACCACAAATTTATTAAATTATCAAGATTTAAAAATTTCATTGAAAAAAGATATTTATAAATGTAAACTTAGATTGTTTTGCGGGATTGTCCCTCGGCCGTAGCCTATGGACGGCTCGCCCGTAAGGGCTACGCCCGAAGAAGGATAATGGTGGAATATATTTTTATGTATATTGAGTAAATTAATTTTTAAAATGCGGGATCTGCTAATGGTAGGCAACATGCCTCTGGAGCATGGAATCTTGGTTCGAGCCCAAGTCCCGCAGCAAGTGATTTTTTCATCTCACAAGAACAGTCCTTGCGAGATATAAACTTTTTTCAATAAATAAAAAATGGTGCGAGTTGTTTAACTCGCACCGTCATAAAAAGGAGGAAAAAAAAGAACTGCTCTATACTCTGCTTAGAATCCCGCGAAGAAGCATTACGATTATATTAACACAACAAAAAAATAATGCAATAATAATATTACAAAAGGGGATAACTCAATACTTATTTTGTATCACAAAATAAATGCTGAATCCTCAAAAAATCATTGTGGATTCAAATGCTCATTTAGAGCATAATACAAAAAAATAATTATGGATTCAAATGCTCATTTAGAGCATTTGAATTCCCAGAGGTTTTGAATTTGGGAAACACAAAATCCCGCGAAGCGGGATTTTATGCAGAACTTTTGTGTTAAAGCACGCGTATTTACGCACTCACATTACATATAGTATATCATAATGAAATTCAAAGTCAACAAAAAGAGTTAAAATTCATTGGCGTAATGCTCAATGACTCTTTTTAGACCCTCATCAAAATCAACTTCAACATTATAATTCAACATTTTTTGTGCCTTACTTATGTCAGCATAGCTATGTAATATGTCCCCTTTTCTAAAATCAATATATTCAGGTTTTATCCTTGTCCCCAGTATCTTATTTATTTTTTCAACCAATTCGTTAAGTGAAATTCTTTTCCCCGAAGAAATATTAAAAACATGCCCACCAACCTCAGGAGCAAGACATGCGAGAAGATTTGCATTAACAACATTTTTAACATAAGTAAAATCTCTCGTTGTTGTTCCATCTCCGTTTATAATTGGCTTTTCGTTTTTTGATATGTTTTTAATAAATATAGGAATGACCGCGGAATATTTTGAATTTGGGTCTTGCTTTGGCCCAAACACATTAAAATATTTTAAACCCACCGTCTCTAATCCATAAATTTTATAAAATAATTTTCCATACATTTCCTTCACTGCTTTTTGGACAGCGTATGGCGAAATAGGATTAAGAGGAACATCTTCATTAACTGGCATCACTTCCACATTTCCATATGTAGAACTAGAACATGCATATATAACTCTTTTGACATCGTTTTTGTGCGCTGCATAAAAAACATTCAAGGTTCCATTTATGTTTGCATTATTTGTTCCTATTGGGTCTTCCATACTTCGTGGAATGGAAGGTATTGCCGCTTGATGAATAACATAATCAACATCCTTAAATGTTTCCATCAACATATCTAAATCCGTTACTGATTTTTCAATAAAAGTTATTTTATCCAGAAAAGGTTTTATGTTTTCAATTCTTCCCGTACTTAAATTATCAATAACAATAACTTCAGCGTCATTGTTAAGTAATTCTTCAACAATGTTTGAACCTATAAAACCAGCACCGCCAGTAACAATTATTTTTTTGCCTTTTAGATTTTCCATCCTGTAGTGAAAAATTATTTATACAAACCACTTCTTATTTCTGTTATTACTTTTTCTCCTTGCTCCTTATATGCGGGAACAGCTTCTATCGCCTTTTCAACTTCATTTATTGCCTCCGAAGGTCTACCCAATTTTAGATAGGAAGATATCAAATATAATCTGTTTTGTATGTTAGTTGGATTTTTTGGTATTTCTTCCCTTTCTATTGAGATAACCTTACCAAATTGATTCGTATCAAAATATGCCTTAATAATCATTTCGTCTGGAACAAGTACTGTTTTAAATTCTGGAACCAATAATTCTTCTGTCAATTTATCTTCTCCATTATAAATTGCCGCAACTGCATATACTTTTCTTGCATCTAAATAACTTTTGTCTAATTCAAAAGCATTTTTTAATAAAACAAGCGCTTTTTCTCTTTCGTTTTTGTTTAAATATGCCGCGCCCAATTCAAACATTGTTGATTGTTTGTTTGGAGATAATACAAGAGCTCTTTCAAGATGTGTTATCGCATTATCATAAACTCTGTATCTGTTAAAGAAGACGCCTAGAAATACTTCATATCTCGCGTTCTCTGAATCTTCCTGAATTTGTTTTGTCATTTCACCGCTGGCTAAATCAAAAAATTTTTGTTTTAAATTCAAATCAATATTCGCAGTCGCATAACTCGCGGTCGTTTGTATTAATTGCTCGCGAACTTCTGGACGCCCAAGATAACCATAATTTAGTGCTTTTTCAAAAAAACCTATGCTACTTTCTGATTTACTTGCCTCTTTTAATGCGTTTATCATATTTGCGCCAACCATCATTCCTCTCACATTAAAAAAGTAAATTGAAAACAAAGTCAAAATTAAAACAAATGTAGCACCAACGCCTTTCATCCAATCATTGTGAACATTAATTGGTTTATCATTTTCTTTTTTCTCACACGCGCTAAATGTATGAATGTACCCGAGCAAGGAAAAGAAAAGTATATAACTCATTATGTTATCAAAAACAAAAATATTATTGAAAAGATATGCGGAAAAAAGTCCTGTGAGTAAAACCTTGTCCGACAAAACAAAATCATCTCCGAATTTATTTTTCTTACTTTCAATTTTAGATTCGTTTTTTCTCCAAAGAAAAAACATCGCCACAAAAAATATAGACAAATAAGACAAGAGACCCAAAAAGCCCCCTGCAACAAGCCAGTCCAAAAAAATATTGTGTGCCCTATCAAACCACTGTTCCTGGTTATACATTTTTGGCTCATAATTTTTGTTGAAAACATAATTAAAGTTTTCTTGTCCCCATCCTAAAATAGGTTTCTCTTTAAAACCTTTGAGTGCCATATTCCAAACCGGAAAACGAGCCGATGTTGCTTCGTTAATTGAAATTGAAGCAATTCTTGAAAGTACAGGACTACTTTTAATCATATCTGTATTTTTCACGGCGAAAAATCCAAAAATTAAAATCAAGAGTACAGCAAGCTTATATAAAGAAATTTTTCTAAGAATTCCTCCTTTTTCATCAAATATTATAAATAAAACAAAAGCAACAATCATACCTCCAATCAAACCAAGTATCGCTCCTCTCGTTGCCGTATGATACAAAATAAAAAACTGAACTAATATTGCGAACGAATAAAATAAATCAATCCAATTAAATGAAAATATTTTTTCTCCTTTTTTATATCTATCATTTAATTTTCTAACAAGAAACATCATCGCAAGAAAAATATTAAAAACCATGTATATTGCAAGATATGTGGCGTTCCCAAATGTGGCATCAAGACGGACTCCGCCTTGATTTATTGGCAATACATTTAAAAGTTGAAGAATCCCATAGCCACCAACTATCATACTTACACCAATAACAGTATTAAAAAATTTTGTCCAGAGTTTTTGTGTATTTAAAACCGTGCCAACAACTAAGAAATATCCAAGTAAATGAATTAAAGTAATCCATCCTTCCATTCTTTCAAAATTACTCCAGAAACTTTTTAATGGGTTTGCGCCAAACAAATCTGCAATTCCTATTATTGCCACAAAAGATGCGACGGACACAAAAACCCAAGAAAATTTAGGCCTGTAATCTTTATTTCTGATTGCAAGAATCGCCCATGTTCCAAATATTATTTCTACAATAATTCTAAATAGAAAATTTTTCCCAGATATGTATGGGAAAAAAAATGTACTAGTCACAACAAGAGGAATAAATGGAATTAAAAATACCCCTATATTTACCACGCGTTTTAATATTTTATTTAAATTCATATATTTTTATTTTACAATAATAGCACTATTTTTTATTATTTGAAATGAGTTAATAAATCAGTTGACACCTTTTGACACTTTTGTTAATATCATCAAATGATTACAAAAGAAATAAAATCCAATGCAGTATATACAACTGCTGAAACTCAAGAACTACTAAAAATAAGCAGCAGTACAATTAAGCGTATGCTCAAAAAAGAACTTATTATAGCTAACAAAGTTGGCGGACAGTATCGCATTCTCGGAAAAGAAATTTTACGCCTTGTTTCTCCTGAAACAGAAAAAAAAGTGGAAAAATCATATTTAAAATTAAAAGAACGAGTTGTTAATAAAATAAACAAATGGTAAAAAAGGATAGAAAAAATAAAAAAGCTTTTATTACCGGAATCACCGGGCAAGACGGTTCATATCTTGCAGAACTTCTACTTGAAAAAGGATATGAGGTACATGGCTTGATCAGACGTTCAAGCACTTTCAACACCTCAAGAATTGACCACCTTTACAAAGATTCACATATATATGGAACAAAATTATTCCTTCATTTCGGCGACCTTTCTGATTCAAGCAATCTTAATCGTTTGTTAAGTGATATAAAACCAGATGAAATATACCATCTCGGAGCACAAAGTCATGTTCGTGTTAGTTTTGATATGCCAGAATACACTGCAGATGTAACTGGGCTTGGAACAATCCGTATTCTTGATGCAATGAGAGAAGTTGGATTAGGTAAAACAAAATTTTATCAGGCATCATCAAGTGAAATGTTTGGTAAGGCAATGGAAATTCCACTCAAAGAAACAACGCCTTTTCATCCACGTTCACCATACGGATGTGCAAAAGTATATGCCTATTGGGTAACAAAAAATTATAGAGAGTCCTATGGTATGTTTGCTTCAAACGGTGTTCTTTTTAATCACGAATCTCCTCGTCGCGGTGAAACATTTGTAACAAAAAAAATTACACACGGTCTTGTACGTATTAAACTTGGTAAAGAAGAAAAACTATACCTTGGCAACTTAGATGCTAAGCGCGACTGGGGTTATGCAAAAGATTTTGTTTATGGAATGTGGTTGATGCTTCAACATAAAAAACCTGATGATTTTATTCTTGCCACAAATGAGTCACATAGTGTCAGAGAATTTGTTGAGGAGGTTGGAAAAGTTCTTGGAATGAATATAATTTGGAAAGGAAAAGGATTAAATGAAAAAGGTATCGATAAAAAAACAGGAAAAACAATTATTGAAATTGATGAAAAATATTTTCGTCCAGCAGAAGTAGATATCCTACAAGGAGATTATTCCAAGGCAAAAAAAGAGCTCGGCTGGAAACCTACTACAAAATTTAAAGAACTTGTAAAATTAATGACAGAAGCAGATTTAGAAAAAGAAGAACAAAAAGAATCAAAAGTCCATAATGTTCCTAAAGTCAAAAGTTAAATAAAGCAAAAAAAAGAAAACTGTATGAAAAAAAATTCAAAAATCTACATAGCCGGACATCGCGGACTTGTTGGTTCTGCGCTAAAAAGAAAGTCGGAAAAACTTGGTTATAACAACATAGTAACAAGAACACGAGAACAATTAGATCTTCTTGATAAAAATAAGACGCTTAATTTTTTTAAAAAAGAAAAACCAGAATATGTATTTTTGGCGGCAGCCAAAGTTGGAGGTATTATGGCAAACAAAACTGTTCCAGCACAATTTATATATGAAAACTTAGTTGTTGAAACTAATGTTATTCATAGTGCTTATCTTACAAAAGTAAAAAAACTTCTTTTTCTAGGAAGCTCCTGTATATATCCCAGAGACTGTTCACAATCAATTAAAGAAGGATATCTATTAACAGGGCCACTTGAAGAAACAAACAAAGCATACTCTCTATCAAAAATAGCAGGAATAGTAATGTGTCAGGCATACAATAAACAATATGGAACTAATTTCATTTCTGTTATGCCTACAAATCTATATGGTCCAAATGATAATTTTGATTTAAATAATTCACATGTATTACCCGCATTGATTAGAAAATTTCACGAAGCAAAAATACGCGGAGCAAAAGAAGTTGTTGTTTGGGGGACAGGTTCATCAAAACGAGAATTTCTTCATGTCGATGACCTCGCAGATGCTTGTATCTTTCTTATGCAAAAATATAACGATGCGGAAATTATAAATATAGGCACAGGAAAAGATCTTTCTATTAAAGAATTGGCAGAAAAAATAAAAAAAATTACCGAATATAATGGTAAACTGATTTGGGACAAAACTAAACCCGACGGCACGCCAAGAAAATTACTTAATGTAAACAAACTTTATAAACTAGGATGGAAACATTCAATTTCATTAGACAAAGGTATTGCATTAACATACGAGTGGTATAAAGATAGTCAAAAGTCATTAAAGTCTGTAAAGCCAAAAGTTATTAAAGTTATATGAGTAAAATCACCGTAATAAAACCTAAAAAAACATTCAGTTTTGAAGACATTAAGGAAATCTGGAAATACAGAGAACTTGCATATTTTTTTGTATGGAGAGACATAAAAGTTAGATATAAACAAACTTTTGTTGGTATATCTTGGGCAATTTTTCAGCCGTTTGTGGCAATGGTAGTGTTTAGTGTTTTTTTCGGAACATTGGCAAAAATGCCTTCTGACGGTATCCCCTATCCGATCTTTGTGTATTCTGGTTTATTGTTCTGGCAATTTTTTTCCTCCGCGCTTAGTGAAACAAGCAATTCGCTGGTTGGAAATGCCGGAATAATAACGAAAGTATATTTCCCTAGATTAATTTTACCAATTTCTGGCGTTGTAACTAAGTTTGTTGATTTTGGAATTGCCTCACTAATCCTCGTGGGGCTAATGTTTTATTACAACATTACTCCAAGTCCAATAATACTATTGATATTACCTTTACTACTTTTAATCACATTTATTGCCGCTATGGGAGGAGGACTATTTCTTGCATCAATAAATGTAAAATATAGAGATGTCCGATATGTACTTCCCTACTTTATACAAATGTTGCTTTTTGTCACGCCTGTAATATATCCTGCAAGTATTGCGGGAAAATGGTCATTTCTTTTAGCGCTTAATCCAATGACTGGGGTTATAAAAGCATCACGCGCCGTTCTTTTTGGCACTGAACCAATAAATTGGGAACTTTTAGGAATTTCTCTTATCGCTGTTTTAATATTATTAGTGATAGGTATTATATTTTTCAAAAAAACAGAAAGATATTTTGCAGATATCGTATAGACTATTCTATGAAAAATGCAATTGAAATAAAAAATATTGGGAAAAAATATAATATCATGCACCAGCGCGGAGGTTATATTTCTTTGAGAGATGTAATAACAAATATATTAAAAAATCCATTCAAGCATGCTAAACACAAAATCGAAAAAGCTTTAGGGAAAATAGAAAAAGAAGAATTTTGGGCGCTTAAAGACATCAATTTAACAATAAAAAAAGGTGAGATAATTGGAATTATAGGAGCAAACGGTGCAGGAAAATCTACCTTATTAAAACTCCTTTCTAAAATCACCCCCCCTACAACGGGAGAAATAAAAATAGATGGAAGAGTTGCTTCTCTTTTAGAGGTTGGCACAGGATTTCACCCAGAGCTAACAGGACGCGAAAATATATTCCTAAACGGCGCGATTTTAGGTATGACAAAAAAAGAAATTGTTGAACGTTTTGATGATATCGTTGAATTTTCCGGAGTAAAACAATTTATAGATACTCCAGTAAAAAGATATTCATCTGGTATGTATGTTCGTCTTGCATTCGCGGTAGCCGCACACATGGAACCAGATATTTTGGTTGTAGATGAGGTTTTGGCTGTTGGAGACGCAGAATTTCAAAAAAAATCTCTTGGAAAATTAGATGAGGTCTCAAAAACAGAGGGGCGTACTATTTTATTTGTGAGTCATAATATGGGCGCAATTCAACGACTTTGTAAAAGATGTGTTCTACTTGAGGAAGGCAAAATAAAAATGATTGGTGAAACAAAGGAAGTAATTGATTTTTATCTTCATCGTCAAGATAAAATAAGTAAATTACCCCTTGTGGAACGAAAAGATAGAAAAGGAAGTGGAAATGTAATATTTACTAAATGTGAACTTCTTTCTTTTGTCACAGAAAATAATAATCTGAAATTTAAAATATCATATAAAAATAACACAGAAAACGCGTATAAGAATGCAAAAATATCAGTAGACATAAAAAATGCCAGCAGAGAACATGTTGCTAATATAACAAACACTGTACTTGAACAAAAAATTGATATTCAAAAAGGTGAGAGAAGCATTTTTCTTGAAATTATGAATTTTAATCTTGAAAGCGGAGAATATTCACTTAGTCTTTTTGTGGCAAATGATAATATGAATTCAGAAATATTCGATTCTGTAGAAGATGTATTAGTATTCAATTTTGATAACAATAATTTTTACAGCACCGGGAAACTTCCACCAATAAGAAGTAAGGCCTTATTTAATTTTAAATTTGAAAATAAAAACTAAAACAATGAAATTTATCTTATTTAAAATAAAATAATTATGTGCGGAATTATTGGAATTACAGGTAAAAATATTGGTGTATATAACAAAAAGACACTTGGCACCATGCTCAATACTCTCTCTAAACGTGGCCCTGATGACCACGGAATACTTTCCTTTCCAACTTGTACACTCGGACAAACACGTCTTTCAATTCTCGATCTCACAAGCGGGCATCAACCAATGCGTGACAACAAACATGACATGGCAATTACCTTCAACGGAGAAATTTATAACTACCGTGAACTTAAAAAGGATCTAAAAACAAAGGGGTATAAATTTTCAACAAACTCGGATACAGAGGTAATTCTAAAAACATACCAAGAATATGGTGAGGAATGTCCAAAATATCTAGACGGTATGTTTGCTTTTGTTATTTGGGACAATAAAAAAAATCAACTTTTTGTAGCACGAGATAGGTTTGGGAAAAAACCACTGTATTATGGATTTGATAACAAAAAAAATCTTATAGTCGCTTCTGAAATAAAAACATTATTCAAGTCAGGACAAATCAAGGGCGAGATTGACTATGAAATAATTGATAATTATCTGACTCTCATGTACATCCCACCGTGGAAAACAGTTTACAAAAATATCCATGTAATTCCTCCTGCATCTTTCGCTATTTTTGAAAACAATAATCTACAAATCAAAAAATACTGGCAATTAGAAAAAAAGAGTGTATCAATAACATATGCCGAAGCAAAAGAAAAGGTACGAAGTCTTTTAACAAAATCTGTTGAAAAAAGAATGATCGCCGATGTGGAGATCGGGTCGTTTCTCTCGGGAGGTGTTGACTCAACACTCGTCACCTTGCTTGCACAATCTTTTTCAAAGACGCCAATTAAAACTTTTTCGGTCGGCTACCAAGACTATATCAACGAGCTTCCTTTTGCGGCAGAGGCGGCACAAAAAATCGGAACCGACCATCATACGCTCCAAGCAAAAGACGATATGGTGCAAGAGCTTGAAACTGCCATCGAATACTTTGACGAACCGCATGCCGACTCGTCAGACTTTCCACAATACCTTCTCTCAAAATTTACCGCAACAAAAGTAAAAGTCGCACTATCTGGAGATGGTGCAGATGAACTTTTTCTTGGTTACGGATGGTATACGCGACATAAAAATCTTTCTTATCGTGCACATTTCAAAGAAAAAGTTTTTATGAACCCTTTTGATGGTTATATTAATGCCATACAAATTTTTACTCCCAAAGAAAGAAAAAAACTTTGGAAGAACTGTGTGTATATAAACAAAGATTTCATTAGTGACGAAGTAAAAAACTCAAAACTTTCTTCGGTAGAAAAAATAAATTTGTTTGATATTACCACCTACCTTCCCGGACAACTTCTCGTCAAAGCGGACAGAATGGGAATGATGAATTCTCTTGAAGTACGGTCGCCTTTTCTTGATCATTACCTTGCAGAGTTTGTCTACAATCTTCCAGACGATTACAAAACGGGTAATACTATATTCAAGCGTATTCTTAAAGATATCCTGGGTGAGACAATGCCAGATGAATTCGTACATCGTAGAAAACAAGGTTTTGGGGCTCCAGTTAAAAAATGGCTCCGAAAAGAAACTTTCAAAAAGGAGATTTATGAGAGACTTTATAATTCAAACGCGGACATCTACTCTATGATGAGTGAACGGTTTGTAAAAATAATGATTGACGACTTTTACCTCAAGGGTAATGACCGCTATAATTACAAGATCTGGGTTCTCTATTGCTTAGAGCTCTGGTTTAATTCACACAAACAGTATTTCGCTTCATAATGAAAAACTTCATCAACAGCCTACTCAGAAAAACAGGGTATCAAATCTCCAGATTTGATACGGCTCCGTATGTATTCCGAAATAAACTTAAAAACTTTCTCGATGAAAATGTACCGCGAGGTAAAATACTGGATATTGGTTCCGCGCAATGGAATTACCCTAAGGAACATTTTAAAAATGTCATCACACTCGACCTACAACCCCCCGCTGACATTATTGGAAGCATTATGGATCTGCCGTTCAACAGTGAAAGCTTCGACTGTGTTATTTGCCTAGAAACCTTGGAGCATGTTGAAGATCCTCTCAAGGCAATGAGCGAAGTGTACCGTGTCCTTAAACCAGATGGAAAATTCATCGGGTCAGCACCCTTCGCTTATGAGCTTCATGGCGAGGAATACGGCGATTATTGGCGATTCACGAGACAGTGTTGGGAAAAGTTATTGATGAAAAATTTCAAAAATGTCTCCATAGAACCGTACGCAGGAAAAACACTTTCCCCGGGTTGGTATTTGGTAACAGGAATTAAATAACATAAACGATAAAGAAAAATGGAAGAAAACAAAAAACAATTAAACACACCAGTAGTATTTATAATATTTAATAGACCTGACACTACACAAAAGGTTTTTGATGAAATTAAAAAAGTTAAACCAAAAAAACTTTTTGTTATTTCTGATGGTCCAAGAAAACCATCGGAAGAAAAACTTTGTGTAGAAACGAGAAAGATAATAGATGGAGTAGATTGGGAGTGTGAAGTTCTTAAAAATTATTCTGATAAAAATCTTGGACTAAAAGAGAGAATTTCTTCTGGTTTAAATTGGGTTTTCAATAACACGGAAGAAGCAATTATCTTAGAAGATGATTGTGTCCCCGATCAATCATTTTTTAAATTTTGTGAAGAAATGCTTGATAGATACAGAGGGAATAAAAATATTATGATGATAGGAGGAAGTAATCCTTTAAAAGATTTTGAAATAGAAAATGCTTATACTTTCTCTAAATATTATCAAATTTGGGGCTGGGCAACATGGAAAAGAGCTTGGGATAAATATGACATAGATATGAAAGGTTGGGGGTCGTCTGAGGTTAATAAAAAAATAAAAAAAGTTTATAAACAAAAATATATGATAGATCATGTATCAAAACTCTTTAATAATGTTTCTTCGGGGAAATCAAATACTTGGGATACACAATGGTTATATACCTGTTTAACAAATAATGGACTAAGTATAACCCCAAAAGTTAATCTTATATCTAACATCGGTATATTCGGAACACATCAGGGAGGTCATAATCAAAATCTACCTACATATAATATATATAAAAGTACTTTAAAACACCCGAAAATAATATCTCAAAATGAAAATTATGATAATGTATTTTATGAAAAAAATTTCTTACCAAAACCTTTTAATCTTCGAGTATGGATTTTTTCGCTCTTAGTTAAATATGAGGATATTAAAAAAACATATCATTTTTTAAAAAGAGGGTTTTTAAAAATTCATAACATTTTGTTTATAACCCCAAAAATTGTTCGGATTTACATAAATAAAACAACAAACAAACTTTTCGGGGTGGTACATATACCAACCAAAGGAAAACCAAAAGGATATGTTCTTCTTTCTTATATTACAGATCCTTTTATTTTCACTCCGAGAGAATATCCGACAAACCCACATACTAATTATTGGGAATGTTCAGAGATTACTCGTTTATTTTCTATACGAGGATATGCAGTAGATGTTATTGATGCGAGTAATACAACATTCAAACCACACAGACAATACAAAGCAATAATAGATATAAAACACAATCTAGAAATATTATCCCCTTTATTAATTCCTTCATGTAAAAAAGTAATGCATATTACTTCTTCTTATAGTAAATACCAAAACACTCAAGAAAGAAAATGTCTTGAAGATCTTAAAAAAAGACGAAACGTTTCTTTTACTCCTCAGCGATACGAGGTAGAGTCAGACAATCCAGTATATGCGGATTTTCTGGAAGGATTTGGTAACAAAACAGTACATAATACATTTTCACAATTTAATAAACCTATCCATCTTATACCTATTTCCGTAGCCCAAAAATATGACTTTCCCAGACAAAAAAACTTTACTGGTGCTCGAACTCATTTTTTGTTTTTCGGAGGAGGTGGAGCTATATTAAAAGGTCTTGATTTGGTAGTTGAAGCCTTTTCTACTCTTCCTAATTTGCATTTACACATCATTGGTCCAGCTTCTTATGAAGAAGAGTTCTCTAAGGAATACAAAAAAGAACTTGTTTTGCCAAATATCCACTGCTATCAAAAACCAAAAATATCAAGAGATGGAATCATCACTGTTGACGGAAAACTATTTAATGAAATTGTGGATCAATGTGCCTCTATCATATATCCTTCTGCTTCAGAGGGAACATCTGGTGCAGTAATCCAAGCAATGCATGCTGGTGTTATACCTTTAATAACCAAAGAAACAGGCCTGCCTGAAGATTCTCCTTCTGTTATAATTGAAAACCCGTCTGTAGAATCTATCATCTCATTGGCACAAAATATATCTGAGACAGACCCAAAAATTTTATATAAAATGGCTCATAATTCATGGAAATATGTAAACGAACATCACACAAAAGAAAGGTTTAGTGAAGCTTATGTTGATTTTATTGATAATATTTTACATCTATGAGTAATCCGTTAATTTCAGTAATAATACCTACACATAATAACTCCTCTACCCTAGGAGAAGCTGTTAACTCAATAATTAATCAAACATATAAAAATTTAGAAATCATTATTATAGATGATAATAGTACAGATAGTACATTTGATATCGCAAAAGAATTTGAAAAAAAGGATAACAGAATAAAAGTTTACTCTCTCCCCTTTGATGATCCAAAACGTGTAAATAAAAAAGGAAGAAATATAAACGCTGGATATCTGGCAAGAAATTATGGAATAGAAAAAGCAAAAGGGGAATGGACTACTTTTCAAGACGGAGATGATATTTCTTTGTCCAACAGAATTGAAGTTCAATATAAATTAGCGCAAAAATATAACTCAAACCATGTTTGTATAAACTGGAAAAAAGAATACAAAGAAGAAACTAACATTGATTTAGATGATGAAACTAAATTGGTAGATAGTGTGTCTCTATATAATTTATCTCAAAAAACAAAAGGTTTGATGTATAAATTATTTGGTAAGTTAAATTCATATATACCCTTTAACATTAAAACAATGAGGGTAATAAATAAAATATTCTTTGGATCATTAGAGTCATATCCATTATGTGGAAGCGTGCCTTTTGTAAAAAAAGAATTAATAAATACAATAAAATTTAGACAATTAAATGATAGGGTTTGGCCATCGTTTACGGGGAGAGGAACTGATAGAGATTTTAATTTTACAATTGCAGAAAAATACAAAAACAGTATTTGTTTTGATATTCCTCTTTATGTATGGAGAAGTTAAAAAATTAGTCTTTTTCTATAACAGAAACTCCTTTATGTTGGACCATCTTAGCTGTCATTTTGTTTGCAAATTTAATAGCCGATTCAATATCTCCAGTTTCAACATATTTTATAAGTAACGCAGCAAAAAAGCTGTCTCCAGCGCCGGAAGTATCTTTTACTTCGACCTTATCTACTGGAAATATTTTACCCTTAAAAACAGCCCCTTCTCCACCTTTAGTACAAATTATTTTATCCTCAATATTTTTTGTTATAAATCCATTTGACCTTTCATATTCATAATTGTTAATTTTTATAAATTTTGCTTTAGAAATCCAATCTCCTAAAATCTTTTTCGTATCTATAAAAACATTATTGTGATTTTCACAAATATATTTTATATCTTCTTCCGTTAAAAAACCCTTGTTGTAATCTGAAATTGCAATTATATCGTAGTTAAGAGGTATTTTTTTTATATCAATTCTTTTTATATGATGATCTGTATCTACTCGAATAAATGCATGATTACTTTCATGGTGTATATATCTAGTTTTAGTGACATTCTCCCAATTCTGATTTGTAACAATATCACAAATATCACTTATGTTTTTAATATTCCTCTCCACATTTTTCGCCATCCCCGGATTTTCTGTTTGTTCTACAATGGCTAATACAGGAACAGGAATATCTGGACACAATCTATTGGCCTTACAATATACAAATATATCTTTACAACTTTCCCCTATTATTAGTATTTTTTTCATATATTTTCTATCTTATTTGTTCTTGTGTTGTAAAACGGAGCATTTTTTAAAAAGAAATTTATTGCCTCCTCGTGTTCCATAAAATAACTTTTATTATTTTTGTCCCTGTGTTCTTTTGTTGATGCCTTCACAAAACCTTCTTCTGGTGTTAGAGATTTTAAATCTCCTAGTTTATCTTTCCTTATAAAATAAGCATTTATCCCTTGGCGACTACATCCAACAAAAGCATACTTTTTCTCTTCTGCTAAATCACAAAGCGCGGTCAAAGAAGCTCCATGGTAAATGGTTCCATAATCACTTTTTGTCCTAACAAAATCTGCTCTATACGGTATAGTAATAGGTTTTAATCCAAAAAAAGAGTTGAATTCAACAATTACTATTTCAGGATTAATCTTTAATGCTTTCCAAATCCAATAGTCATTACCATCTATATCAATGTTTAATAGCCCAACTTCTCCTTTAACTAAGTCATTTATGTTTTCTGCTGTTACAAATGCTTGTTTTGCTTCAATATCAAAAATAGAATAATACTCACTGTTTTTTAGAGAATCAACTGCTGAACCATCTATGGCCAAACCAGACCAATTGTTGTGCTGTAAAAGAAACCTAGTGTCTGGTTGGGAATAAGTCCCCGCTCCTAGATCTACAAATCTTTTAGGGCAACCAATTTTACTTACGAGATACTGAATAATCCCATCATCACCTCCTTGTGAAAATATACTGAATTCTGCCTCATGGATACTTTTTAGTGTTCCCTTTTTAAATAAATTATCAGTCAAAAGTTTACCAAGAAGGATTTTTTGGGTATCAGATTCTCGAACGATCAAGCGCTCAAGTTCTTTTATCTTGTTGTCAAGATTAAGATAATTGTATATTTTTTTCTTAATCTTTTTAAATAAATTTTTCATTTTTTAATATCTACTTTTTCTTTCCACTATCATCACAGGACCACTTGATAACTGAGCAGTTTTAAAAGCTTTTAATACATCAACTCCTGTTACTGGATCAAAGATTGGAAAATTTACTAATTTTTTAAATCCTTCTGTAAAATCTTGAGAATGTGTAGGGCCTGAGTAAAAAGGACCTGCATCTGCCGCGACTGCTCTTATTATTACTGGCACTTTATATTCCCCGTGAGAAATTCTTTCGATTTTATCCATATGATTAACTATTGCATCAGCCGCTACCAACATAAAATCGTGTCTTTCAAAATATATTACTGGAATAAATCCTTCAAAAGACATTCCTATTGCTAACCCAGACATAAGATTTTCTGCTACAGGTGTTTCTATTTTTTGTTCAGCTGGAACATCTTTCAATGTACCCATAGCATCACCCTTTTTCACATTATATCCTATGAAAACAGCACCTTTCTTACTAAGCTCAGTCATAGACTGAATTACAGCATTTTTATATGTTATATCCAATTCATCTAGTTCATTAAAAGAAGGAAAAGTTTGTGGTTTTAATATGGGAAAATATTCTTCATCTGTTTTTTTAACAGATTTTGATAAATCAATCATCCCTGGTTTTCTTGCATGAGGATATGTAATTTCATAATGATATTTAATTACAGACGGAGAATTCCATTTATATTCTGCTGCCTTCCCCCATCTTTCTTCATTTGTTGCCTCTACAGATCTATTATTGCTTTCAATAATAAAAGTGCAAGGGAGTTCAAAACCATCCACATATCGTACGGCTTCAAAAAGATGTCCTGAATCTTCTGTTGCATCACCAACAAAACACCAAACTTTCTGGTTTGATTTTTTTTTCTTTAATGCCAGAGCTATCCCTGTAGCGATAGCAGGTGTCCCGCCGATAATGGCTGAGCAAAAAAAATTTTTCTCTCTATCATAAATAAACATACTTCTTCCATTCAATATTCTTTCTTTTACAGTCTCAGAAGAAATGCCATGCAATAAAGCGTGGTAATGATTTCTGTGGCTTGATATAACATAATCACCCTCTTTTATGTCTTTAAAAATATTAATTAACTGTTCTTCATTACCGCCTGATAAATGAAAAAGGAATGGCAATTTATTATCCAAATATAGGTCTCCTATTTCGTTTTCAAAATTTATTAATTCTTCTTTTGTCCATTGTTTTTTCATAAAAAATTACATATTAATTATTATTCTACCTGCTTGTCCTTTTTTTACTAAATCGATCGCTTCATTAATTTGATCTAATCTCATCTTATGGCTAATTATATTGTTAATCTTCAATATACCAGCTTTGTGTAGAGCAATATATCGTTGTATATCATTACTGGGAGAAAATTGCCCGCCTTGTGTTGCTTTTATTGATTTACCACTACCACCAAATAAATGACTGGCATTCTTCAGTTCTATACTTTCACCTGGTTTTGGTTGGCCTACCAAAATATACCTTCCTTTCCCAGAAAGAAGAGGGATTGTTTCTTCTATGCTTTTTTTGTTACCGGAAGTATCAATAATAATATCAACTTCTTTTATTCCGAATTTGTTTTGAAGTGTTTCTTGTATGTTTTCTTCTTTGCAATTTATATAAAAACCAACACCAAGAGATTTACATACATCTCTTTTATTTTCATGTATATCAACACCTATTATTGGTGAAGCACTAAATAATTGTGCTGCACTTATAAGATTAATTCCCAGTCCACCAATACCAATAATCATTATACTTTCCCCCATTTTTAAATTTATTTCATTTTCTATTGTTCCAAGTGCTGTTGATAGGCCACATCCCAAAAGAGCACATAGTTCATTTGGGGTGTCTTGGGGAACCGTAGTAATTCTATTTTCTGAAGCAACAGAATATTCACTAAGAGTAGTGACTTTCCCTCCTCCAATTGTTTTTCCATTATAGATATATTTTGGAAAAGCTGATTCAATGCCATCACCTTTTCTCCAGTGCATAACCACTTTATCTCCGATTTTTACTTTTGTGACCCCTGGACCAATTTTTTCCACAATACCACACCCCTCATGCCCTAAAAGATGTGGTACATATCCTGCATTGTTTTTATATCCTGCAATTTCTTGCAGCTGAGCTCCACAAATTCCACTCACTAAGACCTTAACCAAAACCTGACCCACTAAGAGGTCAGTAGTTTCTACATCGGCTATTACTAAAGGTTCATTTATCTTTTCTAAAATCGCAGCTTTCATATTTAAAATAGTTCTAATTAATTATGGCTATATATTTTTAATTTAATCACAGATATAATAAATGTTATACTGATCTAAAATACGAAGGTAATTCTATATTAAAAAGCAAAATATGTCTACAGTAATACTATACCATCATCTAGGCCTGGGAGATCACATTATGTGTAATGGAATTGTTCGAGAATATTGTAAAAGATATGATCAAGTGGTTATTTTTTCAAAACCTCATAATTATCCAACAATATCATTCATGTATAGAGATCTATCCAACCTTACAATCATTAGGGGCGATGATACTTTTGCAAAAGAATTTATTCAACTCAACGCTTCTAAGCCAAAAGGACAAAAATATGATGAAGTAAAAAATATAGGATTTCAGTATTTAGATAGAAATACTGGTATTCCTCTTGAATGGCAGTTTTACCAAATTGCTGGCGTCCCGTTTGAAAAAAAATGGAGTAGTTTTTTTATAAAGAGAGATTTCGAAAAAGAACGAGTGTTTTTTAAACAAATGGCTCCTAAAAAGGACTATGTATTCTTACACGAGGATGTCTCACGAAAATATATCATTAAAAGAGACCTAATTAACAAAGATTACTCTGTATTCACTCCAGACATAAAATTTACAAATAACATCATTGACTACTGCACCATCATCGAAAAAGCAAAAGAGATCCATGTCATTGACTCTTCTTTTATGTTTCTAATTGACTGTCTCCAATATAATAATCCGGACCAAAAACTCTATATCCACCGATATACACGAGAAAACAATGAGTGGCAACTCCCGATTCTTAAAAAAGATTGGCATATATTAATTACAGAACCAAGTAAGCTAGACCCATTGAAAAATTTTCTAGAACGACTTTCTAATTTAAAACTACCAATCCTGAAACGATTACTTTTTAAAAGAGTCATTCGTAAAATATTTCGAACGATGGGTTGGATTATGGGGATACCAAAACAAACTAATATAATCGCCCTTATTAGACGGTATGTACCGGGAAAATCATTCATTGTCATTTCTCCAGAAAAAGATAAAAATAATGCATACATATCAATTGCAAAAACAACGGGGGTTACAAAAGCAACGATTATAGATTTAAATACTGTAGAAAAAATTGCTCCAGCTGACGTTGTATTTTGTTCTAGTGTATTCTCTGGAAATTCTAATTCTATCGAGATATTTAAAAAACTACGTTTGATAACAAATCAGATTCTCATTTTTAATACTACTTCCATTTCGAAAACATCAAATAAAAAAGGTTCGAAAGGTCTTACATCGAGTGATATAAAACTAATGCTTATGCAGGCAGGATTCGAAATAAGAGAAAAACATATATTGTCTCTTGATACATGTTTTGTATGCCGAGCAATTTTAATTAAATAACAAAACTTTATGAAGTTTTCAATAGTTACACCTGTATATAAAGGGGAAAAATATATTAAAGAAACAATTGAAAGTGTTCTTTCTCAAAAAGGAAACTTTGAGATTGAATATATTATTGTTGATGGTGGATCTTCAGATAAAACAATTAAAATAATAAAAGAATATGAAAAAAAATTAAAAGATAACTACTTTCATGTTGATTGTTCTGCCATCAATTTCAAATGGATTTCAGAAAAAGACAAAGGAATGTATGATGCTATAAACAAAGGGTTTAAAATAGCAACGGGAGATATTTTTGCGTGGATAAACCATGATGATAAATATGCACCGGGAGCATTTGAAATAATTTTAAAAACATTTGAGAAATTCCCAAAAATAAAATGGCTGAAAGGAATTACTTCATATATAAACACTGATAATAAAATCACGAATTCTGGACTATGTTTAGTATATAATAAAGAATGGCTTAAAATGGGTATATACGGGAGAAATGCCTATTTTGTTCACCAAGATAGTGTTTTTTGGAAAAAAGAACTGTGGAATAAAATTAAGGAAATTCCTACAAAATATAAACTTGCCGGAGATTATTGGCTTTGGATAAATTTTGCTAAATATGAAAAACTCTGGACAATTAAAACAGATTTGAGTTTTTTTAGACATCGAGAAAATCAACTAAGCAAAAACATGGAAGAATATAACAAAGAACAAAAATCTATTTCAAAAGAGAGAGGGTTTTTAAATTTTAAAATAAAACTCTATTTCTGGTTTAAATCAAAATTAAAAAAGAGGGAACAACATAAAATTATGATATTGTTGTATAAATTGATGTTTTGGAATATAAACAGAGATTATATTGATATAAATTCAAAAAATGAACCGGGGTTAAAAAAAACGGATTTTTATATATGTTGAGAAAAATATTAAAAAAAATACCTTTTATAAAAATCACTTATTCTCTTGTGAGTGTAATGAAAAATAAAAATTCCTTCTTCAAAAGAATTGGTTTTTCATTAGATTTTTTGAAAGATTATTCTAATTTTAAAAAACAAAAAGAAAACAAAAATTTTAAATTTAGAGCGGAAGATCTTTACCCAAGAATATATGACAAAACTGAATCTACTCCAATTGATCCTGTTTATTTTTATCAAAATTCTTGGTGCGCTAAAAAGATTTTTGAAAATAAACCAAAGGAACATGTTGATGTAGGTTCTGATTTAAAAATGTTAGGAATAATTTCTCAATTTGTTCCTACTACAATGATAGATATTAGGCCACCAAAAGTGAGTTTACCAGAATTAAATTTTAAGAAAGGTAATATTTTAAATTTACCTTTTTCTGACTATTCTATAAACTCATTAAGTTCAATTTGTGTAATTGAACATATAGGACTTGGTAGATATGGAGACCAATTAGATCAATTTGGTACAGAGAAAGCTGTAAAGGAACTTGTACGTGTATTAGCAAAAAAAGGCGATTTATATATAAGCGTTCCTGTGGATAATGAAAATAAAGTTTACTTCAATGCACATAGAGTATTTACAAGAAATTACGTTTTAGAACTTTTTTCATCATTAAAACTTGTAGAAGAACAATATATTTATGGTAATAAAATGTTTGATAAATATAATAAAGAGAAAGGTTTTGGAACTGGTTTGTATTATTTTAAGAAAATATGAAAAATTATGTTAAACAATCAAAAGCACGGTTAATTGATTTGATGTTATTTTTTCCATTTTTTCAAAGAAGTGTAGGAAAAAAATGGGTTTCTCAATGGTTAAAAAATTATACACTTGCAGAAAAAGAACTTGTTATTCTTCCTCGGATTTTGAAAGAAGATGCTATAGTTTTTGATATTGGAGCTAACAGAGGCGAACTTAGTTTCTTTTTTGCAGTTAAGTGCAATTTTAAAAAAGTGTTTGCCTTTGAACCACAACGCAGGATGTTTGGCATACTTCAAGGTGTAGCAGAAAATATAAAAAATATTATACCAGTCAATATTGCTTTTTCTGATTCCACCGAAGAAAAAATTATAAAAATCCCACTACAAGCTACCGGAAGATATACTCCAGCAGGGTCTTTTGAACAACCTCTAGGAAGTAATTCAAAAGAAGAAAAAGTAGAAGTAGACACCCTTGATAATTTTGTAATTAAAAATAATATAACTAAGATAGACTTTATAAAATGCGACACTGAAGGGCATGAACTATCGATATTTAAAGAATCTCAAAAGGTACTCACAACATTTAGACCATTATTATATGTTGAAATAAAAGACATAAACAAAAAACCGTTATTCAATATGCTCAGAAGTAAAAAATATCACCCTTATCAATGGGATAATAAAACCTCTTGTCTTGTCACGGTGACAAGTGAGCAAAATGCACAGTCAGAAAACTATTATTTTTTCCCAACTGAAAAAAGGGGGCAAATTTTAAAAACACTTAAATATTAATGAAAAAGATAATTATACTAAAACACGGTGGCGGAGAACTCACAAATCAATTATGGAACTATATTAGTATTTACGCCTATGCCAAAAAAATAAATGCCCAAATAACAAATCACTCCTTTTATGAATATGGATGGAGTTTTAATATTAAATGTTCGTCAATTTTAAATCTATTGCTTTATAAACCATTCGCCAACTATACAAAAAGAAGAAGTGGTCTCAAAAGATGTATGTGGAGAAATATGTATAAGTTATATGTTTTTTTAATGCACATTTTTCAAAGAGAAAGTATTGTGTCCTCTATAAACTCAAATAATACAATTTATTATCTCCCCCCTTCTATAAAAGATCATCCAAAAAATACAAAAGACACACTTTATTTTGAGGGTTGGCTTTTTAGAAATCCTGAGGGAATAAAAAAATATAGAAAAGAAATTCTGGAATATTTTAAACCAATACCGCTGGTAGAAAAAAACATAGAGAGTTTTTTATATAAAAATATAAATAAATATTTAATTGGAGTTCACATACGACAGGGAGATTATGAGATATTCAAAGATGGCCGTTTCTATATAGAGCAAAAAAGAGTTAGAGAGATTATGGACGAATATCTTAATTTTATTAAAAAAAGTCCTAATGAAATTGTGTTTATTATTACATCTGATGGGTCAATAGATGAAAAGTCATTCGCGGGATTGCAATATGATATATCACACATGGGTCCAGTTGAAGATCTGTTTCTGTTGTCAAAAACAAGAACAATCTTGGGGTCAGATAGTTCGTTTGGAAACTTAGCATCATATTTCGGAAATATCCCACATATAGTATTCAAAAAAGAAAAAATTGATTGGGATTATTATTTAGATAAAAAAGGATTTTTTGAAAATAAATATTGCACAATGGTGCATTATTGATTAATAAATTCTGTTATTGTTTTTGCTCTTTTATCCCAAGTTTGATTTATAACATGATTATATGCATTTTGAGATAGTTTGTTTTGTAAATTAATATTTTTTACTAAATCTTTGATTCCATTAGACAGCTTTAAAGGATTATCCGGCTCAACAAAATAAACCATATCATCATTCACTAATTCTCTAATAGAGGGAATGTCGCTTGCAATAATGGCTCTTTTTGAAGCCATATATTCAAACAATTTCATCGGCGAGGTATAATATTTTGATATTTTTTCTTTAGCAGTATTTGGTAAAACTAAAACATCTGCGGATTTTTGCCATATTGGAATTTCTTTGTGTTCTTTATATCCAGTAAATAAAATGTTTTTACTTTCAATATATTTCTTTTTAAAATTTTTAATATCATTTAGTGTACCCCCAACAAAAACGACAAGGAAACTGCCACCTAAATATTTAGATGAGTCAGCCAACACACTAGCTCCTTTCCAGCCATACAGATGCCCTGTATATATAATAATCTTTTTATCTTTTGGTAAATTAAGTTTTTTTCTAGCTTCCTCTTTTGAAATAGCTATATCAAACATTTCTGTGTTTACTACATTTGGTTGATATAAAATTTTATCACTTGAAACACACAGCTTCTCTATTGCTTCATTAATTTTCCATTCGTTATGAATAAGTATCCATTTAACCTTTCTCATTAAAACTTTATAAAACCAAAAATTAGATTCTGGGAAATCGTGCATTTCATAAAAAGTATTTTTAAAAGAAGAAATAAATAGAGGAAGTGTTTCGTTGGAATAAATTACATCCTCTTTTTTTGCATTCTTAAGTAAAAAAAAGAAAGTACTAATGGAGAATATTATAAAACTAATAATAAAAGCAATTCTTTTTGAAAAATTAAATAAATCAATAACAGGAAGATATTTTATAGAAAAATTATTTGGCACGGAGTAATATTCAAAAGGATCTTTTTTAATACGCCCTAGTCTTCGAGGAACGAGCAAAATCACTTTCCATCCTAAATTTGCAAAAGCCGAACAATTCTCTGCTGTAAATATAGAAGCAGATTTTTCACTTGGAAATCTACCGTGAAATATAAGGAAAAGTGTTTTCATAATTTATAATTATGGCTATAATTATAGCAAATTTGGTGTTATACTCAAATATAAATGAAATTTTATTACATAAGCACAAACAACTTATATCCACAGAACAGACACCTTATAGATGGCCTAAGAGAAAATGGCCATGAGGTTATTGAAGTGGAAGAAAAAAACCAAGGTCTTAGTAAATATGTAAAGATTATAAAGAACTTCTGGTCCCAAAGACATTTATATGATGTTGCAATAGTAGGCTTCACATCCCCACATTTTGTTCCAATTATAAGATTAATGATGTTCTCAAAAAAGGTTATTTACAATGGTCAGTTTTCACAATATGAAGCTAATGTGGTATCAAGGGGCACAAATAAAAAAATCATGTGGTGGTTAAAGGATTTTATTTCGTTTCTATTATCATCAAAAATTCTTTTGGAGAGCGGTGCTCAAATTGAGTATATTCATAAATTATTTTTTGTACCAAGAAAAAAACTTGTTAGAGCGTGGGCTGGGGTAAATGAAAAACACTTTTTCATTGATAAAAGTGTAGAAAAAAACAAAAAGTTTACTGTTCTCTTCAGAGGAAGATTCCTACCGGAATCAGGTATTGATACAATTATTAAAACAGCAAAACTTCTCGAGAATGAAGAAATATGTTTTCTTATTATTGGTCACGGGTTTCTTTATAAAATAGTAAACACTCTTATAAAAAAACTCCATCCTAAAAATATGACTGTCATCCAAGAATTTCTTTCTTACAACGAACTCAACGAAAAAATGCTTTCATGTCATGTAAGTTTAGGACAACTGGCAAACAATCAGAGACTCTCTAGAACTCTTCCATGTAAATTATTTGAAAGCCTTGCCCTCGGGCTTCCCTATCTAACCGGAAGAAATGCTGGTGTTCTTGAGCTTTTAAAAGAAAACGAGACTTGTTTGATTGTTGAATCGGAAAGTCCAAATGAGTTAGCAAAAAAAATACTTGATCTAAAAAACAACCCTAATTTACTTGAGAAAGTAGCGAAACAAGGTTATAAACTTTATAAAGAAAAATTGACCTCTAAACAATTAGCCAAAGAAGTTATAAATAATTTATGAAAATGTTTTGTTAATTATTATTCAGTTCTATTAAAACTTTTTCTACCAAAAAATTTAAACTGTGTTTCTGAACAATAATTTCCCTTAATTCTTTTGATATCTTTTTCTTTTCTTCGTCATTCAATTCAAAAATCTGCTTTATTTTTAGCGTTAAATCATCTAAGTCCTTTTCTTTAAATAAAATTATTTTTTTCAAATCATCACTCAATACATTCTCAAAATATTTGTTTGATACCAAAACTAGAGTTTCACACGACATCGCTTCAAGTGTCGTTTTATCTAAACTTCCACTCGGAGTTAAATTTACAAAAAGTTCGTGTTCATTAAATATTCTAGGGGTTTTATAATTTTCTATTGTTCCATTAAATTTTATAAATGTATTCTGTTTCTTTGTTTCATTTTTTAGATTATCTATGTATGAATAATCAACCCGATTGACCGGCCCACCATATATATTTAAATTCAAATCGTTACCAGATTTATTTATTGAAATTACCGATTTTATTAACAAATCCAAATTTTTTATAGGAGAAATTCTTCCTAAAAATAACAGGGAGTTTCTTTGTTTTTCTACACCTTCTATTTTTTTAAAAAAATTTGTGTTTATCCCAGCTGGCATTTGCTTGGATTTTTTATATTTTGAAGTAAAGGCCTGTGGTGATGTATAAAAAACATTATCAGATAAAAAAACAGAAATCTTGGCAATAAAATCTCCAAATGGATGGTTGTACCATAACGCAACTCTCTTATCCCATAATTTCCAGAATAAACCGCCAAGAATTACATATTCTTTGTTCATATGAACAAAAACTGCGTCATATTCTTTTTGTAATTTGAATATGTATTTATAGAAACTTATTAATACTTTCAGTTTGGAAAATAATCTTTCCCAGCCCAAGGCTGGCCAACCTTGGGTTGGCTTTCCTAATGAAAAAACTTGAACGTTTTTAGGTAGATTGTGCTCACCTTCCTCTAAACAAATTACTGCGAGTTTTTCACTATATTTTGCAAACTCAACAAGCCATCCGTGAAAAAACCCTAATATTGGGTCATTTTTATCTACTTTTTGAGTTATTATTAAAAGTTTCATTTTTTACGGGAGGTCTTGTGAAATAAGATTTTTCTTATATTTTATTCTACTCCAATTTTCCAAACACCTTTTTCTAAAAAAGCTTCGATGGTTTGTCGAGTGGCTTTATTTATGAGATTTGAATGTGAAAGTTTATTATTTTTCGCATAATCCACGAGAGTAATAATTTTTTTACCTTCTAAATATGCCAGTCTTTTGTAATAACTGTTTGTCAGAGCTTTCCCGACGATTTCTTCCATAATATCCGTTGCTTTATTTTTATCAAATTCTTTAAATGCATCATAATATTTTTTCCTGTCAATAAATTTGATATTTATTGGGACAAATCCTTCTCGTATTAGTAAATAATTATTAAGTACCCTACCAATACGACCGTTCCCATCTATAAATGGGTGGATATATTCAAAAATAAGATGCAATGATGCAATTCGTTTAATAATATTTTCATGACTTGTGGCATTATATTCCGAAAGCATTTTTTCTAATCTTCCAACTATTTCTTTTGGTGCTGGAGCAATATGATTCCCAACTCGGACATATTCGTTGTCTTTTCTAAATCTTCCAGCAACATCGTCGCGAATATTAAAAATCAACATTTTGTGAAGTAATAACATTATATCCGGTGTAAGTTCTTGCTCTTTGGCCTTTGTATCAATATATGATACGACACGCGCGAGATTCTTTGCTTCAAAAATTTCTCGTTCATTAATAAATCTATCCAAATCAATCTGCAGAAGTATTTTTTCAGTTTCTTCAAAAGTAAGCGTACTATTTTCTATGGCATTTGAGTTAAAAACTTGTTCAACAACTTCGGTTTCAGATATAAGTTTAACTAGCGCATCTTTCCCAATAGATGCTTCGTAATACCTTTCACGAAGAAAATTTATTTTATTAAAAACATTAAGTATTTTTGTCATATACTTATTTATGATGATTTATAGAACCATTGTATTCTTTTTCACGGTTTTGTCAACATAATCGTGAAAAACTGCATTTTTAAGCAATTTTTCACGGTTTTGGTTATAATTTTCTCATTCTTTTTTTAGGTTATCATCAATAATTTCATTTTTTACTTTTTTTATTTTTTTTACTTTTTGCCCCACCATATACCCCATGCAATAAATCCAAATCTTTTTTGGTTTTAGTTAAAAGGTGTTTGTTTTTTTCTTCCAAACTTTTTAAAACATCTTTTCCATATTTATTTCCAACAAATTCGTCATACATTCTTGAAAGCATAGCAAAATCTTTTATAAAACAATGGCCCCCGGCACCTCTGCCTGTTTTGTGGATTGGATCTATATGATGTTTCCCAATTCTTGGATCAGCAGAAATCGCTTCCTTAACCGTTTCCCAATTTGCACCAGAGTTTGCGACAAGATCATAAAAAATATTAACAAAAATGACTTTTGTGTAAGACATACAATTACCACCATATTTTATTAATTCCGCATCTCTTGAATAACAAATTAAATTATATGGCGATTTTGGTAATATATTCATTACCTCATCGGCTCTTTTCTTATATACATTGCTCCAAATGGGCATACCAATAATATTTCTGTCTGGATGTGACGCGTCATATGATGCAGTCGCTTCTGTTAAAAATTCCGGGGAATGAAAAACAAAAATATTTTTGTTTTTCTTTTGTAGTTCTTCTGTTTTACCAACGGGAATTGTTGATTTAATAACTGCTGTTTTATTCTTGCCGACAAGTTTTAGTGCTTCTTTTATTATACTATCGTCAAAACCTTTTGGTGTTGTTGGCGCCGGAACTGCTATAAAAACAATGTCACATTTTTTTATTTTTTCTTTATTGTGCCTGTGTTCTTCTTCAACTGAATATCTAACAACATTAAATCCCCTATTTTCAAAATCATCAGAATAACTTTTACCAATATATCCTTGCCCTATAAACCCTATGATTGGTTTCTTCTTGTTTATTTTTTTAAGTATCATAACTGGAAAATATTCTTATAATTCTCTAAATACTCGTTCTTATCGCCAATTAAATATTTATCAATAGAAATGGACGCATTTTTTATTAATTCATTTCTGTCTATTTCCTTTTTTATTAACTTAATTATTTTGCTATAAAGACAAATATCATCTTTTGGTCTACATATTAACGCACTTACACCGTCTTCCAAAATTTCACTTACTACCCCAACTTTTGTTGTGACAACCGGACATTTCATTGAAATCGCCTCAATTATTGTTAAGCCGTAGCCTTCATAGTCAGATGTCAACAAAAATACATCTGCGGTTTTATATGGTATCAAACCATCTGTCCAATCTTCAAACTTAACGAATTTTGATAGATTATTTTTTTCTACTAAATCTTTTATAAAATCTTTTCTTTTACCATCACCCATTATTATAAGGCCTGTTTTTGATTCTGTTTCAATAATTTTCTTAAAAACCCGTAACGCCAGAGGTATATTTTTTTCATTTTCAATCCTAGATGCCATTAAAATTATAAAATCAAACTGCGGATATTTTTTACGTAGATCGATTTTTGATTCTGAATTTTTTATTCCATTGATATCAACAAAAATTGGTAGAACAGTAATTTTATTTTCACTTATTTCCAAATTTGAAACAATCAAATTTTTTATTTTTTTTGTAACAACCCTTATTGAATCTGCTTTGGATATTAAAAATTTAGCTAAAATTATTCTTACATTATTTAACAAATGCCCGCCTGCAAAATATGGACTAAATATATCTGTGTGAATTTGTATATTAAGTTTTATTTTTGTTTTTACTGACAAAAACCAACCGGCAACACCTGTCTCAAATGGGTCCTGTGTTGTGATAACACAATTTTCTTTGTTTAATTTTTTTTCTTTTATTATATTTTTTCCTATTTTTATCGCATCAAAAATATAAAACCATCTATTTTTAGAATTTGTTGGATATAAAAAAGTATTTCTGCCTATTTTTTTTGATGAAAGCCTATGTTCTTTTGAGGAAAAAACCACAATGTGTGTTTCATCAAATAATGTGTCGTATTCTAATATTCTTTGGCCAGAGACACTAGAATCTCTAAATAAACCCCTGTCCATTCCTATGCTGAGTATTATCATAAAGTTTTGTATATATTTATAAACTCATCTGCAATTTGAGACCACGAATGAGAAATATTGCATTGTTTTATTTTATTTTGTTGCTTGGAATAATTTTTTTCATCAGCAAGATAAAGTATTTTTTCTTCTATATCTTTCTTATTAAGCGGGTCAACAAAAATCCCTATATTTTTAAATTTTTCATAATAATCACTATATTTAGTAAGTATAAATGGTTTATTGAATCTTATCGCATCAAGAATATAATTTGGACCTATGTCACTTAGCGACGGTAATATAACCGCATAGCAATCTTTAATTTTTTGAAATAACTTTTCGTGTGACAAATTTCCTGTTTCAAGAATTATTTCACCACTTTTTTGTTTTACATTTTCAAATGCCTCCTTTAATAAAAGTCCGTTCTTTAATTTTATATCTCTCACATACCATAGAAAATTTTTCTTTAAATATTTCTCCGATTTTTCTTTTTCCCCAATAAAATTTTCTATGACATAAATATTTTTTGTATTTTTCACCAGAGGCGAATCAGCCTTTGGCTGAGAAAGTTTATAATCTCTAACAAAAATATTTTTTTGCCATTTGGTATTAAAAACAGGAGAACTTGTGTTTTTTAAAACAAATTTTGTCAAAAAATGAATTATTTTTTCTTTTGTAGAAAATTTTTTATGTTCTAAATAAAAATTATTCAAAGGAACCATGTGTCCCGTTCGTTCTACATATGACTCCCACAAAAAATCACCACCAATTCTTATTGCATTTTTCTTTCTAAATAAAAAACAAGCTAGGACAGTTGGAAAACCCGTACTGAAAGTATCAAGTGATATAACAAAATCTTTACCAAATAAATTTAAAACTGCTCTAAAGAAAAATACTATGTGTCTAATAACAATCGGCAACCTGTGTTCAATTTTATATGTTATCACTTTCACAAAATATCCTCTTCTTTTAAATTCTTCCTCCAATTCTTTTGCATATTGTGATGGTCCACCAACTTTTGGTGGATATATTCCAGTTGTTATTAGTATATTTATTTTTTTTGGCATTTTTATTCAATAATTTTTATCTCGTCTGATATTTTTTGTATTTCATTTTTTTCTTTTTCATCTAACGACATCGGCTCTTTTTTAACAAAAACAAAACCTATAATTGATAGTAATATTATTGATGATAATCCAACAATCCATTTAAAAATACCCCCATTTTCAGCCGTTTTTGGGGCTAAATCCGAATTAACAACCGATGCTGAATAATCTTTTGCTTCTATTTTTTTTGCTTCATCGGAAATAACTTTAACATTAGAAATATTCTCATTTATACCATAACTAGACACTGCAGGTAAACTTACAGAATTTCCTTGTTTGGTGCCTGCTCCGTTAGAAGTAGGGCGTGTTACGCCCGTGATTTTTAACTGGGGTTCTTCTTTTAAAACAGTGGTCCCTTGAAAAACTTTAGAAGCACCCACTCCAAAAGAAGTTACCAAACTTCCGTTTGGATATAATAAATTAATTTTTGATTGATTCGTTATATTTAAATTCGTAACATTTTTTGAAAAAATAATTTTTTCATTTGGGAGCATTACTGTATTTTTTTGAAGCGTAAAAAAATTATTATCAACCTGCAATCGCCACCATGATAAATTTAATTCTCTATTTGTTCTATTATGTAATTCTATAAAATTTTTGTCTGCATCTCTACTAATATTTGATATCACAATATCAGCAGGAAGTGCTATCACGCTTATTCTATCTGTTACAGAATATTCTCCAGAGCTAGCCTCTAAAAAAACTACGTACTTACCGGGATAATTATAGGAATGCATTATTTTTTTACCTTTTTGAAAGGAACCGTCGCCAAAATTCCATGTAAATAATGCATTTTCAATTGGTTCGTTTTTAATACCGATAGCTTTTGCGTCAAAAATTGTGTCAGCACCAACAATAACTATTCTGTCTTCACCTGCGTAAGCAAAAATTTGTGGCTCAAAAGCTGGGGATGTAAAATTTTGTTGTTGTGTTGTTTGAGAAGTGGTTGTAGCCGTTGTTGTAGTTGTCGTCGCCTGCGATGAGTTTGTTGAATTCGTAATAAAATCTGAAGTTCCCGGAGTTGGGCTGCCTGCTTTCCACCCAGAACTTGTTTTTTGTAATGAATTTCCATCGCCTTTTGCCCCCCAATCAGAAGTATAAGTTACTGAATCAATTTCATTTAGATTTGAATTTTTTATAGCAATGGTTTCACCTGTGTTATTCAGAGAAAATGTGGATTTAAAAATTGTTTCAGAAAAATTCGGCCAATTAATTTTAAATTTTTCAAAATTATCAACTATAATTGCACTCTTGCCAGACAAAAGTATTTCATTGCCTTGCAAAACATTTAAACCATGTTTTTGATTATTTTCAAAAAAAATCCAGCTTGCTAAATTGATTGGGTTTTCACTATTATTAGAAATTTCAACCCATTCTCTTCCTGTATCAGACCCTTCAGCCAAATCATACATTATTTCGGTAATAACAATTTGCCCATGCACGAAAATGGGCAAAAAAATAAGTATAATTAAAGCGGTTTTTAGAAGATTACAACAAATTTTCATTACTTAAATTGTAGCATCAAAAATAAATTTTTAAAAATTCCAGTAATGAAGAGTTTTCTTTATTAATTTTATAGCATATTTATTTTAATTTTTTACAGTTAACTATAATTTTGGTTTGAAAGTACTCAGCCATACAATTCCAAAAACTTTTTACAGTTAATTCTTAATTCTTAATTTTTTACAGTTAACTGTAATTTAAATTTAGAAAAAAATATTTTGTACAGTTTAGATAACTTTTTACAGTTAACTGTAAAAAGTTATGTCTAAAAAATAAAATAAAAAAATATATTTTATTTTGACTCTGTAGCTTTATAAAAACCTCTCCATCTCCCTTTTCCTACTTTGGGTGGCATTCTCATTTCTAAAAGAGTTTCAATATATGACCAGAACGGGTTATTTTTTGTTTTCTTATTTACAAATGTACCTTTGGGTATTTGGTCCATAATAAAACCATATTCTCCATTGTTCATCTTTTCAGAAATCTTATATATTGTTGTCATACTTAGTTTAAGTGTCTTTTGTATAACAAAAAAATCATACCCATACTTTATCATTACTATAACAGCAAACCTTTTCGCTATCATAATTTTTTCAGATTCAGTAAATAATCCATCTAAAAACATTTTTGTTTTTCCTGGATTATCCAATCTGGAAATATAATTTGTTAATTGGTCACAAATTGCTACAAAAACTTTGTCCTTTAACTTTTTCTTTGAAATATTTGTCATGTTTTGTATCAGTTTTTAAACAAATTTTTTACAGTTAACTGTAATTTTTGATTTCAAACTTTTGATTTTTGATTCTTAATT
>ERZ1292623.644-Hain-H51-01um-R1-644-length-36362-cov-9_pt1 | contig 33318 bp, 29 predicted proteins | sample MGYA00564398_ERZ1292623 | MGnify/ENA primary metagenome ERZ1292623 (study PRJEB36523, sample SAMEA6512633) | groundwater metagenome | collected 2019-01-07 | study: AquaDiva: Metagenomics assemblies of 32 groundwater samples
CTAGCAGTGGCCGGAAACTGGTGATTGGTGACTGGTGACCGGACCAGTCACTGGTCACCAGTCACCAGGTTCAGCAGGCGCCCGCGCACGTAAATCACGCGCGCGGGTTTGCCGGGGACGAACTTCGCGATCGTCTCATCCCGCATCGCCGCCGCCAAGGCGCCGTCCTGCGACACGTCCGGCGCCACCTGAATCGTTCCGCGCGTCTTGCCGTTGACCTGCACGGCAACCGTGATGATGTCGTCGGCCGCGAGTTTGGCGTCGAACGCCGGAAAGTTGGAGTCGAAGACAGTGTTCTTGTGGCCCAGCCGCTCCCAGAGTTCTTCGGCGATGTGCGGCGCGAACGGCGCGACCAGTTGCACGAGTGGCTCCACCTCGGACACCAGCGCCTGACGCGCACCGGTGCGGACGACGTTCAAGTACTCCATCATCGCGGCGATCGCGGTGTTGTAGTTCAGCTTCGGAATGTCCTCCGAGACTTTGCGGATCGTTTTGTGGAGTTTGCGGACGACGGCGGCGTCCGCCTTGCCGTCGCGCTTGGCCTCGACGACCGACGACCACAGGCGGTCAAGGAAGCGCCGCACGCCCGCGATGCTGCGGTCCTGAAAATCCCCGCCCTCTTCGAACGGCCCAAGGAACATCAGGTACGTGCGGAACGAATCGGCACCCCATTGCTCGATATACTGGTCCGGGATGACGACGTTGCCGCGGCTCTTGGACATCTTGGCGCCGTCGCGCACGATGGTGCCGTGGGCGCGGAACTGCTTGAACGGCTCGTCGAACGGCACCAGCCCGACATCGTGCAGCACCATCGTGATGAAGCGCGAGTACAGCATGTGCAGGACCGCGTGCTCGTTGCCGCCGATGTAGGAGTTCACGGGCAGCCACTTCTGCGTGAGCGCAGGGTCGAACGCCACGTTCTGCAACTGCACGCTCGGATACCGCAGGAAATACCACGAACTGTCGAGGAACGTGTCGGAGACGTCGGTCTCGCGACGGGCCTGTCCGCCGCACGTGGGGCACGCCACGCGATACCACGATTCCACGCGCGCCAACGGGGACACGCCGGAGTCATCGGGACGGAAATCGTTCACGCGGGGCAGTTCCACGGGGAGATCCTTCTCGGGTACTGGCACCGTGCCGCACTTGTCGCAGTAGATGACCGGGATCGGCGGACCCCAGTAGCGCTGCCGCGAGATGCACCAGTCGTGCAGCCGGAAGTTGACCACCGGGCGCCCGCGATCGTGCTCTTCCAGCCAGCCAACGATCTCCTGCTTCCCCTTCGACACCGGCATGCCGTTGAAGCGGCCCGAGTTCACGAGCCGGGCGGGATCGTCCGAGTCCTCGAACGGCGCCTTGAGCGGCGTTTTGTCGGAGTCACCAGGCGCGGCCACCACGCGGACGATCGGCAGTGCCATCGCCTTGGCGAACTCGAAGTCGCGTGCGTCGTGCCCGGGCACCGCCATGATCGCTCCCGTGCCGTATTCCATCAGCACGTAGTCCGCGATCCAGATCGGAATCGGTTCGCCGGTTGCCGGGTTTGTGGCATACGAACCGGTGAAGACCCCGGTCTTGTCCTTGGTGACCTTGCGCGCCACCAGGTCGCGGTTGGCCGTGCGGGCGCGATACTCGTTGACGCGTTCCCGCTCGTCGTCGGTCGTGATGCGCTCCACCAACGGATGTTCGGGCGCGAGCACCAGATACGTCGCGCCGAAAATCGTGTCGGCGCGCGTCGTGAACACGGTGATGTCGGTCTCCACCGCGGCCATCTCGGCTGTGCTCGTGCGCATCACCGTCGCCGCGCCCGCTATCTCGAGAAAGTCCACGACGCGAAAACGGATATCGGCGCCCTCGGAACGGCCGATCCAGTTCCGCTGCGCCGTCTTGGTGCTCTCCGACCAGTCCAGCGTGTTGAGATTCTCGAGCAGGCGCGCGGCGTAATCCGTAATCCGGAAGAACCACTGCTCCAGAGAGCGCTGCTCGACCTTGGCGCCACACCGTTCGCACTCGCCCGCGATGACCTGCTCGTTGGCGAGCACTGTCTTGTCGTTGGGGCACCAGTTCACACCGGCCTTCTTCTTGTAGGCCAGCCCACGCTTAAGCAGCTGCAAAAAGAGCCATTGCGTCCACTTGTAGTACTTCGGATCCGTGGTGGACAGCTCGTGACGCCAATCGATCATCAGGCCGGCGCTTTTCAGCTGACGGCGAAAGTTGTCGATGTTCTTCGGGATCAGCTCCATCGGATTCACGCCCACCTTGAGCGCGTAGTTCTCCGAGTGGATGCCGAAGGCGTCGTAACCCATGGGCTCGAACACCGTGTGCCCCTGCATGCGCTGGAAGCGGCCGTGAATGTCGTTTCCGGTGAACGCGAAGAGGTTGCCCACATGCAGCCCTTCGGCCGACGGATACGGGAACATCATCAGGGTGTAGTACGGCCGCGAGCCGAACGCCACGTCACAGTGATTCGTCCCGTTCTTGTCCCAACGCCCCTGCCACTTTTTCTCGAGGGCGGCGGCGTCGTAGGTGTCAGCCGCCTCGGGGGCGGTGGAGCGCTCCATCATGGAGCAAAATGTAGGGCCTCAACGCTTCGGTAACACGCGCTCCAGCACGTGGAGCATCGCAGTCATGCCCGGCACCGTGTGGTCGCCCATATGACCGACCCGAAACGTGTTGCCGGTGAAATCGCCCTGCCCACCGCCAAGCTCGAAGCCTAACTCCCGCATGGCGACAAGTACGTCAGCTGTCTTGCCGGCCGTCCGGATGCAGGTGACGGACGGGGACCGATGTGCCGCCTTCGTCATATGTGACAGGCCGAGCGCAGCGCCTTTCTCGTCCACCCAAGCGGAGCATGCGGCCAGCATGCTGTCGTGGCGTGCGAATCGGGTGGCGAGCGTTTCGCGCTCGACATCCGCCATCTGACGGTCGAGCGCGAAGAGGAGCGAGATGGCCGGCGTCGTCGGACTCTGGTGCTTCGCCGTGAACTCCTCGTAGCGCAACACGTCCAGGTAGGTGCCGCGGTCCGTGAGGCCCTTTGCACGCGCGACGAAACGCGCCGAGACCGCGGCGAACGCCAGGCCGGGCGGCAAGGCCAACGCCTTCTGCGACGCGGACACCACGCCGTCCACGCCCCAATCGTCCATGGCAATTCTCATCGCGCCGGCGCTCGAGACGGCGTCCACCAGCAACAGGCACCCTTCGTGCTCGCGCACAAGGGCGGCGATACCGGCGATATCGGCCCGCACCCCGAGCGCGGTCTCGCTGTGCGTCGCCAGCACCGAGTCGAATCCGCCGATCTTGAGCGCGTCGCGAATCTGGTCGAGCGGGACGACATCCCCGGGCACCGACCTGAGCCGCACCACGTCACGCCCGCACGCTTCGGCGATCTTCGCGAAGCGCTCGCCAAAATCGCCGTGGATGATCGACAACACCCGCTTCGTCGCGCCATTCCGGATCAACATTTCCAGGCCCGACGTCCCCGAGCCGGTGATCACGTGCACCGCGCGCATCGTGCCAAACACGGTTCGCAAGCCGGCATTCGCACGCTGCATCAGCGCTTCCATGTCCGCGTTGCGATGGAAGATCAGCGGACGCCGCATGGCGTCGAGCACCTCCGGCCGCACCTCGGTGGGGCCGGGAACGAAGAACCGCCCGGCGTCGATCACGGCTTTACGTACGCGCCGTCAATCCCGGTCTTGACCGGCTGCCGGCCCTTGAACAGGGAGGCGCAAGGCTCCACGCGCGCACCGCGGGCGTCGCACACGGCGATTCTCGATCCTTCGTAGCACGACGCGCCGGCGTACTCACCCTTCTTGTTCACCGCGTAGAACTGGAGTTCGAAGTACGGCTTCCCGGTCGGGTCCAGCAGGCGTTGCTCCGTCATCGCGATCACGCGCTCGATCGTCTTGAGAAGCGCCTGCTCGGGCGACATGCCCTGCCGCATGAACTCCACGGCGAGAAATGCGCCGCACACCTTGATATTGGCTTCTCCGCGGCCGGTGGAGCCGGCCGCACCCACGAGGTTGTCGCAGTACTGGCCGGCACCGATGATGGGCGAGTCGCCGACGCGCCCCGCGATCTTCCATGACATGCCGCTCGTCGTCGTGACGGAACCGACGTCGCCCTTGGCGTCGACGGCATTCATGTTGATGGTGCCGTATGTGAAGGGCACGCCGTACTCGTCATAGTAGATGTGCAGCAGGTCGTCCTGCGGCGGGCGCGTGGTGGGCGGCGTCGGCGGCGGGACGAAGTCCGGAGGCAGGTCCAGCCAAGCGTCGTTGGGATTGCGCCGGGTCCGCCAACGCAGCCAGGCGGCGTGCGCCTCGGGGTCGACGGACTTGTCTTCCATGAATCCCGTGGCCAAGGCGAACCTTTTGGCGCCCGGCCCCACAAGCAGCAGGTGGTCCGTGCGATCCATGACCATCTTGGCCACCGCGGCCGGCGTCGCGATGTCTTCCAGTGAAGCGACCGCACCCGCTCGCCGCGTGGGACCGTGCATGCAGCTGGCGTCCAGCTGCACGACGCCCTCTTCATTAGGGAAGCCGCTGAGCCCGACGCTGTGGTCCGTGGCATCCAGTTCCACGAGTTGCACGCCCGCCACGGCGGCGTCGAGCGGATCGGCCCCTTTCGCGATCATGTCGTACGCCACCTGGATCGCCGGCCGGCCATCCGCGTGCCTCGTGCGAAAACCATTCGACGACGAAACAACGACGGGCAAGCCGGCAAACTGCCGAGCTGCGGTCCACGTGGCCTCCGGCTTGGTGGCACCGGCACTGCGCGGCACCGACAGTCCTGCGGCTGCTGCCGCCGCGGCGGCGCCGGCCTCGAGAAAATCACGACGGGTGGGTGACACAGGCACTCCACGAAGTGGGAAGCGTCAAATATCTGTTGGTCCTCCCTCGCGCGCGATGCCGCGGATACCTTTTGCCTCGCCAATGTCCAACACGGTTCGCGACCAACTGCGCCAGGCATCGTTCCTTGCCGGCGTCACTGATACCGCGCTGCATCAACTCAGCAAGCTGGTCGAACTGCGCACTTGGGACTCGGACGCCGTCCTGTTCGAGGAAGGCGCCAAGCGGAGGTTCATGGCCATCCTCGCGACGGGTGCCGTCGCCATCGAGAAGCGCGTGAACGCGCGCCCGGTCCGGCTGGTGACGCTTGGCGTGGGCGAGTCCGTGGGCGAAGGGGTCCTCCTGGATGACGCGCCGCACGGCACCAGCGCCCGTGCCATCCAGAAGACCGAGGCACTGGTCCTCACGGTCGAGAATCTCCAGGTCGTGATCAAGGAGCATCCGGCGCTGTACGCGGCGCTGGTGGGCCGGGCGGCTCGAACCATCTCGCACCGGTTGGCCGCGACAGACGCCACGCTCGTGGGGCGCGGCCGCACCATCGGCTTCACGGGCGCTCGCACACGCCGCGAACATGACCTGCTGGGCGATCGCGACGTGCCCCACGACGCGCTGTACGGCGTGCAGACACTCCGCGCGCTGGAAAACTTTCCGATCACCGGCGTGGCGATCCGCGAGTTCCCGTCGCTCGTGGAAGCGCTCGCGGCGGTGAAAGCCGCGGCCGCGCGCGCCAATGCGGATTTGGGGTTGCTGGCGCCGGACGTCGCCGATGCCATCGTCCGTGCCAGCGAGGAAATCCGGACCGGCCGGCACCACGAACACTTCCTTGTGGACGCCATCCAGGGCGGCGCCGGCACGTCCACGAACATGAACGCCAACGAGGTCATCGCGAACCGGGCGCTTGAGCTGCTGGGCAAGACGCGTGGCGACTACGCCGTGGTGCATCCCAATAACCACGTCAACCTCAGCCAGTCCACCAACGATGTGTATCCGACGGCGATCAAGCTCGCGTTGCACGGGAGCATCGAGTCGCTGCGTTCGGCGATGCGCGCTCTGGCCGAGTCGTTCCTGAAGAAAGGCGAGGAATTCGCGCCCCACGTGAAAATGGGCCGCACGCAGCTCCAGGACGCCGTGCCCATGACCCTGGGCCAGGAATTCCGCGCCTTTGGCGTCACCATTCTGGAGGACGTGGATCGCCTTGGCGAAGCCCAGGCGCTGATCCGCGAGATCAACATGGGCGCCACGGCGATCGGCACGGGGATCAACGCGCCCAAGGGCTACACGGAGCTGGTCCGCGCCCACTTGGCGAAGCTCACCGGCCTCGCGCTCATCACGGCGCCGGACCTGGTGGAAGCGACGGCCGACACTGGCGCCTTTGTGCAGCTCTCCGGCGTGCTCAAGCGCTGCGCCGTGAAGCTGTCCAAGATCTGCAACGACCTGCGCCTCCTCAGCTCCGGCCCGCGCGCCGGATTCGGCGAGATCAACCTGCCTGCGATGCAACCGGGCTCGTCAATCATGCCGGGTAAGGTGAATCCGGTGATTCCGGAGGTCGTGAACCAGGTGTGCTTCGACGTCATCGGCGGCGACGTCACGGTCACCATGGCCGCCGAGGCCGGCCAGCTGCAGCTGAACGTGTTCGAACCAGTTATCGGCTATCGCCTGTTGCGCAGCGTCGAGACGCTTAAGAACGCGTGCGACGTCCTCCGGATGCGCTGCGTGGACGGCATCACCGCCAACCCGGAGCGGATGCGCTATTTCGTCGAGCACTCCATCGGCATCGTTACGGCCCTGGTGCCGGTGATCGGCTACGAGACCGCGACGGCGATCGCCAGGGAGGCGCTGGAGAGCGGCCGCGGCGTGTACGAGATCGTGCTGGAGCGAAAGCTCCTCTCGCGAACGGACTTGGACCGTCTCATGAATCCCGAGTCAATGGTTGGCACGGACAAAGCGTAGGTTTAGAGCGGTTCCCCCAAACGCTGCACCCTGCACCCCGCACCCTGAGTAGCCATGGCTGGACTGGTTCTTGATGGCGCCGGACAGGTCAAAATGGAAACGCTCGACGCGTGCATCGCGCTGCATCAGCGCATCCACGGGCTCGTCGAGACGTATGCCCTCGGCGTGAAGAACAACAAGCCCGAGCCATCGATCCTCAACAACGTCAGGCGCAACCTGCCGATTCTTGCCGCCAAGCTCAAAGCCCAGTTTGGCATGATCTCCGACTTGGCCACGGCCGTGTACATGAGTTCCAGCCGGGGGGCCAGCGAACAGATGCGGGTCCGCGCCATGCGCGAGGGCGTCGCATCCCTCAAGATGCAGCTCGATATCGCCGTGACGCAGGTGATCGCCAAGCACGCAAAGAAGGACTGAGTGTCGGGGAAAGTCCCCGCTTCCGGCATTCCAAGTCAGGCTTTACCTTGCCCGAGCTTCATCGGGTCTCAACCCGAGCGACCGCGCCCTCACCGGCGGAAGCTCAGAACTGGCAACAGGATACTTCATGCCCGCTGACTCCCGCCTGCGCCGGCTGGCTCAAGCCGCGCTGACGGCCGCACTCATCGGCCTCGCCGGATGCGTGCAGAACCCGAATTCCGTCTTCCATTCCCGGACGGACTTCAATCGTGACGTAACCTCCCTGTTCACGATCATCATCGTGATGGGCACCGCGGTCTTCATTTTCACGGAGATCCTGCTCATCTACGCGATCTGGCGCTTCCGGGCCAAGCCTGGCGCACCACGGCCGGAACAGGTCCACGGCAACACCAAACTCGAAATCCTCTGGACCGTACTCCCGGCGGTCGTGTTGGCAGTCATCGCAGTCCCCACGGTCACCACGATCTTCAAGACGCAAGCGCGGGCCACCAGCGACGCCGTGCAGATCGAGGTCATCGGCCATCAGTGGTGGTGGGAATTCCGATACCCGCAGTCCGGCGTGACGACAGCCAACGAGGTGTACATGCCCCTCGGCAAGACGATCGACTTCAAGCTCAACACGGTCGACGTCATCCATTCCTTCTGGATTCCGGCCCTCGGCGGCAAGCGCGACGCGGTTTACACCCCCAATAGCGGCTGGCTCAAGTACCGGCAGAGCAACCTCTGGTTCACGGCGGATTCCACCACCGAGGACGTATTCAACGGTTTCTGTGCCGAGTACTGTGGCACGTCGCACGCCAACATGCGCTTCCGCGCGATGGTGGTGAGCCAAGCCTCTTTCGACAGCTGGATCGCGCAGCAACAGAAGCCCGCGGTGTACAGCGCGCCGGCACCAACGCCGCCTCCGGCGCCCGGTCGTCGCGCCGCGGCTGCGGCTCCCGCGACAGCTGCACCGGCCACCGCGTCGTTCATCGCGTTCGATCGCGCCAAGATGCCGGCGCACGCGGTCCCGCGGACGCCCATCCCCGCGTCCATTCACTACGACACGACGCTCGTCGGCGATCCTGTCCGCGGCGCAACGTTGACCGCGAGCAGTTCCTGCATCGCGTGCCATACGATTCGCGGAGTGCCCACGATGCAGGCGAAGGTCGGCCCCGACCTCACGCACGTGGGCAGTCGCCTCACGATCGGTGGCGGACTTTTCCCCAACGATGCCAAACACCTTGCGTCGTGGATCAAGAACTCCGGCGCCATGAAACCCGGCAGCTTCATGACCACGCTGGGCGTGGGCCAGTACGACCCGAAGTCGAAGCTGACGTTGTCGTTCGGACTCACGGACCAGCAGATCGCGGATATCGTCGCATACCTCCAGGCGCTGAAATAGCGACGGACACGGAGACCTAGCTCAATGGCAACTGCCGCAACCGCGCCCGCCCACGTCCACTCGGGGTACCACGAACCCACGGGAGTGTGGAGCTGGCTCACGACGGTCGATCACAAGCGCATCGGCGCGCTGTACTTGTACACGGCTCTTGCATGGTTCGCGGTCGGCGGCCTCGAAGCCGTGATGATCCGCATCCAGCTGCAGGGTCCCAACGGCCGCTTCATCTCGGCCGACACGTACAACCAGCTGTTCACGATGCACGGCACGACGATGGTCTTCCTCGTCATCATGCCGATGTCGGCCGCGTTCTTCAACCTGCTCATCCCGCTGCAGATCGGCGCGCGTGACGTCGCCTTCCCGCGCCTAAACGCGTTCAGCTACTGGGTGTACCTGTTTGGCTCGCTGTTCATGAACGCGTCGTGGCTCATCGGCGCCGCGCCGGACGGCGGTTGGTTCGGCTACACGCCGCTCACCACGTACCAGTACTCCAGCGGCCTCAACATCGATTTCTGGCTGCTGGGACTCCAGATCCTCGGCGTCTCGTCACTGGCGGCCGCGTTCAACTTCATCACGACCATCATCAACATGCGGGCGCCCGGCATGAATCTCATGCGGATGCCGGTGTTCACGTGGATGGCGTTCGTGGTGCAGTTCCTGCTCGTGCTGGCCTTCCCGGTCATCACCATCGCGCTGGTCTTCCTCCAGTTCGATCGCTTTTTCGGCACGCAATTCTACCAGGCGGCCGCCGGCGCTGACCCGTTGTTGTGGCAACACCTCTTCTGGATTTTCGGGCACCCAGAGGTCTACATCCTGATCCTTCCGGCCTTCGGTCTGGTGTCCGAGGTCCTGCCAACATTCTCGCGCAAACCGTTGTTCGGTTACGCGGTCATGGTCTACTCGGCCATTCTGATCGCGTTCCTCGGCTTCGGCGTGTGGGCGCACCACATGTTCGCGGTCGGCATGGGTCCGGTGGCCGATACGCTGTTCGCGCTCACCACGATGCTCATCGGCATCCCGACGGGCGTAAAGATCTTCAACTGGATCTTCACCATGTGGGGCGGCGACATCCGCTTCACCACGCCGATGAAGTTCGCCATCGCCCTCGTGGGTCTGTTCACGATCGGCGGCATCTCCGGCGTGATGCACGCGTCGCCGCCGGCCGATCTCCAGCAGACGGACACGTACTTCATCGTCGCCCACTTCCACTACGTGCTGTTCGGCGGTTCCATGATGGGGCTCTGGGCCGGCGTGTACTACTACTACCCGAAGCTCACGGGCAAGATGATGAGCGAGAAGCTCGGTTCATGGCACTTCTGGCTCACGTTCATCGCAATGAACCTCACGTTCATGCCGATGCATTGGTCCGGCCTGCTGGGCATGCCGCGCCGGACGTGGGTATACGACGCGGGTCAGGGTCTCGAGATCTGGAACTTGGTGAGTTCGCTCGGCGCGTACCTCCAGGCAGTCGCCGTGATCCTCGGCTTCTGGAACATGTGGCGCAGCCGCAAGGCGGGCGCCGTGGCCGGTGCGAATCCGTGGGGCGCGGGAACGCTGGAGTGGTCCACCCCGTCGCCGCCGCCGGAATACAACTACGCGGTCATTCCTACGGTGACGTCACGCTATCCCATGTGGGACGGCGGCATGCAAGCCACCGAGAGCTCGCCCAAGAGCGCCAAGGAACTCGGCATTCCAATGCCGAACCCGACCATCAAGCCGCTCTTCGTGGCGCTGTTCATGACGCTCATGTTGGCCAGCATGCTGCTCATGCATAAGGGCATGCCGACGGCGGCCGTCGCGGGAATCATCACGTTCGCGGTTCTGATGACGTTGAGCCTGTACAGCTGGCTCCTGACCCCATTGGAGGACGAGCACTAAATGGCAACCGCCGCCGCCGCCGCTGCCGGAGTCGTGGGTCACGGTCATCCGCCCACGACCACAGGGCTCGAACACCGCAAGATCGCCATCTGGGCCTTCATTGGCTCGGAGTGCATGCTGTTCACGTCGCTGATCTCGACGTACCTCGCGTACAAGGGCCGCAGCGTCACCGGTCCCTTCCCGCACGAGGTTTGCAATCCGCCGCAGTGCGCCACTACGATGCAGCCGATTCTCGACATCCCGGTCACATCGGTGTCGACGTTCGTGCTGCTGATGTCGTCGCTTGCCATGGTCATGGGGCTGGCGGCGGTTCAGAACAAGGACAAGCCCGGCTGGGCAGGCACCGGCTGGTGGGCCCGGATCCAGGAGTCGTCCAGGATCTGGATCATGATGACGGCCATCCTCGGCGCCACGTTCCTCGGGTTCCAGGCGTACGAGTTCACCTCGTTCGTGCATGAGGGCCTGACGATCAGGAAGAACCTCTTTGGCTCGTCGTTCTTCACGCTGACGGGCTTCCACGGCGCGCACGTGACCGTCGGCGTCCTGTGGCTGCTGACGCTCTACGCAATCGACGTCCGGCGCGGATTGGGTCCGAAGGATGCGCTGCTGGTGGACATCGCGGCGTTGTACTGGCACTTCGTTGACGTCGTGTGGATCGCGATCTTCACGCTGGTTTACCTCATCAAGTAATCGACATGGCAGACCATTCTCAGTCGCACGCGGGCCACGCCGAAGGGGAGCACGCCCACCCCACCTGGTCCACGTACTGGAAGGTCGCGACGATCCTGACGCTCATTACGGTCGCCGAGGTGTGGATCTATTACATCCCGGCGTTCGTCGCGACGAAGTTGTTCGTGCCATCACTGCTCATCATGTCGGCGGTGAAGTTCGCGATCGTCGTGATGTTCTACATGCACCTCAAGTATGACCACAAGCTCTTTCGCGTGCTCTTCACCGGCCCACTCATCATCGCGGCAGCAACGATGATGGTCCTGCTCTTCCTCTTCGGGCACCTGTTCGTCTAGCGGTCGCGACCGCCGTGGTGCCTTCGCTCGCCCCCCTCGCGCTGCTGCATGTCGGGGCGAGCATCCGCTGGACCAGTTTCACGGTGCACTGGAGCACCGTCGTGGGCCTTCTGGCCCTCGCCGCCCTGTATGAGTGGCGCGCGTACGCCCGCCGTGCTGCGCCTGCCGAGTCACGAGCCACGAGTCACGAGTCACGACGCGCCTACTTCTACTCCGGGCTTGGAGTCATTTTTTTCAGCCTCAACGGCTGGCTGCACGACCTGAGCGACTGGTATCTCTTCAGCGCGCACATGGTGCAGCACTTGATCCTGACGCTGCTCGTGCCGCCGCTGCTGATTGCGGGCACGCCGGGCTGGATGCTGCGTCCCGCGCTGAAATACGCACCCGTGGCCGCGGTGGCCCGCGTCCTCACGACACCCAAGGTCTGCTTCGTCACGTTCAACCTCGTGCTGGCCGCGTGGCACGTGCCCGGGCTGTACAACATGGCCATGGCGAACCACAGCGTGCACATCACACAGCACCTGATGTTCATGGCGGCCGCCGTCATGCTCTGGTGGCCAATCCTCAGCCCGCTGCCGGAACTGCCGCGCTTGGCCTATCCAATGCAGATGCTCTACCTGTTCCTCACGACGCTCCCCATGTCCGTGGTGGCCGTGTATATCACGTACAGCGACAATCTGCTGTACCCGGCGTATGCCGCCGCGCCACGGATCCTCGGCATCCTGCCGCTGGAGGATCAGTTGATCGGTGGGCTCGTCATGTGGATTCCGGGCGGCCTGATCTTCTATGCCGTCATTTCAGTGATCTTCTTCCGATGGCAGCACCATGGTGAAGACACGACGGCGGCGGCGCAGGTGGGCTGGCGTCCGGCCGGGAGGCCGTAGCGGATGACGCAGCGCAGCGAACGGCTCGTTGCACTCGATGTGTTTCGCGGCCTCACGGTCGCCGGCATGCTGCTCGTCAACGATCCCGGCACGTGGAGCGCCATCTATCCCCCGCTGGCGCACGCGCCGTGGCACGGATGGACGCCGACGGATCTCATCTTTCCGTTCTTCGTCTTCATCGTCGGCATCACCACGCAGCTCTCGATCACGGCCCGGCGGGCGCGCGGCGACGACGAAGGCGCCATCCGGCGCCAGATCCTCAAGCGTGGCGCGCTGATCTTCCTCTTCGGGTTCCTGGTGAACGGGTTCCCGTTCTTCACATGGGGCACCGTGGCAGGCAACGCCGATCCGAGCTTCATCGAGCGGATCATCGATCGCCTGTACCACTGGCGCATCATGGGCGTGCTGCAGCGCATCGGCATCGCGTACATCGTGTCGGCGCTCATCGCCACGCGGGTGCGGTTGCGGACACAAGTCGTCGTCGCCGCGGCCATCCTCGTCGGCTACTGGCTGCTGATGACGGCGCTGCCCGTGCCCGGCTCCAGCGGTACACCAGGCTATCTCCTGCTCGATCGCCCCGAGTCCACGATGGCCGCGTACTTCGACCGCGTGTTCCTCGACTGGACACGCTTCGGACTCGGCAATCACCTGTGGATCGGCGCGGTGACCTGGGACCCCGAAGGCGTTCTCTCCACCGCGGGCGCCATCGGCACCGCACTCATGGGCAACCTGGCGGGCTGGTGGCTGGGTCAACCGCGACCGTTGGCCGAGCGCATCAACGGCCTCTTTGCCGGCGGCGCGCTGGCAATGATGGGTGGGCTCGTGTGGAACTGGGTCTTTCCGATCAACAAGAGCCTGTGGACGAGTTCGTATGTGCTGTTCACCGCCGGGCTCGCGGCAGTCTCCATCGGAACGATCATGTGGATGGTGGACATGCAGGGTTGGCGGCGGTGGACCAAACCGTTCGTCATCTATGGCACGAACCCGATGGTGGCCTTTGTCGGATCGGGCATCGTGGCGCGCCTCATCTACTCCCTGATCAAGGTCGACTACAACGGCCAGTCCGTGTCGCTGCAGGCCGCGATCTACCGCAGCCTGTACGCGTCCTGGCTGTCCCCGATGAACGCCTCGCTCGCGTTTGCGTTCACGTTCGTGTTGTTTTTCTTCGTCATCCTGACTCTCCTGTATCGCCGCAACATTGTCTTCAAGGTCTAGCGGAGCGGTACTCGCCGGCTGCGCCGTACTCCTGCCGATCGTCGTGGCAGGAATCGGGCAGTCGTCACCGCTGGACCCGTCGGTGGCCGCGGCGTCGACCGTGGTGGCGGCATCCGCGGCAGTCGCGAACTCCTCGGGGGAAGAGCACGCCAGCCGCTTGTCGCTCAGACCCGCTACCAAGGCAAAGCGGACCCCGGTGCGCATCGCACGCGCCGCCATCGTCGCGGGCCCATCGCTTTCGACTTCAGCTCGCACCACGCTGACCCTTCGCGCCAACCTCGGATCCGCGCTCCGTACGCGGTCGGGCCGATGGGGCGTCCTGGTGACTTCGGTGAGCCGCGGGGACACGCTCTTCTCCGAAGAACCGGACCGCCTGCTCAAGCCAGCGTCCACGCTGAAGCTCATGACAGCCGCACTGGCGCTGGAGCGATTTGGCGGAGACCACACCTTCTCGACGGACGTGCTCTCGGACCGTGCGCCGTCTTCGGGGGTGCTCAACGGCAATCTCTACTTGAAGGGTGGCGGCGACCCCACGCTGTCCCTGCGATTCTCCCGCGGAGAATCGCCCACGGACGCCCTGGCGCGCCAAGTCCGCGCGCGCGGCATCGCGCACGTGCGCGGCGACGTCGTCGCCGACGAGAGCGCGTTTGCGCCGGAACGTATCCCCGTGGGCTGGAAGAACAGCTACCGCGCGTCGGCCTATGCGGCTCCGGTGTCGGCACTCTCGCTCAACGAGAACCTCATGTGGGTGGACACGCGCGTTGTGGACGGGCGCGCCGTGGTCACGCTCGATCCGCCCAGCGCGATCGTGTCAGTGACGAATAACGTGCGGGTCGTAGCCGGTCGCGGCGGACGCGTGGTGGTCGGCCGGTCGAAGAACGGCGTGTTCGCCTCAGGCAGCATCGGGGCCCGGTCAGCGCCGAAGCGCTACTCGCTGGTGGTGCAGGACCCGCCGGCGTTCACGGCCGGTGCGTTGGCGGCGTCGCTCGCCAAAGTGGGCGTGCGATTCGATGGTGCCGTGCGCGTGGGCAAGGCGCCGCGGAATTCCGTTCGCGTGGCCACAGTGCGCTCCCAGCCGCTCGGGTCCATCATCTCGTACATGAATCGTGAGAGCATCAACCACTACGCGGAACTGCTCTTCCGGTCAGCCGCCCGCGAGGATGATCGCGCGGGCTCCGCCACCGCGGCGCTCGAGACCCTGCGCGGCTTCCTGGCGGACAAGGTGGGTGTGCGGCGCGAAGCTATCCGCGTGCGCGACGGCAGCGGCCTCTCGGAGGCCGACACGCTCACTGCGCGCAGTCTCGTCCAGGTCCTCGCCTACGCCAACCGAGCCCCGTGGAGTTCGGCCTACCACTTGTCGCTTCCCGTGGCTGGCCAGAGTGAACTGCTCCGGCGGCGCATGCGGTCCACGCTGGCGCAGGGCAATCTCCACGCCAAGACCGGCAGCACCAACACGGTCGCGTCGTTGGCTGGCTACGTCACGGCGCGCAACGGCGAGCTGCTGGCGTTCGCCTTTATTTACAACGGCCGCGATCTCTGGAACGCGAAGATCGCCATGGACCGCATGGGATCCACGCTCGCCGGCTTCTATCGCGACTAGGCCGCCGTCTCCGTGATCTTCACGCCGCGCTTGGCCAGCGCCGCGATATAGGCCTCCGCCGGCATCGCTTCGTCCGGAGTCAGGACGCCGGGTCCCGACACCTGCCCGCGCACCTGCATCATGCCGGTGATGGCCAGGGAGTAGCCGGTGGTTCGCTCCATCGCGCTGATGTCCTTCGACTCGTCGTAGCGATCGAGCAACTCCCACGTGAGCTTCCGCGCCTTGCCGGCCTTGCTGCCTTCGACGGTCACGCGGAGTGCAACGACGTCCCTGCCCTTGGGCTTGAGCAAGCGTGGACCGACCGTGGCGATGAATGCGTTGCGCGGAACCACAGGGTGCCCTTTCACGTCCACCGGATCGAGGTCCAGCAAGCCCAACTCACGAATGGCTTCCATGAGCGCCGCGTGCCCCGGATACCGCAGCGTCTTGTACTCCATCGTCGGGATGCGGCCTTCGTAGCGGAACGCCATCGTCGAGAGTCCGCCCGCCGTGTGAAAGGCTTCGAGCGTTCCCAGCTCGGCGAATCTCACATCCTCACGCTCTGACAATGCCTTTACCCGCGTCCGCTTGCCTCCACGCAGCACCCATGAGAGCGTCGTGTAGTAGTCCAGCACGCCCTCCAGCGAATACACGATCTGGTAGTTGAGCGGCGGCTCGGGATGCTGCGGCAGCCCGCCGACGTAAATGCGCACCGCATCCACTGCATCGAGGCGGCGAATCCCCAGCTCGGCGATGATGTTCACCATGCCGGGCGCCAGCCCGCAGTCCGGAATGACCGACACCGTCTCGGCATTGGCGCGGTCGTGCAGTGTCTTCTGCTTGAAGACGATTTCTGTGTTGCCACCCAGGTCGCAGAAGTGCACGCCGGCATCCACCGCGGACACCGCCATTTCGTAGTTGAAGTAGTACGGCAACGCACTCATCACGGCGTCGCATTCGCGCATCAGTGCACTGACGGCGTCACCGTCGCGTACATCCAGCGGCGTAGGAATCAGGCGCTTCCCCGAATACGGCGCGAGAAAGTCCGGAAGGTCGTGAATCCGGATGTCTGCCAAGCGCACTTCCGTCACGTCGGGGTCCTGCAACAAGTCGTAGGCGCACGCGGAACCCTGAAGCCCTGCGCCGAGCACGAGCATCTTCATTCGATACTTGGGTCTTGAGTCTTGGGTCTTGGGTCTCGGGTCTGCAGTTTTCGGACGTGCAGTCTAATCATCACTCCAAGGGTCCCATGCCGTTGATAGAGTCCGACGCCGATATCGCCCGCGTGCTCGGCTATACCAAGCGGATCGCCGTCCTGGGTATCAAGACCGAGCCCTCCCAGCCGGCGTACTATGTCGCCGCGTACGCCCAGCGCGCGGGGCACGAAATCGTTCCGGTGCCGGTCTACTATCCCGACATCACTGAAATCCTTGGCCAGCCTGTCTATCGCCGAATTGCCGACATCCCCGGCCCGGTGGACATGGTGGACGTCTTTCGCCGACCAAAGGACATACCGGCGCACCTGGACGACATCCTGGCCAAGAAGCCCCGCTGCGTCTGGATGCAACTCGGCATCCGCCACGACGAAGGCGCCGAGACGCTGTCGCGGGCGGGCATCGATGTCGTGCAGGACCGGTGCCTGATGGTCGAGATGCAAAACCTCAGGGTGTGAGCAGCACCACGTCGCCGCGGCGCGCATCCCAGGTCCACGCACGCCCCGCGAGAAGCCGCGCCGCGTTCGGCGCCGAGCTCTGCAGCCATGCGCCTGCGAACAGCACCCTGATTCCAGTTTCGTCGTAGAGGGCCGGCATCCTGGTACCAAGGCCGGGGCGCCAACGCCGTTCGGGCCGATGCAAGGTGATTTGTCCGGACTGCGGATCGAATGTGGGCGAGAGGGCGTGCAGAACGTCGAATCCGATGCGGATCGGTTCATCGCCGACCGCGAGCATGGCAGGGACATTCTCGAACAACTGCGACCCAATGCGCACCGTGGCGACGCCGACGATGCTCGTGGAATCCCCGAACATGCGCAGGTCCGTGCGCATCGTGGCCGGCACCACCAAGCCGACCGTCGCCGGGTCGATCATCGCGGAAAGTTCGGCGCGGCCGATGCGCAGCAGCACGGTGCCGATGCCAGCCCCCCGCCCCGCGCGATACGGAACGCGGGCCACGCTGTCGCGCAACGCCGCGCGAGTCGGGTTGGCGGCCAGGTACTCGGCGCGGGCCCGCTCCAACGGCGTCAGCGCGCTGGGCTCCAGCGCGACCAGCGCCCCGTAGTCCGCGAGCCGCGTGTACAGTGGCGCGAGCGCGCGGGCAATCGCCGCCGAGTCGCCTCCGAACTGACGCGCCTCCTCGAGCAGCACGGCGCCGGCGCGCGCGCCCCCGCGCGCGGCAATGAACTGGCCCAACCTCGCTCGTGGACCGGGGTCCCGCGGCCGCGCGCTGGACGCGGCGTAGAACGCGGATTCCGCCGCCGCCACCTTGCCGATCGCGAGCAGCGAGTCGCCGCTCTGCGCGGCCACAGCCGACTGTGCCGTGGCAAGCATCGCCAGCGCAATTGTCCACCGGGTCATTGGACTTGCTCCCGGCCCGCTCCGGCCAGCGCGACTAACGACCGAACAGTTTCCCGAGCAGTCCGCCTTCGGACGACTCGCCGGAAGCGGCAGCCGCGAGCGCATCGCCAAACTCCACGACAGTTTGATACCGAGCGTCCGGATCCCGCGACATCGCCTTGTTGAGAACCTTCTCCACCGCTTCGGGAAAGTTGAAGTCCGGGCGCATCTTCCGAAGCGGAACCGGATCGCTGCGCAAGCGCGCGATCATCATTTCCTGCTGCGTGCGTCCCTGGAACGGCAGCTTGCCCGTGAGCATCTCGTACGTCATCAGTGCCAGCGAGTAGATGTCCGTGCGCGGATCCAGCGGCTTGCCGCGCAACTGCTCCGGACTCATGAACTCCGGCGTTCCCAGGATGATGCCCGTCGCCGTCAGCTTCTGGAGTTCGCCTTCCGCCTTGCGCTCCTTGGCGAGGCCGAAGTCCATCACCACCGCGTATTCGGTTGCATTCGGACCACGGCAAATCATGACGTTTTCCGGCTTCAGGTCGCGATGCACGATCTTGAGCTGGTGCGCCGTCATCAGGCCGGCAGACATGTCCTTCACGAACTTGGCCGTCTCCACGAGTGAGATGCGACCCAGACGGTTGTTGCGGTCCGCGAGAATCTCGCCGTTCACATACGGCATGACGACGTAGACGAGACTGTCCTCCGTCTCGCCCAGCCGCATGATGTGACAGACGTTCGGGTGCGCCAGCCGCATGCCCAATGCCGCTTCGCGGCGCAGGCGCGCCATGGCGTTGGTGTCCTGCGACAACGCCTCGGACAGCACCTTGATGGCGAACTGCTTGTTGTCCGTGACGTCGGTGCCGAGGTACACGAACGACATGCCGCCTTCGCCGAGCTTGCGCTCGATCTTGTAGCGCTTGTCCAGCATCTGGCCAACAAGGCTGGAATGCGCGACGCCGGGCTTCGGCTCGCCCCGTCCCGCGGCAGCGGTTGTGCGCGGTACGGCGGCCGGTGCTGCGGCGGCGGCGGCGGCGACGACGGGCACCGCCGCATTTGGTGCGGGCGCACCGGCAGGCGCACCAGCAGGCGTACCGGCAGGCGCACCAGCGGGCGCACCGGCCACCAGCTTGCTACCGTCCTTTGTACAGAACTTCGCGTCGCCAGGATACGGAGTCCGACATTTTGGACAGCGATTCATCTCGTCTGGACTCGGTGTGCGGGCCACCGGGGTCGGCATCAGTGCCGATCCGGCATGGCGTTGGCAGCAAGCTGAAACCAGCCAGCGCCGATGGGGAAAGCTCGCAACACGGGTTCAGCGCGTCAAATGACAATGGCTTCAGGGTTTGCCCCTGAATGCTACGCCATTGCCGCCCCGAGGCCCTCCCATTCGATATTCCCGCCGCTCAGCACCAGCACCAAGGGCCTCGGCAGCTCGGGGTGAAGCATCGCAGCCGCAACCGTGATGGCCCCGCTCGGTTCCGAGACCAGCTTTCCGCGGTCGAGCAGGATCCGCATCGCACGCCGCATGTCCGCGTCGTCCACGAGGATGACGTCGTCGATGTAGCGTCGATGATGCGCAAAGGTGAGGTGCCCGATCTCCACCGCCAACAATCCGTCCGCGATGCTGGCCGTCTTGTCGAGCCGAACGGGTGAGCCCGCGGCGCGCGCCCTGGAAAGCTTCGGCGCCCCGAAAGGCTCCACGCCGATGACCTTCGCCTTGGGACGATGCAGCTTGACCGCCGCGGCAACACCGGCGCTGAGCCCGCCTCCACCCACCGGTACGAGCACCGTCGCGACGCTCGGCAAATCCTGAACGATCTCGAGTCCCACGGTACCCTGTCCCGCGATGATCAGGGCATCGTCATAAGGCGGCACAAGCGTCGACCCCTCGGCGCGCACGATCTCCACCGCGCGGTCCATGCGATCGGCCGTGGTCGTTCCGGCGAGCTCCACGCGCGCGCCCAGGCGTTCGGCACCTGAGCGTTTGGCCGACGTCACCGTGGTGGGCATCACGACGGTCGCAGGGATGCCGAAGAGCTGAGCCGCCAGCGCCACCGCCTGCGCGTGATTCCCGGACGACGGTGCCACGACGCCGCGCGCCCGGACCGACGGCTTGAGCGACCGGATGAAGTTGTACGCACCGCGAAGCTTGAAGGCGCCGCCGCGCTGCAGCATCTCGGGCTTGAGCCACACGCCATCGCCAATGAACGGCGCCGGCAGCAACGGCGTGCGCACCGCAACCGGCGCAAGCGCCTTGGCGGCGGCTGCGAAATTGGACTTCGTCACCAGTTTCGGGCCGCGGGCGACCTTCGCGGCGCGACGCCGAGCGCTCACGCGAACACGCGGTTGCGGCCCTGCTGCTTGGCCTTGTACAACGAGCGGTCGGCTTCCTTGAGAAGATCTTCCGGCGAAATCGGATCCGTGCCACGCGCGAGTGCCACACCGACCGAGACGGTGACCATCATCGGGGATCCGGGTGGACCAAAGGTGAAATCGTCCACCCGGCGGCGCAGGCGTTCGGCGAACGTCAGCGCGCCTTGCCAACCGGTGTCCGGCAGCACAAGCACGAACTCGTCGCCGCCGAACCGGGCCACGGAATCCGTGTCACGTGCGGTGGCCTTCATGATACCGGTCAGTTGCTGGAGGACCATGTCGCCCACCGGGTGGCCGCGCGTGTCGTTGATCTGCTTGAAGTGATCCAGGTCGACGGCGACCACGGCGATGTGTGTGCTGCGACGCTTGGCCAGACGCCAGTCCGCGCGCAGGCGCGCCTCCAGCGAACGGCGGTTGAGGCAGCCCGTGAGGGGGTCCGTGCCGATCTGATCCGCCAGGCCGGCGCGCATCTTCTCGAAGCTCCGCGCCAGCAGCGTGAGGTCGTCCGGGAATCTCGCCTTCGTGAGGTCCATGCCGCTGACGAGATCGCCTTCCTCAACGAGTTTGCAGAAACGGCGCAGTTCGTCCATGCGGACGCGGAAACTTCCAAAGGTGTACGTCAGCACCACCGCGACCAGCGCGAAGAGCGCCACGTTGGTCGCGCTGCTCACGGGACGCGGGCCCGCAACAAAGGGCGGCAGAATCTCCCCAATGAGCAGATAGATGACCGCGGACAGCAGCGTGGCGTACACGCCGAGCCACGCACCGAAATAGAAGGCCGCCAGCGGCACGAAGAGCAGCGCGACGATGAGAAAGCGCTGGCTCACCTGCGGCATGCCGGTGAGATAGACCAGGGCGCCAACCATTGACAGGTCCGATGTCACGATCATGCCGCGCAGCCACGGCTTGGACGTCAGCCGGGGAAGCTTCTGAACGACCACGCCGGACAGGAAGACGATGGAGACATAGATGATCGCGACCACCGCCAGTGGTGCCACCGGGAACTTCCCTTTCTCGCTGAACAACGCGGTCGCGCCGAGGACCACGAACAGCGCGAGATACCGGACCCAGCGCTGCCACAGGACGACCTCCCGCCGCAGCTCAGTCTGGTCCCGCGCCAACGCTTCGCGAACGTCCGTTGACGGCTCACGGAATTTTCCCGCCGCCGACGCACCTTCGGCCAGGGGGGTAAAAGTCGAAAGAGTGCGCTGGTTCGGGGCGGGAGACGTCATTCCTGCGTGGCCGACTGAGGCCTGATGTTTGGCGTGGTTGCCTAAGGTATCATTTGCGCCATGGACCGTAAAGCAATGCGCTCCACTCTCATTGGCGCCGCGTTCCTGATGGCGACGTCTGCCATCGGGCCCGGGTTCCTGACCCAGACCGCGGTCTTCACGGAGCGGCTCGGCGCCAGCTTCGCGTTCGCGATTGCGGTCTCCATTGTGGTGGACCTGGTCGCCCAGCTCAACATCTGGCGCGTGCTCGCCGTTGCCGGCCGTCGGGCGCAGGATGTCGCCAATGACGTGGTGCCGGGGCTGGGATGGCTGCTGGCGGTGCTGGTGGCGCTGGGCGGACTGGCGTTCAACATCGGCAACATCGCCGGCACCGGGCTTGGACTTCAGGCGCTGGCCGATCTCGACCCGCGTGCGGGCGCGTCGCTCAGCGCCGCGGTCGCAATCGCGCTGTTCCTGCTGCCCGAAGCGGGCAAGGCGATGGACCGGTTCGCGCAGGTGCTCGGACTCCTGATGATTGTCCTGGCGGTCTATGTCGCGGTGGCCTCACGGCCTCCCTATGTCGAGGCGCTCACATCGGTCGTGGCGCCTGCGCAGCTCAACGTGCTGTCCATCGTGACCATCGTGGGCGGCACGGTGGGCGGCTACATCACCTTCGCCGGCGCGCACCGCCTGATCGATGCCGGCATCACGGGCGTGGAGAGCCTCGGCTCGGTGACGCGATCGGCGACGCTCGCGATCGGCGTTGCATCGGTGATGCGCGTGGTCCTGTTTCTCGGCGCGCTTGGCGTGGTGGCCGCCGGCACCAAGCTCGACCCCGCGAACCCACCGGCAGACGTGTTCCGGCGCGTGGCGGGTTCAGTCGGCTTCCGGATGTTCGGTGTCGTGATGTGGGCGGCAGCGATCACGTCCGTCGTGGGATCGGCGTATACCTCGGTCTCGTTTCTTCGCTCGATGCACCGTACGCTGGAACAACGCTGGCGGACCGTGACGATCGTGTTCATCGTCGTCTCGACCGCGGTGTTTCTCGTGGTCGGCCGTCCGGTCAAGATTCTCGTTGCGGTGGGCGCGGTGAATGCGCTGGTGCTGCCCTTGTCGCTTGGCGCGATGCTGCTGGCGTCCCGGCGCCGGGCGATCGTGGGCGACTACCAGCACCCCGCGTGGCTGGTATGGAGCGGCGTGGTGGTCGCGCTCGGAATGGCCGCGCTGGGAGCCTGGACAGTCGTTACCGAACTGCCCAAGCTCTGGTCTGCTTAGCGCTACTCCTCTTCGACTCCGGCCGGCTCGAGTTCCGCGCCATCTTCTTCGTCTTCCGGTACCACGCGGGCCACGTCGTTGACCTTGTCGTTCGACTCCAGGTCCACGAGGCGTACGCCCTGGGTGTTCCTGCCTGATACCCGGATGCCCTTCACCGGCATGCGGATCACCATGCCGAGTTTCGTGATGAGCATCAGCTCGTCGTCGGGCAGCACTTCCTTGATGGACACCGCGTCGCCCGTCTTGTCGGTGCGGTGCACGGTGATGATGCCCTTGCCGCCGCGCTTCTGCACGCGGTATTCGTCGATCGGCGAGCACTTGCCCATGCCGCGTTCCGTCACGACGAGCAGGTTGGCCTCGCGACGCAGCACCACCATGCCGATGACTTCGTCGCCCTTCTCGGCCAGCTCGATGCCCTTCACGCCGGTGGTGTCGCGACCCATCTCGCGCACGTCCTGCTCGTGGAATCGGATGGATAGGCCGTGCTTGGTGGCGAGGACCACGTCGTTCGTGCCGCTCGTGATCTGCACGTCCATCAACTCGTCGCCGTCCTCGATCTTGATGGCCTTGATGCCGGTGGAGCGCGGGTTGGAGTACTCGGAGAGCCGTGTCTTCTTGACCGTGCCGTTGTTCGTCGAGAACAGCAGGAACTGATCCTCGCGGAATTCGCGCACCGGTATCATGGCGGAGACCTTTGTCTCGGCGCTGACGTTGATCATGTTGACCACGGGCTTGCCCTTGGTGGCGCGACCCAGCTGCGGGATCTCGTGCACCTTGAGCCAGAAGCAGCGGCCGTCATCGGTGAAGAACAGGATGTAGTCGTGTGTCGACGCGATGAAGAGGTGCTCGACAAAATCCTCGTCTTTGAGGTTCTGCCCGTTGAGCCCCTTGCCGCCGCGGCGCTGCCGCTTGTAGCTGGAGACCGAGGTGCGCTTGATGTAGCCGGAGTGGGAGATGGTCACGACCATATCCTCTTCGGCGATCAGGTCCTCGACGGTGAACTCGCCATCGTCGCTCACGATCTCCGTGCGACGGTCGTCGCCGTACTTCTTGGCGATTTCGCCGAGCTCGGACTTCATGAGCTTCATGCGCCTGGGCTTTGACGCGAGGAGTTCCTTGAGCTCCTTGATCATGCCGCGCACTTCCTTGAGCTCCTCTTCCAGCTTCTCGATCTCGAGGCCGGTGAGCTTGGCGAGGCGCATGTTGAGAATCGCCTCGGCCTGCCTTTCAGAAAGCTTGAATTTTTTCTGAAGCTGGATGCTCGCGCCAGCAGGGTCTTCTGCCTTCTTGATGACCTTGATGACCTCGTCGATGTTGTCGACGGCGATCTTGAGCCCTTCGAGGATGTGCTCGCGCTCCGCCGCCTTGTCCAGCTCGTATTGAGCGCGGCGCACAATGACATCGTGCCGGTGCGCGATGAAGTGCTGCAGCACTTCCATGAGCGGCATCACCTTCGGCACCAGACGGCCCGTCACCGAGTCCGGCACCAGTGCCAGCATGATGACGCCAAACGTGGACTGCATCGCGGTGTGCTTGTACAGCTGGTTCAGCACCACCTTCGGGATCGCGTCACGCTTGAGCTCGACCACGATGCGCAGACCGTCGCGATCGGATTCGTTGCGCAGGTCGCTGATGCCTTCGATCTTCTTGTCGCGCGCGAGTGCGGCGATGTCCTCGACGAGCTTGGCGCTGTTGACCTGGTACGGGATCTCGGTGATGACGATCTGCGACTTGCCGCTGCGCTCTTTCTCCTCGATCACGGCGCGCGCGCGCATCACGATGCGGCCGCGGCCCGTCTCCTGATAATCCTTGATGCCCTGGCGACCGTAGATGAACGCGGCCGTCGGGAAGTCCGGCCCCTTCACCGTCTTCCGCAGGTCGGCGACCGTCATGTCCGGATCATCGATGAGCTGCAGAATCGCGGCGATGACCTCGCGCATGTTGTGCGGCGGGATGTTCGTCGCCATGCCCACCGCGATGCCGCTGGATCCGTTGACGATCAGGTTCGGCACGCCGCTCGGCAGGACGCTGGGCTCCTGCAGCCGGTCGTCGAAGTTCGGAACGAAGTCGACCGTGTTCTTCTCGATGTCGCCCAGCAGCTCGATGGCGATGGGCGTGAGACGCGCTTCGGTGTAGCGGTAAGCGGCCGCGGGATCGCCTTCGACGGATCCGAAGTTGCCCTGGCCGTCGATGAGCGGATAGCGCAGCGAGAAGTCCTGCACCATGCGGACGAGCGCGTCGTACACGCTCGAGTCGCCGTGCGGGTGGTACTTGCCCAGGACGTCGCCGACGACCGTCGCTGACTTCTTGTACGGCCGGCCCGGAACGAGACCCAGCTCGTTCATCGCGTACAGCACGCGGCGGTGCACCGGCTTGAGTCCGTCTCGCACATCGGGCAATGCGCGCGAGACGATGACACTCATCGAATAGTTGATGAACGACTCTTTGATCTCGTCGTCGATCAGGCGCGGGAGGATGCGTTCGCGATTATTCGGAGCGGCCATTTGACGGGTATGGTGGCGCGTCGGCTGTGCAGACCTCGGAACTTAGTAAGGTAGCCAGAAGGGGGTCCTCAATCAACGGTTGTGAACCAGGCTAACCGATTGGGAATTATTGTTTTAGGTCATGTCCACACGTGTTTATTCGGGCACATTTGTGATGCGTTTGAGTGGCGGCATGGTGTCGCTTTCTTGACGCTTCCTTCTGCGCGCCGGACATTTGCCGAAATGGGCAATTCCGAGCAGCCGCAGGCTCCCGATAGTTCGCAGGACTCGCGTCGCCGGCTGCTGGAGGGGACACTCGGCTCCCAATACGAGATCGTCCGCCTCCTGGGCCAGGGCGGTAACGGCGTTGTGTACCTCGCGCGCGAACGGCTGCTCGAGCGGCTCGTGGCGATCAAGGTTCTGCGCGCGGAATTCGTCTCGGTGGAAACGCGCGAGCGTTTCGTGCGGGAGGCGCGCACGGCTGCCCGTTTGATGCACGCGCACATCGTCCCGCTGTACTCCTTTGGCGAGGCCGGCGAGACACTCTACTACATCATGGGGTTCGTCGAGGGCGAGTCACTCGAATCGCTCCTCCACCGGCTGGGACGGCTGGACCACGAGGAATCCCGGCGCATTCTGGTGGAAGTCGCTGACGCCCTCGACTACGCGCACCGGAACGGCGTCGTGCACCGCGACGTGAAGCCGGACAACATCCTGATCGACAAGCAGACGCGACGGGTGATGCTCACCGATTTCGGCATCGCCAAACACGACGCCACCACCAGCACGCTGACGCACACCGGGATGATTGTCGGCACGCCGCTCTATATGAGTCCGGAACAAGCGTCGGGCGACAGCAGCTTGGATGGGCGCAGTGACCTTTACTCGCTCGGTGTGATCGGGTACCGGATGCTCGCAGGCCGCCTTCCGGTCGAGGGATCGTCGGCGCAGGACGTCATGCGTCGCCATGTGACCAGCGATCCTGAGCCCCTCACGCGTGTGGCGCCCGATGCGCCCATGGATCTCTCGTGGGCGATCACGCGGTGCCTGGACAAAAATCCCGCGATGCGTTGGCCAACGGCGGAAGCGCTGCGACAGGCGCTCGAGACCGGTGACGAGTCCACCGGCGAATTGCCCGAGCAGCTGGAACTCCTCTCCGGACTCGCGTGGCGAATCGCACTGGTGGCCTGGGCCGCCGCGATGGCCGGCGTTGTTGGCTGGGCGCGTACGCAAACATCCGGCTGGCTCTGGTTGGCGATTGGCGCGCCAGCGGCTGCGATCGTAGCCACGCTCTTTGGGCTGCTGCGCGCCGAGGGCACGGGCCTCACTCGGGCGCGGGCCTGGCGACTGGTGGGCGCGCCGCCGGAGCGGTGGACCGGATGGTGGCCGGCAACGTTGCGCCGCGCCGGCGACATCTGGGAACGACTTCCGGGAAGCATGTCGCGAAGCCGGTCGGCACGAACGCTCGCAATCGCAGTCCTGATTGGCATCGGCGCACCCACGTTCACCGCGGCAATTGCCAACAGCGCGTTGATGCTCGCAGGACCGGGCAGGGCCTTCCTTCTTATGGTAGGGGGCGCCGCACTGCTGGCTGCTGCCGGGCATTTCTACTGCAGGTCACTGGCTCACAGTGCGCTCGCTACGGCGGGAGTCTCCAAGCGCGTGCGAATGCGGTGGTTGGATGAACCCACGTGGGGCTCGTCGTTCTGGCGCCGGCCCGAAGCGGCCGCGGTGTTTCGCGAGCCGGACAAAGCGTCCACCCAATTGGCTATTGACAGCGCCGCCGAAGACCCCTACAGTATTACTACACCAGCACAGTTGGAGATTCCGCACGGCATGTTTGACCACGTTGATCCAAGAAGCCCGACACCGCTCTACGCGCAGATCGCGTCCCGACTGCGGGTCGCTATTGCTGCTGGCGAACTGAAGCCGGGAGACGGACTGCCGTCGGTCCGTCAGCTGGCCGGCAAGTTACGAATCAATCCGGCAACCGTTGTGCAGGCATATCGAGAACTGGAAGTGGAGGGTCTCGTGAGCACCAGGCAAGGAGCCGGCTCCGTGGTCATGGACGTCACGGCCGACAAGCGACAGAAGGACCGGCAACACGAGGCACGGCGCCTCGTGCGTGAGCTGCTGGCGAATGCGGCCAGCCTCGGCATTCCTGCCGCCGACCTCAAGACGGCGATCGAGCGCGAGCTCAAGGGTGACTCGAAATGAGCCACGCCATCGAAACGCGGAACCTGCGCTGCAGGGTAGCCAAGTCGTTCGAGATCTCGGATCTGTCGATGCATGTGCCGCACCGTGCCGTCTACGGATTCCTGGGCCCCAACGGTTCCGGCAAGACGACGACCATCCGGCTGCTCCTCGGCCTGATGAAGCCCACCGGTGGTAGCGTCGTAGTCCTTGGCATGCCGATGCCTGAGCGTCATGCGGAAGTGTTGGCGCGCACCGGCTACGTGCCGGAGCGGCTGCACCTGTATCCGTCGCTCACGGTCGGCGAGGCGATCCGGTTTCACAGGCAGTTCTATTCCACGTGGGATCAGGCGTGGGCGAACGAGCTCATGAAGCAGATGCAGCTCGAGGGCGACCGCCGCGTGGGTGTGTTGTCCAAGGGCGAATCCGGCAAGCTGATGATGCTGCTTGCATTGTCACAGCGTCCGGACCTGTTGGTGCTGGACGAACCGACTGACGGCCTCGACCCCGTGGTGCGACGCGACATCCTCGCCGCACTCGTCGAGTATGTGACGGATCGTGAAGCGACCGTACTGATCTCCAGCCACCTTGTGCACGAGTTGGAGCGCATCTGCGACTGGGTCGGGCTGATGGACAAAGGCCGGCTCGTCGCCGAGATGCCGATGCTGGAGTTCAAAACCGGATTGAAACGGCTGCGCGTCGCGTCGGCGCCGGATTCCCTGTCCGGTGCCCCCTTCACACTGCTCGTGCGCGACCGCGGCAACGGCAGTGTCGAGCAGTGGCTTGTGCGCGGCTGGGCGCCGGCGATGCAGACTTATCTCGAGTCGGTGGGGGCATCGCTGCGCGAGGTAATCGACTTGGACCTTGAAGAAGGATTCGTCGAGATGCTACGGGCCTCACGCCAACGTACAGGCTGAGGGGAGAACACAATGTTCAGCGCGATTCTCTGGTCTCAATGGAAGGCAACGCGAGCGCTTGTGCTCGTGGTCACCGTCCTCGTGTTCGCGGCGCCGCTGTTTTCGCTACAGGTCGCGTACACCGCATTTTCGCCGGTGCAGTTTGTGAGCAGCATGCAGAGCTTTGGCGCGCTCTACTCCATCATGGCTGCAGTTGCGGGCCTGCTGGTTGCGTTGAGCGCCTGGCGCCTGGATCACGCTGGGCACCACGTGTACGCGCTTGCCTTGCCGCTGTCGCGCGCGCGCTACGCTGCGTACCGGTTCACCGCCGGCCTCGTGTTCCTGCTTCCCATCGCGGTGGGACTCCTGATTGGCTGCTTGCTGGTGGCGATCAGCGGCCTGATACCTGACGGGCTTCACGCCTACCCGATCGCGCTGACGCTGCGCTTCACTTTGGCAGCGCTCGTCGCCTACGCGGTGTTCTTCGCCATATCGGCCGCGACGAACAAGACGGCGGGAATGATCATCGGCGTCATCGCGTCACTGTTCTTTGCGCAATACCTCCTGAACGTGTTCGCGGGCAACACGTACGACATCCTTGAGCCGACGGTGAACTTCATCTTCGTGCGCCCGGGGATCCTGTCGGTATTCGCGGGTCGCTGGATGCTGGTCGATGCGTAGGATCACGCGCTTGGCCATCGCCGCCGCTTGCGCCGCGGCGACGACCGCCGACGCCCAAGGCACGCGCGCCGATGAGCTTCGCGCGACGCGTGCCCGCCTCGACCGCTTGACGGCCCGCTGGCGCGTCGCCGATTCGGTGCTCAAGGCGTTCGACGACAGCGTCGGGCGATCACGTGCTGCACTGGACACGGTGCGTGCGGGGAACCTTCGCATCTTGGTCTCCAAGGCGCTGCGCGCGGAGGTGGAGGCAAGTGCACGACGCAGGGCGGGACCGCTCGACACGCTGTTGGGGACGGCGACAGCGCGCCTGACGCGGCACTGGATCGTGGTGCGCCAGCGCAACGACTCAACGCTCGACACCGCCGTCGTTGCGTACGTCGCCAAGCCCGGCAAGGCCTATCCCGAGGGCCGAGAGATCGACGTGATCTGGGGGCCGGTCGCGGACACACTGTACGGCCGCGGCTTTCGGACTGCCGCCATGCACTTGGTGTGGAGCGATGCCGACAACCCTGTGAGCAGGTGGCTGAACGCCGAGCTCAATCCGGACACAACGACGGCCGTGGCTTGGACGACAGTGCGGCTGACGCTTGCGTCGGACCAAACGACGGCTGGGCACAAGTGTTGGAACGGCGACATCGACGCGTGCAAGGTCATGCTGCGACTCGTGCCACTGACGGACGCCCCCACCCAGTTTTTCGACTCGGCGGGTCGTCGCCAGCATGTCGAGCGCAACACGGGATTGTCCGATGAGCCGCACCGTACCAACTGTCTGCGCGGCGACGACAAGGCATGCAGGGCACTTATGGCGTTTGAGCAGTGGTCCGTGATCCCGCCGAACTTGCTCAGCGGCACCGTTGCCCAGCTCGCTGTGCGCATGGGTGGCTCGACCGCACTCGACCGGCTCATCGCCACACAGGAATCGCCGGCACGCGCACTCGCGATCACGGCTGGTGTGCCGATCGATTCCGTCCTTCGGGTATGGGTGCGGAACGCACGTGAACGGCGGCTCCCGTCCGAGGACATGTCCGCCGGCATTGCGGCCGGCTCCCTGATGTGGATCCTGGTGTGCGGCGTGCTCGCCATGCGGAGCTCGAGATGGCGCTGACCCTGCCTCGCTGGATCGCAGCCGTGGTCGCGGGCTGCCTGATCGCGATGACGGTCATCTTCCGGACACCTGAGGCCAAGCCCTCTCGCGCGGACGATGCGCGGATGATCCTGGTGAAAAGGGCCAACAGGCTCGAGAGCAGGGCGCGTTTGGTCAGGCAGCTGTGGAGACAAATGGTCCTGCGAGACTCCGTTCGCGCCTCGATCCGCCGGATGCCTGCCAGCGATACTGCTCGGTTTCTCTCCTCAGGCGGCGCCAATGCATCCAACACCGCGCGCCTCTTGTCCGTGACGACCCGCCCGACGAGGACCTTGGCGGCACAGTCGGCGTTCGACGTCGCGTTCATCACGGAAACCGATCGAAGCTGGTACTCAAGCTGGACGTTGCACGCACTGCCTGAGTCGCCGACGGAGCGCTGCCTTGTCATCAGGCACGCATCTGGTTTTGCAGGCCGCGACGTCGCCCGCGATCTGCGAATACGGCGGCTGCAGGGTGCTTGCGGCTTCTACGCGGCCTTTGGTGCGCCGGGCGCCAAGGTGGACACATGGTTGCGCAGCCATGCCTGGATGTACGGCCTTCAAGCGCCGCGACAGCGGCGCTCGATGCTCGACACCGCGAACCTCTATTGGTGGAACCGGGGAGTGCCTTTCAGTCGCTCTGCCGGATACCCGCTGCGCGAGTACCTCTCCACAGTGGGATATCGGTGCGTCGCCGGCATCGCGGAGGACTGTCGTCGCATCATGATGTCCGATTCGTTGACGCTCAACTACTCGAGCGTGTGGTTCAGCGTCTCGAAGGAAGGAATCCGAACGCGCGAGTACTGGTCCAACGACATGTACCGGTTGGGGCCTAACAGCGCGGAGCTCCTCTCGGACATGGCCTTCGAGCTGGGGCGAGAACGCTTCCAGCGCTTCTGGTCTTCGCCACTTCCCGTAGAGGAAGCGTTCAAAGCGGCGTCCGGCGAGGACCTGGGCGAGTGGACCTACCGGTGGGCACGAAAGACCTATGGCAACTTTGGACTTGGCCCGGGTCTCCCGGCGAGTGCCGCCGTAGTCTCGTTGGTATTGGCGGCCTTGTTTGTCGGCGCTGCTATGGTTGCGGCCGGCCGTCGCCAGATTCTGTAGCGTCGTCGATCTCCGCTGCGCGCGCGGCTGACTCCCGGCGTTCGCTCTTGTACTGCTCGTACCAAGCGCGCGTGATTTCGCCGGCCAAGTCGCGATTGCCCAGTCCGAACGCGAGCGCAAGCGCCAGCGCAATCGCTCCAAACAGGATCGCGAAGGCCGTGGTCACGATGTCCGACGCGATGCCCAACTCCTGCAACGCCATGAACGTCGCGATGATGATCACGCCGGCCTGCCCAGCGCGCGCCAGCGCCCGCCCACCGTGGATGCCGCCGATGCTGGTGGCGATGAGTCCGCCCACGAACTGACCCAGCAAGATGCCGGCGACGATGATCACGATCGCCGTGATCACGCTCGGGATGTAGCTCACCAGGTTACCAACCACCGCCGCGACCGACTCGAGGCCCAGCATGTTGGCCGCGACCAGCACCACCGCGAACATTACCAGCCAGAACACCAGGCTGGCGAGGAGGCGCGTGGGGTTCACGCGCGCACCCGTGCGCTCCACCGCCTGCAACACGCCGCCGCGATCCAGTAGCCGGTTCAACCCAATGCGCCGCAGCAGGCCGTCGACAAACCGCTCGAGCACCTTGGCCACGACGTACCCCAGCGCCACCACCCCGAGCGCCAACAGCATTTGGGGAATCATGTTGCCGAATACGTCGCCAAAGCTGGACCGGAGTCGCTCCGCGAATGAGGCCTGCGCCGCTGCTTGAAGCGTCATTGGACTGTCCTGGTGCTAGGTGCGGGTGCCACGCTCGCGGTCGAAGATGACGCTTCGACGACACGTGGGACAGAGCAGCCACTGGCGGCGGCGCGCGTAGCCAAGCCCGAAGGAACCTCCACCAATATCGCGCGCCGTCATCGCCGCGCCGTCGCGGGGACACGACGCCGCCTTGTCCGCCACGAAGCGTTCGCGCACAGCGCGTTCCTCGTCGCTGGTGTAGGCGGCGTGATCGGTCATCAGAGTATCAGCACCACTTTGCCAAACTGCTGGCCAGACTCGAGCCGCTCGAACGCGGCGCGCCCCTCGTCCAACGGCCACACGCTGTCCACCGTCGGCCCCAAACGTCCGGCACGCAGCTCTGCAATGATGGCGTTGAACTCGGCGTCATTCCCCATGGTGGACCCGAGGATCGACCACTGGTTCCAAAACAGGCGTCGCACATCGGTTTCCACCGCCGGGCCCGACGTCGCTCCGCACGTCACCAGGCGACCGCGCTTGCCCAGACTCTGCAGCGACCGCGCCCATGTGGCCTGCCCCACGCTGTCCACCACCACGTCCACGCCGGCCTTCTTCGTGGCAGCACGGATCGCCGTTGGCACATCGTCGGTGCGGGAATTCAGCGTGTGGTCCGCGCCGAGCCTGCGCGCACGGGCCAACTTGTCGTCGTCGCGCGAGGCCACCCACACCTCGGCGCCAATCTGCTTGCAGATCTTGAGCGCGGCCAGCGCCACGCCGCCGCCGATGCCCCAGATGAGCACGCGATCGCCCGCTTTCACCTGCGCCCGCGTGCGCAACATGCGCCACGCTGTGAGCGTCGCCAGCGGAAACGCCGCGGCGGTGATGACATCGATGGATGCCGGCACTTCGTGCACGTTGCTTTCGGGCACGACCACGAACTCGGCGGCAACGCCAGGCGCGTGTTCCCCAAGCAACTTGTACTTGACGCAGAGCGAGTGCTCACCCGCCAAACAGTACGGACACGTGCGGTCGCTCAGTCCAGGGTTGAGCACGACCGTGTCGCCGACCGACACCGCGGCCACCGCGCTCCCGGCCGCATCCACCACGCCGCAGGCGTCCGCCGCCAGCACCCACGGTGGCGTGATGGTCGTGCCCGGAATCCCGGCGACGACAAAGAGGTCCAGATGGTTGAGCGCCACGGCATGCACGCGTATGCGCACGTCGGTCGCCGCCCTGATTTCGGGAATCGGCAGGTCGTTGCGGACCTCAAGTTTGTCGAGGTCTCCGTGCTCGGAAATCGTCAGTGCTCGCACTGGAATGGAATGTATATTTTCGACCCCAGCATGACTTCCATCAAAGTGCCGCCGTTGGGCGAATCGATCGTGGAAGCCACCGTCTCACGGTGGCTCAAGCACGAGGGCGACGCCGTGGCACCCGGCGACACACTGGTCGAACTCGAGACCGACAAGATCACGGTCGAAGTGCCCTCGGTGACGGGCGGCGTGATGAAGAAGCTGCACGCCAAGGAAGGCGACGTGGTGAAGCTCGACCAGCTGCTGGC
>ERZ1292623.746-Hain-H51-01um-R1-746-length-33268-cov-7_pt1 | contig 33268 bp, 33 predicted proteins | sample MGYA00564398_ERZ1292623 | MGnify/ENA primary metagenome ERZ1292623 (study PRJEB36523, sample SAMEA6512633) | groundwater metagenome | collected 2019-01-07 | study: AquaDiva: Metagenomics assemblies of 32 groundwater samples
CTTAGGCGTATGGAGACACGACTTCAACTCGATGCGGCCACAACGCTGAGGCGCCATCGACAGGGGGGGGAATAGCGCCTCATCGAAACGTGGGGGGCCGAAGTCCGTGTACGCGCCCTTCAAGCGCGAACGGCGACAGAGCTTCTCGGGCGCGGGCACCGGCAGTGCGCGTTGTCTGGTGGGTGACGGCCCCGGGCACGCGGCGGGCTGGCTGATGACCAGCGACCTTCGCGCCCTGGCGCGTCAACTATGGGGGCGCGTGGATGGGCGGGTGCGGTTGGGTGGGGGATTGATTGTGGAGTTGGGGGCGGGCGAAGAGGCGTGCGACTTCCTCCGCGCGTTCTTCCGCGCGGTCGGAGGCATCGTCGGACCCCTCCCAGGCGTCCCCGTGGGACGCCTGGGAGGGGTTGGCGGCGAGCGAGACGCTGTCTTCAAGTGGTCCGCCGTATCGCTTGCTTCGGGCGGCAGCGAGGTGATGCAGTTGGCCGGCGGGGCCGTCGGGGTCGAGTTGGGCCGCGACGGCCGAGGCGCCCTCCACGGTGGCGAGACGGCCTCCGTAGCCGCGGCGCCATTCCGTGATCCAGCGGGCCGCTGGGGAATCGGGTGCGTCGGGGGCGCCTGGGTGTGATGTCGTGGCTGTTGTCGCGCCCGAGCGGTCGAGTACGTAGACCCGGTGCTCAACCCCCTCGGCTCCGTGCGACTCCCCGCACGAAGGGCAGGCGGAGGAATTGCCCGACAGAAAGTCTCGCAGATCGGACTCGCTGGGGTGAGGTAGCCCCCCCCGCGCGTTGAGCTCTCGGTGGCCCCTCAACCATGCGTCGCGCAGGATGCCGCGGTCTCGGGCCTCAAGGCGGGCGTCGAGGTGTCGCGAGGTAGAGAGGTTGTGCGTGACCCAGAGATCCACGGACTCCGACCGGGTGCCGTGGGCAAGCAGGCGGGTGCCGCCGTGTGTAGATAGGTCGTGGCGCATATCGTCGAGGGCTGTGCGCTGTGCCGGAGACATGGACTCTGGGTGTGCGAGCACGAACATGCAGCCGGCGACAGATAGGGATTCACAGCGAGGAGCCGCCAGCAAGCGCGCGTGGCGTCGCGCGCGCCCCAGGAAGGCCCGGGAGCTGGACCGCTGGGACGCTGGGGTGTTGCCGGATACTGGCTTAGGGGTGGCTGGGCTCCATGCCCAGACATCGTATCGCGTGTCGGGCCAGCGGGATAGGAGATACCGCCGCACCTTGTTCCAGTGGTCCACCGCCCAATGCAGGCACGCGCGGCGCTTGGCGGGAAGCGCTTGGTGGCGGTAGATGTCGTTTGTGACCGTGCAGCGGAGTGCGTTGTGGTAGACGAGATGGGCGCACAAGATCTCGAGGGCGTGGACGCTGGGATAGATTGTGCTCCGGAGGAGCTTTTCCGGGATGTCCTCAAGGCCGACCGCGTGTTCGTACGTGAACTCCTTAAAGCCCTCGGCGATGAGGGACTGGACGAAAGCGAGCTTCTCGGGGTCATCCCCGATGGGGACGATGGCCCTGGTACGGTTGTATTCCGCCAGAACTTCGGCTCGGCGCGCCGCTTTGACGGCGCATTCGGACTGAACCCGGGCGCGGTCGGCGGCGAGTCTCTCTGGGGAGAGGTGCCGGGTGAGGATATCGAGGGTGGAGGGACGGGGGCCGGAGGGGTGGGCGGGGGGGCCGTCATGCCCTCCGCGCTTCCGCCCTTCCGCATCCTCCGCTATCATCTGCGCGTGCTCGGCGGGGAGGCCCTTTACGAGCGCGTTTGAGATTGTTTTCTCCGCGTAGTCTCGCCCCCGGGAGCTGGCCTTGCCGCCTGGCAAGGCGTAAAGCCAGGCCGCGAGCTTCTCGGGTGAGGTGATTGAGAACTCCGAGATCAGGCAGATCAACAGTCCAAAATCTCTCGTGCTGCGGTCGGGGTGGTGTGAGCGGCCATACCAGATGTCCGAGAGGCGCGTGGAGCGGGCAAGGCACGATGGGTCGGGGCAGCCGGCCAGGGGAGCGGGGGTCGACGTGTGTCCACTCGCGATGTCGGCGTTGTCTACCGCGCTGCGCACCCTGTCCCGGATGGGCTTGCCGAGCTTGGCGGCTCCGGCTTGGGCTGGTCTCCCGGGGAGCGGGGTCGGGAGATCGACCTCTCGCTTTCCGCGGAGCCGGAGCACGAGGCGTTCGCTGGACGGGAGGGGGTCGGGCCGATCGACGAATAGCGGGGCCGCCGTGTAGTGTATCCGCGCGGGCGAGAAGATGGAGGGGTCGAGCCCGTGGGGTTGGAACGTGGCGATGTAGCCCCGGAGCTGGTCATCCGGGATGGCTCGATCGGTCAAGAGGTAGATATGGGCGTTGAGCTTCGGCCACACGGGGGCGGGAGGCAGGCCCGTGCCGGCGCTGGATGACCACTGTAGGACGTAGTCCACGCCCGCGAACTCATGGGCGAGACCGTCAAGATATGCGTCCACTGCGCGTAGTCGCGCAGTGGGGTCGGTCGGGTCGAGGTCCGGGGGGCAAGGGACCTTGTCGGCGTCGAGGCAGAGCCATGAACGGGGGCACGAATCCAGCGTGGGGGCGTGTGTTACGCCCTGGTCGCTCGTCTTCGCGTACATGAGCCGCCTGAACCGTCGGCTCGGCTGTGCAAGGCGCAATGCCTCGTTCTCGGGGTTGAGGGTGCCGCGGATGATGCAGCATTTCCTGTGAGCCGAAACGGCGCAAAGAACCTCGTAGAGGCCATCTATCCCGCTGAAGGTCACCGGCTGTATGGTGTAGAGAGGGCCAGCCTGGAAGGTCTTGGGGGGGTGGTCTACGTAGAACGTCTTCGTGAGGGTGGATCTGGACGTCAGTACGGTAAGGCCGCGGTCAGGTCCCATGCCCCCCGGGGGGGGCTGCGCGGGGAGCGGTGCGGAGGGTGGCGCGGAGAGCGGTCCCATCAAAGGACCTCGGGCGCCTCGTATCCACGCTCACGAGGCGCCCGGGCAACAATGGATGGTTCATCTTGGGAGGTCCCGTGTCGCGTGGAGGGCTCGAGGACATCCCTTTGGCTGGTCAGTGTAGTCTCGCCATACGACAGGTTGCCAAGTATTTCTTTGCTCGCCGCCAGGAGTAGCCTGTAGACAAGCCTTCCACAGCCTTCGACATCTCCGCCGAACCATACCGGGATCTTCCGCTGGACGGACCATGCCGAGATGGCGGCGAGTACGTGGGCGCTTTTTACCGCGCGGCTGGCGCCATTGGCGGCGGCTATGGCATCGAGATTCTCCAGGTCCCGGTAGCTCCCCTCGATTACGATTGCGACGTAGCCGCCCAGGAACTGCATCACTTCCATGCGATGCAGCTCCTTGAGGAACCGACCTCGGCCCGCGCCCACGGTGTGCAGGAGCTCGGCCGGCTTCTTGCGCTCGATAGCGATGAGATGTTCGAGGCCGGAAACGCTGTAGTCGCCTGTGGCGAGGCGGCGAACCCGCAGCTCCGAATGGGGCGACGCGGGGATCGGTAGGGGGATCTTTTCGCGGTCATCTACGACGACCGCGAAGAAGTCGCGGTCGTCGTGGATGACGCTGAAGGGTGGATTTTTCCGGTCGGCGCGGGCCATCGCATGGAGCTTACCGCGTGGAAAACTGGAGGGGTAGGGGTTTTCTGGGCCCGCCAACGGATTCTCCCGCGAAGGCCCGAATTCCCTGGCTCCCGGGAGCTATTCTTTTTTTCTATGGGCGCCATAGGTATCCATAGACGGCGTCTATGGATTGATAGGGGATGGCCTGCGCCGGCCTGCGCCGGCCTGCCCGGCTCCAGTGCGTCGCCATCTGGGGGGTTTGACTTGCCGCCGCCGTATGCTACAATGGGGCAATGGGCCTGGGGATGCCGAGGGCGCATGGACCTACAGACACTCTCCATTGTGATCTCCACGGTCGTCGGGGTCGTGATCCCGGCGGTCGTCTGGGCGTTCAAGGCGGCCGTAGTGGGCCGCCTTGACACGCTCGCCCAACAGGTGCAACGGGTCGAGGGGGGGCTGCGGGCTGTGGACGTGGCTATGGCGGTGCTCGGTGCGGCGCGCCTGCCTGAGCGCCTACCCGCGCTGGAGGTGCGGCTCTGCCAGATCGAGGAGCGCATCGCGGCGCTACCGTGCCGGGTGGCCCCCGGTGGCGGGTGTGGCGTGAGGTCGGGGTCGTGAGGTATGATGTGGACGTGCCCCGGCGTGTTCTCCCTGAGACTGGGAAGACGGCCCGGAAGCCTCCACTTCTGGACGTTGGCCAGAGCCGGGGCACGTTGAAGTAAGGGGTGCGACATGGACGAGACTGATGACCTGGTGAGCCAACTGCGCGCGATGGTGCAGGACGCAAAAGGGCTTGCCTGCCGCGTGCAGGTCGAAGCCGTCGCGATGGAGCGGGCGCTAACGTCGGAGCGGGACGCCTGGCGCGAGCGAGCGCGGCAGGCCGAGCGGGCGCTCAACGTCGCGACCGACAAGGTGCGGCTCGCCGAGCATCGCCTCGACGAGATCGGGCGTGACGCGCGGCTCGTGCGCGGCGGACTCGCGAAGCACCATACCGTAGAGGTCCGGACCGACGAGTGGGCGCAGGCGCAGGGCGCACTCGACGAGCTGGACGGCATCCGGCGCCGGCGTTGGGTGCTGCCCGTCGTGGTCTCGTTGGCGCTGGTCGGCGCGGCCAGCATGGCGATGCGGATCGTCGAGTTGCTCGCGCGCTGAGAGGGAACACGTACGGGGGTAGGGGAGCAACCGTCCCCGCTGGCCCCATAGGCCGGAGATCGCGGGTGTGAATCCCGCCCCCCGCTCCAAATACAGGCCCGCAGGAGGTGCCTCATGAATTGGCTCACGGACAAGCTCGCAGGGTACAAGACCCACGGAACCGCCTGGTCTGCTGTGCTCGTGGTCCTGGTGGACCTTCTCGGCTGGTACGACGTGCCGGGCCTGGACGCGACCCCCGCGATGCTGGGGGCGGCCGTGGTGGCGGCGCTGGTCGTCTCATTCGCGAAGGCCGGGGTCACGCGCGATATCGCGGCGGTCCGGACCCCCCCGGAGGCGTGACGTGGACCTGGTGCCGGTCTTCACGGTCCTCTGCGTCGTGGTCGCGGTGCTCCTCGCCTGGAGCTACCTCGGCGACCGGCTGGGCTGGTGAGCCGTGGAGATCCTCGGGGGCGTCGCGCTACTCCTCGTGCTCTTCGGGGTCGCGGTGTGGCGCGCCGGGAGCTGGTGGGTCGCGGTGATCGAGGCGCAACAAGAGGCGGCTGAGGCACGGATGCGTGCCGAGGTTCTGGAGGTAGCGGCCGAACTGGTGGAGATCCAGCGGGCCATCATTCGGAGGGGAGGTCACGATGCGGACACCATCGCCACGGGCAAGGCGCTCGAGTCTCTACGCGCTCTCGCTGATCGTGCTGCTGCTGTTGGGCGGCTGCCAGGCGCCTCGGCCGATCCAGATCCTCATCCCCCTGCCTGACGAGCCCCTCATCTACCGGAGCTTTGAGGCGTGGACACACCCAGAGAGCGGGGTCGTTTACCGAGTCCCCAGGATGTTCCTCCTCGGGCTGAAGTACGAGCATTTCTTGGGTGAGAACTACCGCGAGATCATGTACGCGGACCTCGCGGACCTGATCCGCGAGCAGACGTGGATCCAGGCCGCGCAAGAGACGCAACGCAGGGCCATGGCGGACCCCGGGGGTCCGGCCCCCGTGCGCCCAGGCGTGGCCGGCGACCTGGACGGAGAGTAACCATGCGTTGTCCCGCCTGCGCCGCGCCTTGCGCGGTCGAGTTGCTCACGGGGTATGCGTGCCTCTTCCCCCAATGCCGGTATTTCCGGCCGCTCCCAGCCGGGTCGTCACTGTACCTAACCAACGTGGTTGGAGGTGAGCCGCTACAGGCGTTCGTGAACTGGACCTTGGAGCGTTGTAGGGAGTCATGGACGGGGGGGCCGTGAAGTATCTCGCTATCCTACTCTTGTGCTTATGCCTCCAGGGCTGTAGGGCGGATTCGGCCCGAGGACTGCAAGGCGCGGGTTTCGTGCGTACTGGAGTGGCGCCTGGACGCCCGGCCGTGACTATTTACCGGGTGACGGTCGTCGACGCCGGCACCGGCGCCTACTGGCACCTCTGGTACGAGCAGGATGCCGCCCGGATACCGCGCCTCGTGCGCCAGCAACTTGTCGGAGTCGCCCGGTACAGGGGGAGATGATCGCGGAGATGGAGACGGGTAGGGATGATCGAGCATTCGGGGCGCCCTGCGGACATGAAATCGCCGTGGAGCTCGGATGGTGTTACCTGGCATTGACCAAGACCGCGGAGCCGCTTGACGAGGACGGAAGCGACCATTACGCGCCAACCGGGATCTCGAAGAAGGGCCAGGAAGACCGTTTCAATGCGGAGTGGAAGAAATTCGCGCCCGAAATCCGTGGGTTGCTGTTAGACGGGGCGGAGAGTGTGACCATCTGGATGTGTGCGCCATGCCACGCTAAGTGGCTGTTGCCGGACCGGGGGAATCGTGAACGGGGATGATGTCGTTGGGGTCGTGGGGCTGGGGACGGTGGGGTCTGCTCTGCGGCGCAGACTACAGGGCGTGGGGGTGTCTGTGGTGGGGGTCGATCCCGACCCAAACACCAAGCCGGACTACGCGGACCTGGCGGCGGTCCCTCCGTCGTGTGCGGCCCTTATCCTCTGCGTGCCTACGCCTGTGGCTGAGCCACTAAGCGTCCTTTTGGATGTCGTGGGCCATGTCAACCATCTCTCGGCATGGATCCCCAAAACCGTGATTGTGGAGAGCACGTTGCCGCCGGGGGGGGCGCTGCTGTTGCGGCGGGAGCTTCGTCACGAATGCGGCCTCGCCTACTGTCCGGAGCGGCACATACCGTTCGGTGGGGAGCAAAACTGGGTGCGCCTTGTGTCCGGATTTGAACCGGGCAGCGTTCAGGCGGCAAAGCGGATTTACACGGTTGCGGGCTGGACCACCACGGAGGGCAGCCCCGGGGAGGTGGAGCTTGCCAAGCTCCTGGAGAATGCGCAACGGGCCGTCCTGATTGGCTGGGCTGCGGAATTTGCTGCGCTGGCGAAGGGGTTGGGGGTAGACCCCTGGGAGGTTTACCGCTTGGCGAACACGAAGCGTGTAGGGTACTTGCCGATGAGCCACTCCGCGGGGGTGGGCGGCCACTGCGTCTCGACGGTGCCACAATGGCTGCCCTTGCGGGGGGGGTCGGTTCTGTCGGCCGCCCTGGGCTGGCTGGGGGAGATGCCTAAGTTTGCAGCGTGGGCAATTTGCGCCGCAGGGGTGAGGAATCATAGGCTGGCACGGCAAGTGGTGTTGGTCGGCTGCGGATACAAGCCGGGAGCGGTGGGCGGCCCGAACCCCCCCGCTCTGCAACTCCAGCGGGAGCTGGAGGGGCGGGTAACTGTCATCCTGTACGACCCCCTGATTGAGGAGTACCAACTTTCGCAATCGGTACTTTCGGCGGCGTTGGCTGGCAGCGATGTTGTGGCCATCGTGCAGCCGCAGGGCGTGGAGCTTTTGAACTTCATCGTGCAGAACGCACGTAGGGTCGTGGACTGTTGCGGCTGCATTCCGCAGCCGCTTCCCGCAAACGTCGAGAGGTTGTAGGGAGGGGAACATGCCAGAGGTGAAGATTCCAAGGCTGCACGCGGACGTGTTGACGGAGAAGCGCGCCGAGCACGACCATCGGATGCAAGAGTTGGGGCAGGCGGCGGCGTTAGCCGACCTGTCGCTGCGGCGGGTCGAGATGCTCGTGAGGCTGGCCCTCGGCGCACCCAAGGATGCGCGCTTCGATGGAGGTGTGATCAAGTGGGAGGAAGAGGTGCCCCCCGAGCTCGTCTCCGAGCCCGATCCCGTGACGGTTCCTTCGTCGATACCTGGCCCGGGGTACTTGGGCCCGGCGACCGAGGCGTAGATGCCCGGTTTGGTTCAGACTCAAACCGAGCTTGCGGAATGGCTCGGCGTAAATCGCAGCACCCTTTCGCGCTGGGCCCGCCTGGGCTTCCCAGGCAAGGACGAGGCCGGGTGCTATTCCGTGCCGGCGTCGATCGCTTGGATGGTCGACCAAGCCAGGGGGGCATGTGGGGCGGGCGGAGCTGGCGAGAGCGAGGAGGCCAAGCGGTGGCTTGCGGAATACCGCAAAGAAAAGGCGAGGGAGGCCAAGCGGCGGAATGATGTCGAGGAGGGGATTTTGATTGCCGTCGAGGAGGTCAAGCGGCTTCACCTCGAGACCGCGGCTGTCTGGCGGCGCCAGGCCGAGCGGGTGGAGCGTAAGCTTGGTCGGAAGGTGGGGGAGAAGATCCTCGAGATGGTCGAGGAAGTCGTGCGGAGTTGGGAGGCGTTTTTTGCATAGCCTGGAGCCGGCTCCCGAAATCCAGCGACTCGCCCGCCTCTATCGCCACGAGCGTTATCGCTCGATGGTCCAGTTTGCAGAAGAGGAGATCACGCTTCCGACCGGCCCGATGGCCGGTGAGCGCTTTCGATTCGATTTCATGCCGTGGACGCGCCTGCTCGCCGAGGAGTACGATGCGGGGAGATACCGGGAATACTGGCTCACCGGGCCCGTGCAGGGGGGGAAAACCCTCATTGGGTTCCAGCTCCCGGCTCTGTACCATCTGTTCGAGCAGCGGGTTCCGGTTATCTTGGGGTGCCCCAAGATCGAGATGGGCTTGGCCATCTATCACGAGCGGCTGCTGCCGATGCTCGAGCGCACTCGGTACACGGATCTTTTGCCGGCATCGGGGGCGGGGTCACGGGGGGGGCGCGTCGAAAGCATCGCCTTTCGGAACGGTGTCTCGTTGCGCTTCATGGGATCGGGGGGCGGGGCCGAACAACGATCCTCACACACCGCACCCGTTGCCATTTTGACCGAGGTGGACAAGTATGACGTGTCTACCGGAGCCAGTCGCGAATCCGATCCCGTGACGCAGATCATTGCTCGCACCAAGTCTTTCTGGGGCTCCGGCCAGGCCCGCATCTACGGCGAGTGTACCATGAGTACGGAGCAGGGCCGCATCTATCGTGAGGTAGTGGAGGAGGGGACGCACACGCAGGTTGCCGTACCATGCCCGCACTGTGGGGTATTCGTGGTCCCGGCCCGCGAAGACTTCAAGGGCTGGGAGGGTCATGACGATGTTCTGGCGGCGCGGGCGGGGGGGCGGTATGAGTGCCCCAGATGTAGTGAGCCTTGGACGGAGGCCAGCAGGCGCCGGGCGCTCGCATCTCCTGTGCTGGTCGCAGAGGGCCAGACGGTTGAGCGGCATGGACGGAAGGTCGCGGTAACGGGAAGCCCTCGCAAAACGGTCAAGTTCGGATTCCGTTGGAATTCGCTGCTTTCCTCGCCGGACCTGACTTCGATGGCCGACCTATCGGAACAGGAGTGGCTCGGGGAGAGAGAGTCTACGGCCGACTCGAGAAAAAACCTCGCCCAGTTCGTCTGGACGGAACCTCACGATGAAGTCTCCACAACCAGCCTGCACGGATTCACGCGGTCTGCCGTGTTCTCGAAGATCACGGACCAGCCGCGCTCAATCATCCCGGCCGAGGCGGAGTCATTGACAGCCTTCGTCGACCTCGGGCTGCACCATCTATGGTGGGTGGTCTGCGGATGGGCGGAGGATTGGCGCGGCTGGATTGTGGACTATGGTATGGTCGAGGTGCCGCAGGGGTCGCAACCGGACCCGAAGCACCTGTTCGAGGCTCTATCGGCCTTCCTCCGGAAGACGCTTGACCCGGGCTGGCTTGACGCCGAGATGAAGCCGCGGTCGCCAGACCTTGTGCTGATTGACTCCGGCTGGGAGACGCAGCGGACCTACGATTTCATCGCGGCACTGCACCCCAAGTTCTTCCCCTCGAAGGGGCATGGGTCCGCGCGGGATCAAGAGTCCTGGAAGCCTACGAAAACCAAGGCGCCGAGGGTACTGTCTGGGGATGAATGGCGCCTCAGCGTGCCAGAAGGCACGCGAACACGGCTCATCTCCATCTACTCCGACCACTGGAAGGGGAAGGTGCATGCCGGGTTCGTGCTGCCGATGGGGGCTCCCGAGAGCCTGCACCTATTCCACGCGACGAAGCGCCAGCATGCGGAGTTTGCGACCCACATGGCGAGCGAGGTCCAGGAGGCGGCCTTTACCCCCGGTTTTGGTTCGCGGGTATACTGGAATCGAGTGAGCCCGCAAAACCACTGGCTCGACTGCGCCGCGGGGTGTTATGCGGCGGAGAGCGTGCGGCGGAAGGTTGGGGCGAGGGTGGCGCGCAAGGTTGAGCCCCTCGCGGCTCCTGCCCACCCAGATGCGCCACGGGCGGAGGAAAGTCCCAGTAAAGAGCGAGAGCGATGGAGGATTGGAAGATGAGTGACGAAGAGGTTCTTGATGACATCTTCAAGGACTTGGTAACGCCGGAGATCCCGGCGATCCAGAAGCGCGGTCGGGGGCGTCCCCGAAAGGACAGGTCGGCGCCGGTGCCTCCTGTCCCCGTCAAGGACGTGGAGAAGGACTCAGGGGAGGGCAGGGAGGAGGCGAAGAGGGAAGAGGAGCCGGAGCCGGACAAGACGGGCTGGCCGTACTTCTGGCCCCCCGGGAAGGCGTACCCCTCCAGGTACGTGCGGCAGCAAATCCCATGTCCGATGTGTAGGCGCCTCCACCTCGACAACCTGAGCCAGGCCGCATGCTGTATCGCAACGCAGCCGAACCCGCCTCCGGGCGTGGCCTACTTCCGCTGCCGGGCGTGCGAGCATCGGTTCAAGCTCTCGATGGGTGTGTAATGGGGAGCCGTGTGTAGACTGGGGCCCTGACACGGGGGTAGCTGTGGCCGGACGCCTCGGTGACTGATTTAGTTTAGATCCAAGCATAGACGCTGGCTATGGACTGGGTCGTTGCCGTACACTTTCTGCATGGCAACGGCGATTTCTATCGCGAACTTCCAAGCGGCCTGCGGCGAGGTCTACGATGCAATCGAGGCGTCGAACTTCGCTACGGCTTGGAAATGGTATGCCAAGGCCGAGGCTCAGAACGCCGGCCTGGACGTGGCCTTCTCCGAGTCCGGCGCCAGCATTGCGCGCCGAAGCACCCTGGTTGGGCTGCGAGAGGCGATTGAATCCGCCGAGCGAGCGGCCGGACGCCTCGGGAACACCTCTCGCTTGCTTTTGACGACAACCGCACATACTGGAACGCCGCAACGGCGCCGGTCTCGGAGGTGGGGATAGTGGCCTTCGGCGACTCGCTGCGGAATGGGGTTGACTGGGTCGTGGGGCTCTTCTCGGCCAAGGCCGGGGCGAAACGAGCGCACTTTCGCCGGCTGGAGCGCGACTACGAATACCGCGAGGCGTTTTTCTCAGCCATGCGAGCGCGGGGCTACCGAGCTGCCCGGGAGAAGGCCGGTAACACGCCATGGGCTGGCTCCGATATGTCGGCGGATGGCGAGCTGATCCCCGATCTGCGCGTTCTCCGCGCGCACCAGCGCGAGCTGGAGCGAGATGACCCGCTGGCTAGTGGGTTGGCGAGGACGTTCCGGAACGATGTCGTGGGCGACGAACTGCGGGCGCAATCCGTGACGCCCGACGCGGACCTGAACCGCGATCTCGAGGATTACTGGAATAGCCGCCGGAACGACCTGTTTCCAGCCATCGGCCTGCCGTTCGGGGCCGTGCAGCGGCTAATCTACGCGATGGCGCGCCGCGATGGCGGCGTCCTAATCAAGCGGACCAAGGATGCGGGCAAGCCGGCCGCGGCCATGACCTTCGAGGTCGTGGAGCTGGATCGGTTGCGACCGACGGCTGTGGCCGGGCCTTCAGTGGGCGAGCTGGGTGATCCCGAGGGCTGGATTACGGAGGGTATCGAGAAGGACCGGACCGGTAAGCCGGTAGCCTACTGGATCTCCGAGCATCATCCCCGCGACATCATCCCGCGCGGCAAGGCCATCCAAAATCGCTGGAAATACATCCGGGTTCCTGCCGAGGACTGCATCCACTACCGGCGCAACGTGGACCGAGCGGGCCAATCATTTGGCGTTCCGGACTTCTACGCGATCTCGCAGGATCTCAAAGACATCGATCTGCTCGTTCTGGCGTCGCTGAAGCGGTCGCAGATCGCGGCCTGCATGGCTGCATTCATCAAATCCGACCAGGGCATTGACGACCTGTTTTCGACAACTGCCCGGCGTTTCGGCTACGAGCTCGATCAGCAGATCGAGCCTGGGATGATCTTCGCTCTCTACCCGGGCGAAGATGTCCACACACTGATCCCGAACTTCCCGACGCCCGAGCTTGTTCCCTTCATCGTGATGCTCTGCCGGCGCGTGGGCGCGGCAGTGGGGGTTGGCTGGGAAGTTGTGCTGGGGGGCTTCGGTGACAGCAACTATTCAGCCGCACGCACCGTGCTCCTCGAGGCGCGCAAGACCTACGGGGTGGATCGTCATGACTTCGTGGAGGGCGTGCTGCGCTGGATCTGGCGGAACGTCATGGAGGATGCCCGGCTACGCGGCGCCATCCCGCCGGTGGACGACGTAGCGATCGCACAGAACGACTGGCAGCACCAGGGCTACCAATGGATCGATCCCCAGAAAGAGGCGAATGCGACCAAGGTGGACTTGGAAACTGGTATCCGGACGCTCCGGCAGGTATTGCGTGAGAAGGGCATCGCGGACTGGCGAGACCACATCGACCAGAAGCTCGAGGAAGAGCTGTACGAGCAGGAGCAGCGAGAGGCGCTCGGCCTGCCGTCCAAGGTTCCCGAGGCAGGGCCCGCCCAGGGTGCCGGTTCGGACATGGCTACTGGCCCGGACAAGGACGAGCCCGAGAAGGATTCGTCCGACATGCAGATGTCCCTGACGGGCCCCCTTGCTTCGCGGTTGGGCCGCGTGAACGGGGGTGTTGCGTGCCTGAGCTGATGAATCGTGGGGTTGCAGAGACCGAGATCCGCTCCCTCGATGAGAAGACCCGTTCCGCCGAGTTCGTGATCGCGACGCAGCGCGGGGTAGACATGGGTGGGGGCGCCCCCGAGCATCTCATCGTCAAGGGTGTGGACCTGAGCCGATTCGCCAAGAACCCGATGGTCCTCGATGCCCATGACTACTGGGGAGGGACTCGGGCGGTAGTGGGGCGCTCAGACATGCCCCACGTCGAGGGCTCGCACCTCGTGGCGCGGATTTATTTCGCCGACACGGTCCGGGGCGAGGAGGCGTGGAAACTCGTTCGAGGTGGCTTCCTCCGGACTACTTCGGTTGGCTACGTTCCACATGTCACGACCATCGAGGAAGGCAAGGAATGGGCCGGGCCAGATGGGTTCGTTGTCAAAGGACCCGCGAGGGTCGCGGAAAAATGGAAACTATACGAAATCTCAATGGCACCGTTGCCGGCCGATGAGGACGTTTGCATGCGTGCCCGTGGCCGAAAAGGAGAAGAGATCATGGCCGACCCGATCGATCAAGAAACCGTGAGAAAGCTGCCGGAGGCTGCGCCCCCGCCCGCCGAACGAGACATCCCCGAGGAGCTCCGCGCCCGGATCGAGAAGGCCCTGGTCGAGACGATCCGGGCGATCGCGCCTCCAGCCCTGATGGGCCTGGCGGATCGGCTGGTGCTTGAAGGCAAAACGCTGGAGGAGGCCCGCTCGGCCTTACTGGTGGCCTATGCGGCCAGCATGCCGCCTGTCGGCACGCCAGAAGTGCCGGGCATCGCTCCCCCCGCGACGCCAGGCGCGGCCGACCGGGCGTCGGAAGAATTGAAGAACGTGCCCGCGGAAGCCTTGATCCGTTGCCTTGCGGGAGACAACTAGCGCCTGATGCGCGCAGGAAGGGATAGATACCATGGCGACCAACAAGATGACGTTTGTCCGGAATGTTTTCGGTCATGAACAGCCGTACCTCGCGAAGGGGTTGTTCCAGGCTGGCGCCACGCAGGCGATCAAGCGCGGTGAAATCCTGGAGAAGACGGCCGGTGGAGCCACGCAGTGGGTGCCCATCGATAGCGACTACGCGATGGACGCCGATGTTGCTGTCGCTCACGAGGAAATCAAGAGCGGCGACCGCGCGGGGTACTACTGGATTGAGGTTCCCCGCCCTGGCGACATCTGGCGATATGCCCTTGCCGCCGCGAACGCTGCGGCGCTGGGGGCCAGCCTCTACTACAGCAACAGCGAAACCGTCACGGTGACGGCAGGGACAAACATCATCGGGGTCGTGGCCGATGAAGACCACTATCCGGCCAAACAGGGCCATGCGTCCCTCGATGCCAGTGGCGACGCTGGGACCACGATCAAGAGCACAAGCTACGCGTTGATGGCCTTTTTGGAAGACATCTCCTATTGGGAAACCTTGTTCCCCAAGTCGCTCTAGTCTGACGGCGGAGCGCAGAGGCAGAAAGGAACTGCAATGAGTAACGAGAAGAAAAAGAGCCGCGGCCCCTGGGGAACCGGTATCCGGGTGGGGCCGCCTGGCCTCGACATGGCCGGAGTAGCGGCCCTTCTGGTTCAGAATCCCGCGGCTGGGTTTCGGAGGATCCAGGAAGAGCTGATTGACACCGGCAAGTTCAGGCTCCAGGACATCCGGGATCTCCGGCAGATGTTCAATCGACTTGCCGATATTCAGGTTCCTGTTCAGATGCCTGTCTTCGGCGAGGTGCGGACCATCGACTCGTCCGCATTCCCGCTCCTCGTGGGGAATCTCATGGTGAAGGCCATGAACGAACGCCACGACGAGATCGAGACCATCGGGCAGGAGCTCGTGCAGGAGTTGGATGACCCGAAGAAGATCACGGTGGTCGCCAACATCACGAACCTCGACACCGCCGGCAAGAAGGGTGTCCCCGAGGGCGAGGACTACCCTATGATCTCGGCGGGCGAGGAAAAGACCGAGATCCGGCATCGTCGGGATGGCCGGCGCATCGCGCTGACCATGGAAATGATCGAAGAGAACGACGTTGCGGGCTTCGTTGAACTGGTCAACGCGCTCGAAGACTTCTCTCGGGACATTGTGGAGGAGCAGACGCTTCAGCGCGTGACGGACAACGCGGGGTCTGCGGCAGCGGCTGCGGAACCCTATGTGTACCGGCCCGATGGCGCGGGGGCGGCTCTTTTCTCCGCCACGGCGAACACGCCGGGCACACGCGCCCCTAACGGGACGCGCCTCACGAACACCGCGCTGGTGGACATCACCGACATGGAAGCCGCGCGCTCGCGGCTCTTCTCGATGTTGAACAATCGCCTGAAGCGATTCAATGTGCCCATGTCCGAAGTGATCGTTCTCGTGCCCGACGCGCTTCGACCGACCCTCGCGACGATCCAATCGTCCCAGTGGGTTCCGGGGGTTTTAGGCGAAAACAACATCTGGGGGCCGGCGGGCGACTATCGGCCGCGGATGCTCTCCTCTCCCAAGCTGGATGACATCTCCACGACCGCGTGGTACATGGGCCGACCGCAGAAGCAGTTTCGGCGCAAGTGGAAAACCCGTATGGAGTACGTCACGTTGACCGGCAACACTCAGAGGTTCCTCGAGGCGCGGATCGGTTTTCAAGCCCGGCTCGGCTGGGACGTGGAGGTGGGTGCAATCACCTACGAGCATTGGATTCAGTGCCTGAGTGGGGTTACTGCGCCGACGGCTGTGTAGTGACGATTGAGAAGGAGCGCCCCGGAACTCCGGGGCGCGTAGAGCCCGGAGAGGTGTACCATGGGACAACTCAGCCAAGGCCAGATGCGAGAACAAGCGCCGGCTTTCGCCGGCGCGGTTGCGGAAGCATCGCCGCTCGGGGATGTTTACTACGTGGACTCCGTGAACGGTGCCGACGGGAACGATGGCCTCAGCCGACGGCACCCGAAGGCCACGCTGGCGAACGCCCTTGCGGCGGCATCGGTCGGTGATACCATCGTCTGCCAGCCCGGCGGGAGCGAAACCCTCACGGCGACCATCGCCGTCTCGCTGGCTGGCGTCAAGATCGTCTGCCCGACGCGCAATCCGCAGTCCGGATACGTGCTCACGGGCGCGGGAACGCTCGACCTTATGACCATCTCGGCCGCGAACGTGTTCGTGCGCGGGTTGAAGTTCACGCGGACGGCGGGCGCTGGCTCGACGGCCGCCGGCATCCTCACGACTGCGGCGGCCGATGGCTTGCATGTGGTCGGCTGCGCCTTCGATTACTCCGCGCTGACCTCGGCCTGGACCAACTACGGGATCGAGCTCGTGGACGACATCCTCAACGTGAGGGTTGAGGGCTGCAAGTTCAAGGACTGCCACCGCGGCGTGTTCGGGAACATCGCGACCGCTAAGGACGCGAAGGACTGGACCCTCAAGGATTGTGTGTTCTGGGTCGGCCGGGCGACGGCGTTCGGGATTCACGTCTTGCCGGCGGGGACCGGGACCCTCCAAGGGCTCGAAATCGACGAATGCAACTTCGTCGAAGCGAACGGCGACGGATCGGCTGCAACCGATGTCTGGGACGGGACGGACGGCACGAATGCGGGATCGGGGCCAATCGCGCTCGGGGCTGGCGTGGACCGCTGGCTCACGGTTCGATGCGCCGCCTACACCGTCGCGGCAACCCTCTGGGAAAATCAGCAAGCCATCAACGCGGGGGCTCTTGGGCACCACGTCGAAGGGTTTACTCACCAGGGGGCAGCCCTGGCCGACGTGTCCTCGGACACCGCGCACATCGAGAGCGACAGCGTGCTGGCAGAAAGCCGGCTGCTGCGGGTTTTGTCCGACGTGTCGGACATTCTCAGCGACACAACCATCGCGACTTCCGACCTCGTCCTTGTGGACTCGGGCGTGAACGTTTGTCAAGCGGACCTTGTGATTGTCAAGAGCGACACGACCGCGATACATCTCCAGACAACCACCGCGACTTCGGACCTCGTCATCGTGGACTCGGGCGTGAATGTCTGTCAAGCGGATCTCGTGATTGTCAAGAGCGACACGACCGCGATGCATCTGCAAACGACCACCATCGCTTCCGACCTCGTCATTGTCGGCTCGGATCTCGTGCTCATGCGTGTTGGGTATCCGGTCGCCAAAAACATCGTGATTGCAGACAACGCGATCCCGAACAACTCGCAGGCCGCTGGGGGCCTCATCTGTACGGCGACGGGTGGGGCAGTTTTCATCGAGGAGATCCACGTAGCCAAGGACGGCACCTCCCTTACCGGTCCCACGAACCTCGAGATCACCACCGACAACGCCTATGGCCCGACGGGGACTGCGGACCCCGTCTCCCTCGAGCCAATTGCCTCGCTTGGGGGGCAAGGCCGGTACTCGGCGATCGCCGATTCCACCGAAAAGTTGCCGTTCGTGCTCGAGAGCGGGAAAAAGCTCTACGTGCACGGTGACAATGCGGCGGGGACATCGCTCGGGAATACTCAATTCTCGGTCATCGGCCGGGCCTTGGTGGATGGAGCAACCTTGACATAGGCGGAGGCCCCCGTGAAAATCGCCCACTTCTGCCCCTTTGCCCCACATCGCTGTGGCATGTACGAGACGGTGGCGGACATTATCCGGGCCGAGCGGAAGCTTGGGCACCAGGCGGAGCTGATCGACATCGGCTTGACGGGCGAGGGTAATCGCATCGGTCAGGAGGATCGAGGCGTTAAGGCGCACGGGTATGCGCGGGCGACAGATGCGGACATCTTCGTGGTGTCGGGTGGAGTTGAAGAGCGGTTCTTGCGCACGACCAAGCAGCCGCTCGTCCACATCTTCCACGGTCGGCCCCGCTCGAGTTTCCTTGCCGACCTGCGCGAGGGAGATGTCCCCGGCCCCTACGACCTGATGGTTAAGAGGATGGCTCAACCGCGGTGGAAGCTCGGGATTACTCTCTGGGCGAAGCACCTACCCTACCATGCCTTGGTCCTCCCGCCGGGGAAGCTCCGGGCGACATCTGCTCCGCCCCTCGACCTGTCGCAATTCTCGCCTGAAGGCATCCGCCACGAGTTCGCGGGGCCTGGCCTGCACATCCTCGTGGCGGATGCCTGGCGGGACGACTGGGATCCGTACGAGGTCCTGCACGCCCTGGCGGCGTTGCCGGCCAGCCTGCCGTTCCAGATCCACGTCTACGCGGCGCGAGACATCAACCCGACCTCGACATGGCAGCACGTCTTCCGGGCGCTCAAGCGTTTGGGGCGCCTCGGAGAAGTGAAAGGTGTTATGTTTGGGTTTGATGAAGTCCTGCGGGGTGCGGATCTTGTGGTTTCGGGCCACGCCATCGCGACCCGGGTTGTGCGCGAGGCGTGCGCCGTGGGAACTCCGGTTGTGTCCCAGCTTGGGTGCCAGGGGGCCCTGTGGCAATACCTGCCAACCCACGAGGACATGAAGGAGGAAATAGAGGAGGCGGTCTTTGCGGTGGGACGAGACCCTATGCGATACCGAGCTGCCGCGCAAGAAGCCAGCCTTGCCTTCGACTCGATCGGGATCGCACGGGAGCTGGTGGGGTTTTACCGGGAGGCGTTAGGTGCCGAAGCCGCCGCCAAAGCCCCCGAACCCCCACAAGCCCGGGAAGAAACAACCTCCAGGTGCGATGGGAGGGGCCATGGGAAATGCAGTGGTTCTTGCCGAATCGGCGCGTAGGACAACGACGACCGGGACAGCGGGTGAGACAAAGGACATCCTGGCAGATGCCCAGGCCCTCGTCTGCGTGCTCGACGTGACCGATGCCGACACCGACGCGGGCGACACTCTCGACGTGAAGATCCAGATGTACTTGGGGAGCGGCGTTGAGAGCGGGGAGCAGTGGCTCGACATCTGCGCCTTCACCCAGATCCTCGGCAACGGCGCGGACGCCATCACGCGGGTCCAGAAGATTGCGCTTGCGCAGACGGAGGCCGCATTCGAGACGGGCTCGGCCCTGGCCGCCGGGAGCGTGCGGCATCTCCTTGGCGCCCAGCTCCGCGCCTACTGGACCATCGTTGACGCCGATTCTGATGGTGGATTCAACTTCTCGGTTGTGGTGGTCCCGTCGTAGGGGTGGAGCGTGGCTGCCAGTAGTTTTGAAACGCAGTTTACAACGAACAATCGGGCGGCTCTATTGGCGCATTTCGGCAAGGCTGTCACGTACACGCCGCGCGGGAGCACGGGCTCGAGCGTATCGGCGGTCTTCCGCGAGCAAATGACCATCGGGGCAGACTCCGAGGCCATCTTCCTGATCTCGAAGGGGGACATTGCGGCGCCCGCGAGGAACGACACCATCAGCTACGACCTCCACGCCAGCGATGCGCGCGTGTGGGTCGTGCAGGAGTACAGCGAGACGGCTTCTGGCTTCTGGCGCATTGCGTGTCGTAGCCCAGAGTCCAAGGTGTAGCGATGGCGAGTCCAAGCAGAGCCGAAAGCCAGGCCCAGATCACGGCCGCGGTCAAGATCCTGAACCGCATCCAGCTCAACGGGAACGCTCAGGTTGCCGCTGACGTGGATGCGTACATCGCGACACCGCTCGAGGGCGACAACGCGACTCCAGCGATCGCCAGGAGCATCCGGACTCAATACGCCGGGGCCTTGAACGCCGATCCTGTCTACCCCCACCTTGTCGACTTGATGAAGGTCACCGTCGCGAAAGACATCGAGGGAATCGAGGACCTCTACGACGAACTCTACGACAACATGATCACGAATTCATTATCAGTAAACAGCCGGAACCTGACCTTCGGGGCGGCCTCGGCGGTGACGGGGACCGGCAACTGGACGGCCCTGCGGGTGACTCAAGACGCGGACGGCCAGCCAATCGAAAGCGTGCCCGCCACTGCCGCGGGCGTCTCGGTGCGCTTTACCTGTGTCCAGGACCAGGGCCTGGGCGCGGCCCAGGGGGCAGAGCGGTTCCGGGTGGACCTGGAGAACCCCCAAAAAGACGCCCTGGACAACAAGGGGTATCCGGAGCCGAGTCTTTACGCGAAGATCGTGAGCCCGGATGACTCGGGCCTCCAAAACCCCAGCTTCGCGTTGTTCGCGGGTACGGCTGCGGCTCCGACTGAGATCACGGGCTGGACATCGAGCGTAACGGTCAACGGCACAAACTACAGCGTCGACCAGGCGAACATTTTCGCGCGGACGCCCGCCGAGCAAAACGTGCTTGACTCAAAGGGCTCGAGTTCGACGGATTCAGGGATGCCGGCATCCCTGAACCTGAAGGTTTCGGCCACGCTGTCCCAAAACGCGCGGGTTCGCAGTATCGCGTTCTTGAAAGCCGCCCCTTACGTTTTTGGGGTCTGGTACAACCGGGCCGTGGGCGCCGCGGCCGGAACCCTCACGAACCACTTGGGGGCCTCGAGCGAGGCTGTGGTTCTCGCCGCCCAAACGGGCTGGAACTTCCACTGGATTGGCGCGTCCGATACCACGAAATGCTGGTATGAAGACTTCAAGGAGACCGACCCCGACATCAAGATCGACTGGGTCCGCACCGGAGGCTCGTTGCTGATTGATTACGTCGTGCTCTTCCCGATGTTCCAGTTCCCGCGGCGCGGCGGGACCTTCTGGGGACTTCGGAGCGGCAGCACGTATGCCCTCGAGAACGACACCCTGACAGCAAACACGAGCCTTGCGGCGACGGACGCAAGCAACCAGAAATGGATGTACCTGCTACACCGGCGCTACCTGCCCTCGAACAACGCGGGGGTGGAGACCTGGGTAGACTACGTGTAGAGGGTGGAAGAAGGAGATGGGCATGGGCGATGAGATGGAGAAGAGCGTGGTTAGCGAGGAGTTTGCCGCGAGCCTCCGGTATGCGGACAAGGGCTTCCCCGAGGCGCTTCAGCGCGTCATCCGACACCTCGCGTGCGAGAACCACTGCGACATGAGCACCCTCGAGATCCGCGAGGACGCGGAGGGATCGGGACTGAGGGTGCTGGCACTCCGAGAGCGGGCGCGGGTGGTCGCCCCTGGCCTGCCAGGGCAGTACATCGACAAGGATGAGGAGTTGGACGACAGAGCGATGGCGAAGCGTGAGCGGGCGGAGCACCGGGCTGCCCGGCGGGCAGAATCCCGAATCGCCCAGGGGCTTCCGCCGGCAGCGTGACGTGTGGCGAGCGGAGATGACAAGGCCGAAATCCTCGCGAACCCATGCGATGTTTCGTGGGGCGCGACGGCCATCGGCTCTGCTCACCCCCATACGGGAGGCACGGGCCTCGGGCTGACGCTGGGGGCCGAACTGATCCCGAACATCCATCTGCTCGATGTCCCGACGGAGGAACGGGGGCCACGCTACGACACCCTCTACCTGGGGGCCTCACCGATCCTGCGCATCACGTTCCGGCAGTGGGATGCCACGGTGTTGCAACGAGCGTTTCCGGGGGGCTTGACGGCCGCAGGCAGTACCGAGCGTGTCGTGAAGATCCCCGGCACCCTGAAGCCCGGAACCCGGCTGACCTCGCTTGCGGGCATCCTGATCTTGACTCCCACCGATACGACGGTCCAGAAGGCGCTGATTGCCTACTCGGCGGTGGGGGTCGCGGCGGCCCCGCTTTGGTTCGGGAACGCGCAAGACTTGGCGCTGGAGGTGGCGTTTCTGTTGCTGCGGGACGCAGCAAACCGCGTGGTGGAAGTGTCGAAGCTGAACAACCTCACGGCTATTTGATGTGGTGGTTCACATGGGCGTGGGCGTAGAGGATCCTGGACTTCGAAAGCCGTCGCACGCGGACCTTGTGCGACACTATCTCGCGGTCTGTCGCTCGCCCGTCGCCCTTACGCTCGCGGAGTGGCAGGCGTTGCCTGGTCCGCACAAGGCGGCGCTTGAAGAGGCCAATCAACTGACGCGGCATCTTGCCGTGCTGGAGGTCCGGACTATCACGCCGGACGGTGTGCTGATGCATCTCGGCGAGTATGATGGGGGCGAGTCGTACCGCGCGATGCTGCGCGGGCGCAACCAAGCCGCATTCCAGGCGCTGGAGGATGCAGGAGTGAAACTGGGGCCGACCGAAGGGAATGCGTAGATGCCTCCTGGAGTTCAACAAGGTGTTGCCGCGGGCGTGCTTCAGGCCGTCGCGAGCCAGAGTTTCGCGAATTCGATGCGGCAGATTGCCGCGTTCTTCGGCTTGCCGGTGGCGGCTCGGACATTCGGGCACGCCGCGCAGGCGTGGGGAGACCCAACGGCAGGGCCGCTCGGGACAATGCAGGGCCTTACAGAGAATGCATACGCCGGCTTGGCAACGCTGGTGTCGGCTGCTGGATTCCAGGAAACGGCCGAAAGCATGAAGGCCGAGGCTCTTCATGGGAGGGTTCTGGCTATGACCGAGGCCCAGCTCAAAAATGAGCTTAGTGACTGGGCCTATAAGGGGGGCGGTTATGACGAGGGCGTGATTAGGAAGCGGTGGGGGCAAATACAGAAGAGGCAGAATCGGGCAGCCGCCGCGGCGAAAGCTGTGGCGGATGTGGGATTCAGCAAGCTCGGCGAGCATCCAATGGGTATGGCGGCACAGGAATGGACGGACTGGATAAACGACCTGGATAGGTGGTATGAGGACCTCATAGACTTGCCGAGCTCGCGACCGCCCGGGGCCGACGGCCGTGTTGTTGACGAGTTACGCCGAGGTCGGCATGCCGCCATGTCGTCGGGGGTAGAACCACGGCGTGGGAGCCTCGGTTGGGGCTCCCCCACGGACGAATAGGGGCGCGCGATGGGTTCTCGACTCCTCAGCTTCACGTACGGCGGCTACACCATCGCCGAGCAGATCCACAAGTGGTCCGAGAGCATCGAGACCGGCGGGATGCATGGCGGTGGCAAGTTCTACGTGCTCTCGGTCGATTTCCTCATCACGGCTGACGGCGCATCGTCCCTGCATACCGCAATCGCATTGGCGGAGGCGGCCCTGGTCGCGCCGGAGGGTAATCTCGTCATCACGATGGACGGGTCGAACCGGCGTAGCTACACGAGCGGGACGGACACGCGGCTCGTGACCACCAAGTTGGTCAAGCCGGGGAGCGAATTCGACACCGAGACGAGCAACCTGCTACGATTCGAGTACCGCGCCCAGCTTGGCCTCGCGGACGATGGGGGGCGAGCGTCCCACTCGGGGTACGCGCTGATGATCGACGCCTCGGGCATGCGGATGGTCCATATGCACGGAACCTATGCGTTCAACGGCGCCACGACCGCCCGAGCTCAGTACACCGCCGGGATCGCGGCCTGGGTCACGAGCGCCTTCACCGCGCTCGGGCTGACCGAGGCCAACTACGAACTCGTGACGGACAGTACATCCGATCCGAGCGACGAGGCCGCGTCGGTCGATTTTGCCCGCGCTTATGAAGAGGTCATGACCACGCCAGCGAACGCCAACATCAAGTTGTTCCGGGTGAACGTGTCGGCCCAGAAGCTCACGACCCGAGGGGATGCGAGCGTAGAGCCCGCCCTGATTGCGCTGGTCCGCTGGTCGTGCAACGTCGACCACGCGATCGGAGATGACGAGGATTTGCTGGATCTCTATGAGGACACGGTCCGGCCTGACGTTGTGGCCCGGATCAAGGCCGGGACGGGCGCGACGACCGTCTACATTCTTGAGGAGGACAAGGGGATCGACGAATCCCGGTACGTCCTCTCCGGCTCGCTCCGGGCCGAGTGCTACGGGGGCGCGGCGCTCTTTTTCTTCACCGAGACGCTCGAGATGCGGCAAAACACCGCCAAGTCGCGGAGGCGGCGATGGTCGGGGGTGCCGGGGGATTACGTGGTCTGGAGCCCTGGGCCCGTGGCGACCGCAACGATCGTGACGCGGTTCTCCCAGGTGGGGGCGGCGGGCTGGTCCGATCCTGCCGCGCGCATGAAGGGGCCGCCTGACTGGGCTTCGGGCGGGTTCTGGGACCGGGACGGGTACAGCGAGAGATCGGGCAACGAGTTGCGCGGCGAAGCCGCGTTGGCGGATGGCCGGCAGAAGTTTTGGGGTGTCGAGATCGCAACCTCGTGGTTCTGGATGTCGAACAGGTCCGCGACGGTCCCGCCGTCGGCTCCAGCGGGTGGGTTTGGTGGCCTGCGCGGTCTCGGGACCACGACGAGGGGGGGGTAGCGTGGAGTTTGGGGCCTCCCGTCTGGCACTCCTGAGTGGCGGGCGAGAAGTTACGATGGACTGCACCTATTTCGAGGTCCCGATTGCCAGCGGCGCGCGGTCCCCCCGCGCCAGTTTCACGGTCACGAACGCGGCCAGCAAGGAGTTGGACGACTGGAGCGCAGCGCTCCGCGCTGACATGACCGTGTTGGTCGACACCCAGTACTGGGACGGGGAGATGAAAACCCTCCGGCAACGGTTTGTAGGGATGCGGCTCCTTGAGAAGGCCGAGGCCCAGGACCCATGGAGCACCACCTGGATCGTGGCCGACCGACGATACCGCTGGGAACGTCGCAAGCTTTTCTACCGATTCAACGTGACGCGGCGCGCGAACGCCGCAACGGTCGCGCCCAAGGCGATGGGGCCGGCGGTGGACTGGGACTTGGTCGCGAAGTGGCGCTACATGCCGGGCCAGCTCAAAAAAAAGGGCTCGCTCGCATTCAACGCGACGAAATCGCGAGGCGATCCGTATGCCGGAGCCGAGCCCTGGACGGCCCTGGCGGCGGCGCGCAGGGTTCTGCAAGACCTTGGCGTGAAGGACTCGGAACTGCTCCTCGAGGTCGAGGACAACGGCGTGGTGGTCGAGAACATGCTGTTCAACGGGGACTCGGCCCCGAGCATACTCGACAGCCTCCTGGCGCACGCGCGCGCAAGCATCGCTTGGCTCCCCCAGCTCGGCCAATTTGCCATCTACCCCCAGGCCATAGATAACCCGGCAGTGCAGCGGCATGGCGCGCAACTGTTCGCGACCATCCCGCTGGTCGAAGGGGGCGGCTGGCCGATCGCTAACGACTTGCGGGCGATGGCGCCCGAGCGCTACCGATTCCATGTGCAACCCGATTACGAGATCCGGTTTGGTTACGACGAGATGGGGGCCTCGGCCACCGCCTTGAACTTCACGCTTCAGAACGTCGTGAAGTTGCCTGAGAACGTGACGTTCGAGGGCAAGGACTACACGTCCGGAACGTATGTGCCGGTCGAAGACGCGCTCGATATGTGGATCGCTGACGAGGCTCCGACCATGAAGCCGGGGCTGGAGATGACATTGGCGGAGGTGCGTCGGCGCTTTTTCTCCGGGCTGCTCGTCGCCAACTTCGTCGAGTGGCTCTACACCAATGAGGGCAGCGCAAAATGGGTCCGTCGGATCGTCGCGCTGACAGAAAGCTATCGCAAGGTCTTTCGCATCCATCCCGACTGGATGGACCGAATCGAAGCCTGGCAGCCCTGTTTATCCGCGATCGTGGACCCGGTCACGGGCCACCGGGCCCGCTCGCCCGTCATCATGGACTACACGATCCGCCCGACTGTCAGGGGCGCGACGGGCGAGAAGCTGCGGGATGATGGCGTCAATCGGGCGGGGCTCGTGGTCACGAACTGGAGCGCCCAGATCGCGGACGTGAAGGACTCTCCATTTTGGATCAAGATTCTCAACCACGATCTTGGGGTCTTCGCGATCGAGCAGTTCCACGACACGCAGGGGCTGGAAGACTGGTACTACCCTGGGCACGTAGACGACATCCCCACGCTGATGATGAGCGAGGATGCGACCTGGCAGGAAGCCAAGATGGCGGACGAGTTCAAGATGGATGTCGTGCTGTCGGTCATCTTCTCGGAGCCGTCCGATACCTCACGCTTCATCACATATCTGCGCGAGGCTGGACAGGGGGTTGGTGGCACAAACGCGAAAGGGAATGGAGTCACGCAGGACGTGTTCCTGTTTGAGGACCACGCGCGCTATTCCTGGACCGACAACACCCAGGCGGTAATCGGCGATGACGGGGTGCTGCGGATCGATGGCGCGATCCTGCTGCCGCAAGCGAGGGAGACGATAGACGCGGTGATCAAGGCCGTACAGGTCCGGCTCGAGGAGACGTGGACGGACCGAGTGTCGGGCAGATTCCGGGTTCCGGGATTCGATCCTGCGCTCCACCGCCCCATCGGGCCTATGTCGGTCGTGGTCTTCAGTTTTGACGCGAACGAGGGCGCCTGGACCACGTTGCAGATTGATGACCGGACGCCGCCGCCATCGCTGCGCGAACAGCTCCCGCCGAGCGTCCGACGCATGGTGTACAATGAGGTTGGTAAAGAAGCTTTGACGAAGTAGGCTCCCAGATGCCCCCCACCTCTGGATTCACGCTGCCAGGCCGCTCCCAGCCCGTGTTCTTCGGGATGCGGGACGAGCGCCCCGGCGTGCGGCTCGAGCTGAGATCGGCCCTCGCGGGCCATCGGACCAGGGACCGCGGGGAGGATGGCGCGTACATCACCGATGAACCCGGGGACTTCAACTTCTGGGGTTTCTGGCCCCATGCGGCGGGGGGCACGAGCGACGAAGGCGAAGAACGCCCGATGGGCTCGTGGTTTCAGGCCGTGCCCTGCATCATCCTGGAGGGCGACAAGGCCAAGGGGAAAGCCGGGACGGTTCCGCGGCGGACAGTCCCGGAATTCCCGTCTTCCCCCCCGAAGCCGTCGTCTGGCGCAGAGCACGAGCATGCGGGGCAGGGGAATAGGCCGCCTTGGCTCCCGCCCTGGAAGACCCCTCAAGGGCAACATGCCGCGCAGAGCGCCCGGCAGCGGCTTTACCGTCCGGCGGATTCGGGCCCCGCGAACCGGAAGGGGGCGGGACGGGGGATCTCGTTCCAGGAGTACAAGCGCGAAGGCGCAAGCGAAGATGGTTATTTTCTGACGTTGGGCTACGCCGGCACGCGCAGCCGCGGCATCGATGTTGTCCCCCCAGCTCGGCGAGTCAAAGATCCCTCGAGTCCGAATGGCTGGCGTCTAGAGGCGCCAGAGGCGGACGCCAACGACTGGATACTGACCTTCGGGCTCGGACAGCAGGATGCCGGCATTGTTGTGGGTCCTCACCCCAAGGACCGATACCCCGAATTTGGATTCGGGGCGGGGAACAGCCGAGGCATCGAGGTGGTCCCCCCCAAAGAGCAATCGCACAACAAGCCCCCCAGCCGAACACCTACCCCCGGGAAGAAAGCCCCCCCACCGCCCCCCCCCCCCCCCCCCGGCGCGTCCCCTGGAGGGCCCCAGGGGAGCGTTGTTGCGGGAGAGAAGACGGGGGCAGCCACGGCTCGATGCTACCCCTTGGTGTCGGGTTCGCTCGAGGCTGACAAGCGATACGCAGGGCTCGAGTGGGGGAAGCCGGGCTCCGGTGGATTCTTCACGTCCGACGGAATGCCTCCGCATGGAGACGAGACAGGGATCATGACGGTTTCGGCCATTGAGGGCGAACAACAGCTTATCTTCGTAAAAACGGGCAACGGAGCCTTGGTAGCGCACCATCGCGGCGCAGATGCGCCGCGGCGCAGTACCCTCGTGTACGACATCGACAACGATGGCAGCCTCAGTGAAGCCTACATCTCCAGCCTCGAGACGCTCGTTCGGGTGACTCGCGACATCACGATGCTGGACTACACCGATTCGGACAATTGGGGGCGAGACTCGTCGGCCACCAGGGCGCGCGGGTCTCCAGCCACATTCCCCAGTGTCCTGGCCTGGGAATGTGGCATCGACCATCCGGGGATTTTTTGGGACAACTCCGGTGGCCCGGCCAATTCCGGCTCGAGCACCGACATGAGTTCTCGTGCAACGATTTCTCGGAATGAGGGGGATGAGGGGAGCGTGCCGGCCAGCGCCCAGGGGCCCCTCCTGGGCTGTGCCAGCCACTGGGCAGGAGGCCCACTTACAGCGGGGGGCGTGGTAGACAAGCACGCGCTTGGCGCCACGGATGATGGAGTCTTGATAAACAGCGGTCACATCCGTATGCGGGCCCTGCACTACGCGGACCCGATCCGCGATGGTCCGAAGGAATACACACCTTTGCTGTATCCCCCAGACACGCAATCCGCCGGAATGTCCTGGCACGTCTTCGAGGGCTGGGATCCGGCAACGGACCAGTGGCGCCGCTGGACCCGGGTTCCACTATCCATGTACCCCGGGACTCCCCCTCCCCCTGTAAGGGGGCCTGGACAACTGCCCCCAAAGCTCCATGGGCAAGTCCCGGGCGGGATGCCCGCCCCGGATGGCGTCATCGCGCCAGGGGATTCCGGGGGCGGAGGATCTGGCCAGGGTGTGATTGGGCGCCCCTTCCCGATCCCTCGGGGGTCGATTGGGTCGCTCGACAGCCTTTCCCCTGGCATGGGGTACATGCCGTATCTCGGGACTCCGCTCGAGTTCGTGCCGGCCGGGCTTGCGTTCCGGGCGCAGACCTCGCTCATCACGAATCGACCGGCCGTGAACCGGCAATTTCACCTGACGGCGGCCGGAGGGCAAGACATCCTCGTTATGGAATGGGAGCAGACATCCCCCGTCGTGCTCCAGTTGTTCGCGATGGGCGACCAGGCCGACCACGATGCGGGCTGGGGCTACACGACGCGCCCCGAGCACTCGAATTGGGTGGGCGGCACGGCCGCTGGGCACCTCGTCATTGCGCCCCCCGAGCTGGTAGCGGCCGACATGGCGAATGCGTCGGGCCTGCCGGCCGGCAAGTCCGTTTCGAGCGGCTACCTCACGCTTGCGCCGCGCGTGGCACTGGGTTGGGGGGCACCGCTTCTGACCCCCGGGGCTGCGGGCTACCTCGAATCCGGCTGGTCGATGCAGATCGGCACCTCCTTGCCCTTTGACACGCTGACGACCTACCACGAGACCGAAGGCAGCAAGCTGGCCGTTACCTCCCAGTCTTACGTCGGGGGCGTAGCCGGGTTCCGAGTGCATGGCAAGCTCACGGTTGACGACCTCATCGACCCCACGGGCCAAGTCGACACGGCCCAGGCCAGCGTCCCCGGGGGGAACCCAGGCGCCGGCAAAGGCACCTGGTGGTGGAAGACCGGAACACCCACGACCCCGTGGATCACGGACTCCGCAGGCACCAATGCCCAGCTCCTCACGAGCGCCTCGACCCACGCGCTCCTGAGCGCGACCCACAGCGACACCCTGGCCGCATCTGTTGCGCGGGGGGATGTGGTCGTCGGAAACGCGACGCCCAAATGGGCCCGGCTCCCCGTGGGCGCGACGGCGGGTCAGTACCTGCGCACCGATGGCACCGACCCCGGATGGTCGGGAGCGCCGCTCAATCTCACAACGAGCACGAAGACGGCGCCGGGGTTCAGCTTCGCCCACGACCCGGATACGGGGTGGTACTCCAGTGGGGCGGGCACGATCCGTCTATCCGTGGACGACACGCAAATCCTGGCGGCGACCAGCGCTCTCGCGCAATTCCAAGATTCGGTCGTCGTGAATGTCAGGCACCGCCTGAGCCTGGGCGGCGCGGTCTATCGCCACATCTGGACCGATGCGGCGGCTGATCTGGTCCGGGCCGGGGACGGGAGCGCGGGGGCTGGCATCGAGGCCCGGGCCATCTCCGCGGCCAGCCTGCAAGCCGTGGCACTCCTGGACGGAGGCACGCACAGCGACACGCTTGCAGGCACCGTAGTTCTCGGGGACCTCGTCCACGGCAACGGAACCCCCGCGTGGGCGCGCCTCGCCGGCCACACGGCCGCGGCCAAACGGTTCCTCAGCCAGACGGGGACGGGGGCGGCTTCTGCGGTGCCGGCCTGGGACACCATCGCGCACAGCGACCTGACGGGCGTAACAGCCGACCAGCACCACGCCCAGAGCCACGTACTGGCCGGAACCGCCGGGCTCGGGGCGGATCACACGGTCACGGGGCTGACGGCCCGGCAGGTGCTGATTGCCACGGCCGCGACCGCCGCTCTCTTCCGCGCACTGGAGGCGGCCGACATCCCGGCGCTCGCTTATGCCCCAACCGTCCACACCCACGTCAAGGCCGACATCACCGATACCCCGTGGGCCTGGGCAGACGTGAGCAAGACAGGCTCCAGCCTCGCGGACCTCGCGACTCGAAGCGCCAGCGACCTGGCGACCGGAACGCTCGCGCTCGCGCGCGGGGGCTCGGGAGCCGACCTGAGCGCGACGGGGCCGGGGGTGTTGCGGCAGCTCACCGCGGGGGCCGTGGTTACAAGTCTGATTCACAACTGGGCTGCCGCCGTGGCGCCCACCGCCAATGAGGACTCGGGAGATGGCTACGCCGTCGGGTCGTTCTGGTTCGACACGACGGCCGACAAAATCTACTCGTGCGTCGATGCCACGGTCGCGGCGGCGGTGTGGAAAGACCTCACGCCGTCGGCCGGCGCGGGCGATGTTGTGGGCCCGGCGGCATCGACGGATCTTGCCCTCGCCCGATTCGATGGCGTGACTGGGAAGTTGCTTCAGGACGGCGCCGCTACTGAGTCGGATGAGGGGCTCCTGACGATCAACTACGACAGCACATCCGGCGGTGCCGATCTCTCGATCGTGCAGGCGCTGAAGCGCACAACCACTGGCGTAGCCCCAGATGTGGGGTTTGGCGCCGCCACATACTACTACCTTGAACTCGCCGCTGGAGGGGCCGCCGTAGCTGCCGGGGGGCAGGCAGTCAGGTGGTCAGACGCCGGGGCGACCTACGATGCGGACTGGGTCTGGTATCTGGCGGATGCGGGCGCGCTCCCTGCCGAACGTATGCGGCTCACATCCGATGGGGCCTTGAGCGTCTCGGACGCCCCGACCACCCGGAGCAATCTCGGGCTCGCCATCGGGACGAACGTCCAGGCGTACGACGCCGAGCTTGCGGCCCTCGCCGGCCTCGTGAGCGCGGCGGACAAGTTGCCGTACTTCACGGGGCTGGGAACCGCGGCCCTGGCGGATTTCACGGCCGCCGGCCGTGCCCTCGTGGATGACGCCGACGCCGCCGCGCAACGCACCACCCTCGGCCTCGGTGCCCTCGCCACGCTCTCGGCCGTGGACAACGCCCAGTGGGACGTGGACGACCTCGTGGTAGCGAACGGGGGCACCGGGCGCTCGACCGCACTGGCGTACGCGGTGGTGTGCGGGGGGACGACGGATACCGGGGCGCTGCAGAGCATCGCGTCGTTGGGTACGGCCGGGCAGATTCTCACGAGCAATGGGCCGGCGGCGCTACCGTCGATGCAAGCGGCGGGGGGCGGCGGAATCATTAATCAGCAGTCTTTCACGGCCTCCGGGACCTGGACGAAGCCGGCGTCGGGGGCGTATGTACTCATCGAATGTTGGGGTGGTGGAGGTAGCGGCGGCGCACGGCAGGGCAACGGCGCTCACGCCTCGGGCGGCGGCGGCGGCGGTTACGCGGCGAGATGGGCATTGTTTTCCGCGCTTGGCGCAACTGAAGTTGTAACGATTGCCGCAGGTGGAGCTGCCGTCCTATGTTCGGCATTCTCCAATGGAAACAATGGAGGCAATACAACGTTCGGCGCGCATAACGCTGCTTACGGGGGGGGTACGGATACAACGGTGGCGGTGGTAGCGGATCAGGTGGAGGGGCGCTATCGGCAGCCGATGGGTTCACCGCAGGGCGCCCGAATGGAACTACCACTGCCGCAGATGGCCAGTTTGGTGGAGGCATGTATGGCGCCACCTCGGCTCCCAGATGGTCGATGTGGGGCGGCGGGGGCGGAGGGAATGGTGGCAACGGCTCTTCTGCTGACAATGGTGGCACATCCTTCATGGGTGGCGGGGGCGGCGGTGGAGCACAAACCTTCGCTGGCACAGGCGGAACATCTGTCGGGGGAGGTGCTGGCGGCGCATCTGCCACAGCAACCAGCGGAACGGCTGGCACGCAGCCAGCCGGAGGCGGCGGGGGCGGGGAGTCTTCGGGGGGTGGCCACCCATCTGGGGCAGGGGGGAATGGGAAATGCGTGGTGACGGTATGGTAGCAGCACAGGTCAAAAATGGGCAAGTCGTCAACATAATCGTCCTGCCGAATAGTTACGCAGGCGACACATGGGACGGATTGCCACTCGTGCGCGAGCCCGGGAACGTCTCCCCCGGGGACCTATACGATCCGGCCACGGGTGTTTTTTCCCGACGCCCACAGCCTGTACCCCCGGCTTTGGACGTACAACGCCGTGACACCCTCCGCGCCAAACTCCATGCCGGCACAGCCACGCCGGCAGAAATGTCGGAGGCGCTGGCGATGCTGTTGTAATGGAGGCGCAGGAGCCATGAGCCATGAGCCCATTCCTACTCGAATGCCTCCCCAACCCGGCCGACGTGAATGCCATCGTAGGGATCACAGTCGGCACGCCATTCCCGTGCGCCTGCTACCCAGAGAGCGGGCGTCACCCAGACTCATTTCCATCGATCGCGGCCGACCTCGTCCATCCCCCCTGGCCCATGTATGTCTGCACGCACAGCCTGGAATTCCTGGGTAGCCTGGACGCCGTGGCGGAATCCTTGGGGCGCTCGTTCGCAGCCTATCACGTCACGCCCGAGTTCTCCCCCGGGGGCCGCGCGTTCGAGATCCATCGCGTAGACCGCGACGAATGCCGAGCGCTGAAGGCGCTCGGCGTTGACATCAGGAAGCTTCACCACTACGCTTAGGATCGGGGCTGTCGTGGCACGGCACGGCCACGACCGCGGTGAGCCAGAGCGCCCAGGGTTCATCCTTGCGAAAAACGCGATATGACTCAAGGGCCGGGGGGTCGTTCCACTCGCCGCGTGGGCAGGTCGCCCACAGCTCCCCGTGGTTCAGATCGACCGGGGCCTTCACTTCCATGGCTTGCGCAATGCCGAGCCCTTCCGGGGACATGGGGCCGAGATCGGGCACATCTACTCGTTTTTGCATCGGTACTCCTCCTCCGAAATCTCCAGCGGGAGCACCTCGCCCGCGTCGACCCGGTCCAGCCAGCCGGCCAGGGTGGAACAATGCCGCTCTCGGATGGCCGCCGGCTCCAACGCCGCCCCCGCCGCCCGCGTCGCCTGCGCTTCAGCCTCCCACGCCGCCCACGCAGCCCCGGGCTCCAACGCCGCCCACGCGGCCCGCGCCGCCTGCGCTTCAGCCTCCCACGCCGCCCCGGGCTCCAACGCCGCCCACGCGGCCCCCGCAGCCCCCGCCGCCCGTGCCAGCCCCACCGCATCCCCGGAACGCAGGCAGGTCGCCACCTCTTCCGGCGGCGACCACAGGTGAACGACCGACAGCGCGCACCAGCGCGCTGTCCTGCGCAGGATCGCGTCATCGAGCACGCCAGGTCGCGTCACGACCCACCAGCGGTCTACCGCGCAAACCTGCGCTACCGGCAGCCGCAAAACTTCCTGCGGCGTCCATTCGCGATCGCCAAAAAACGCGCGTACGCGCTTACGCGGCCATTGGGCGCATGGATTGAAGAGCATGATCGATTCAGTCGTGATCTTCATGGCGCCATCACACCCATGTCTCGTCTGGCAGCGCGTCTGCCAGCACGGCCCGGATTCGGTCC
>ERZ1292623.319-Hain-H51-01um-R1-319-length-53225-cov-34_pt2 | contig 33262 bp, 78 predicted proteins | sample MGYA00564398_ERZ1292623 | MGnify/ENA primary metagenome ERZ1292623 (study PRJEB36523, sample SAMEA6512633) | groundwater metagenome | collected 2019-01-07 | study: AquaDiva: Metagenomics assemblies of 32 groundwater samples
AGCGGGCCCTGGGCAGACGCGCGTCCGGCCTGGCTCGCCGCCACAACAAGTCGCGTCAGGTCGATAAAGAAGTCGCCGCCGGCCTTCTCTTTGTACTTGCGCAGCATCTCGTCCACTACCTGCTTGAGGTTTGAAGCCACGGCGGGTGGCGGAGCAGGCGGTACGGGGGCCGGGCGATTGTCATAAGCCTTGTTCATTGCGATAACTTGATCGCGATCGGCGTTCAGCCTACGTAGTTCTTCAGGTGTCATTCGGACTTCTCCTCTTTTGGTTCCTTGGCAGCCTTGTTGGCCGCGTTGATCTTACTCGTGATCTCGCGAAAGAACATCACGAGCTCAAACTCGCCCGGCACTGCGCCAACGCGTCCGGCCTGCCCTGCGTCGAAACCCTTGAGCCAGTTGATGAGCGTGTACAGGCCCTTGTAGCTCGACTCCGTGATCCAGACCGGGACGGTAATGCTGGGTTCCGTATACGGGTCTTTCGACTGGGGAATGCGTGCCATCGGCTCCATCACTTGAGATCCTTTCCGTGTTCGAGTCCCTTCTCGAAAGCCTCTTTGGTAGTCGGAGGTGAATTCCCTTCCGCCCACGCGTCGCCAAAGACCGGGTGTGCGACCGCCGGTCCCAGCCAGGCGCGAATACGCCGGGCGTCCGCCTCATCGATATAGCCCAGCATGTACCCGACGTTGGCATCGGCGTGCGGCGAGGCGGCCCGGAAGATCCGCATAAGCTCCAGGCACTCTTCGGCCGTCTGGGTCTGGACAAACGCGTCGATCGTCTCGCCCATGTTCTTGATTTCTTTGCTCTTCCAGATCAGCATTGGATTAGACCTTTCTACTTACGCAAACAGTAAGACATAACCACGCTGAGGATCAGCAGTACGACGTTCGGGATGATGATCGCCAGCCACGGGGTGCGGAACATCTTGTCGAGCTGCTCCTCGGTCACGATGTAGGTTTTGATCTGGCGCATAATTACTCCTTCGTACGAAGCCACTTCAGGGCCTCGTACAGGTTCTTCTCGTCGCCAATCTCACCGTCTTTCCCAACGAGCAGACATTCGGTTTCCCCGCTTGGGGTGATGTAGACCGTGACCTTCTTCTCGCCTTGCCAGAACTCGGCAACCAGTTCGCCGTCGAATGCATCGTTCAGAAGTACAGTGGTCATATGCTCCTCGTGGTGAGCTCTCCGCGCTGCGGACGCTCCCAGCGCTTGCGCCGCCAGATCTGCCACTTACCGTCCTTGAGTTTCCAACTCGAGCACCAACAAGCGTGAGTTCCCTGGCTGAGTGCCTTGTCGATCAGGAGCGTCGACGGGAAGGTGGCCGGCAGGATGTAGGTGCAGCGCCGATGTCCGTTCATTGGGGCTCGACCTTATCTGAAGCCTTCAAGGCATCCGCCGCCCGCTCGCTGGCGCATGGCCCGTGGCAAGCATCGTCACAGCAACGACGACTTGAGATGTCCTCCAACGTCCTCACGAGGATGGCATTTTGTGTCTCCGCCGCCTCAGCGCGCAGAGCAACCTTGCACACCGTGTGGTACTTCCGGCCGTCGTTCTCGATGAAGTGGCCGTCACGGCCCCAGATCGTCGTCATGCACTTGGCGCAATAGCCGCGCTCCTCGTTACTCCGGGCTTCCTTGAGCTTGAAGGCTTCGAGCTCGGCCTGGAGAGATTCAAGTCTGACCGGGCAGATATAAGTGGCGGTCCGATTGTGCGTATAGCACTTCAAGGTGTATTCGTTGTCGCCGGCAAGGACCTTGCAGTCGCTCATTTCTTCACCTCTGGGTTCATCTCGGCCTTGGCTTTCTCAATGAGCTGACCAATGCCGCAGTGTTTCGTGTGTGTATAGGGGGGTAAGTTGCATGCTTCTGGGCATCCACCGGCTTCTGCCAGTTCGCGGACAACGAGCGTTAATCTCTCAAGGTGCGCTTTCAGCAAAATCACTTCAGCCTGAAGCCCCCCGGCCCTCAAGTTGAAATCTTCGCGCTCCTCCGTCAGTCTCTCATTGCGTACCTTCAGATCATCCCGCTCCTGTCGTACGGCCATGTGCACGGGATTCAAGAGGCTGCGCTGGTCCGCAAGGGCTTTCAGTCGCTTGATCTCGGCGAGCCCGTCATTCACGTTAGTTGCCAGTTGTTCAGTGGTGCGGCACATGGCCTCGATATCGGCCGCGAGTGCCTTGTTCCTGGCCTGCGATGCTACGTAAACCATGTCAAGCTCGTTGTACTTGACACGGAGGACCTTGACCTGCGCGGCCAGCACGGACTGGCAGTCCTGCTCGTCGTGGCCGTTCTCGTACTCGGTGTTGCAGTCATTGCACTTCATTTGGACTGAACCTGCTGGTGTTCCAGTGACTTGGTGTACTTGTCCATCGTGTCGCACGCCTTCCACCCGACGCAGAGAAGAACAAACGCAATCACGAGCACACCGCATCCAATGTCGCTCGTGTCGTGATTACAGTTAACGTTGTTGATATCGCTCATGCGTTGGCTCTCCTAAGCGTAGTGTTGTGGGTCACCGGATGGTCGCTCGCGATGTACGTCGCCAGATGATGCAAAAGCCAGCACCCAATACTGCCATCGTCTTGCGTATACCCGGCCTTGAGCGCGCCTTCGTAAAGCAAGTGTCCATCGTACGGAGGCATGCACAGCAACTCGTCAAGTTCGCCCAGCTGCTCCAGGAAGACCTCATTTTGTTTCTTAGTCTCTGGATGATCCTCGCGCTTCTTCTCTTCCTGCTCGACGGTCATGCGAAAGAACGGGTCGGCCACGGGCGTGAACGGGATGATGACCGTCGGATCATTGCACTCCACCAGTCCCCAATCGCCTTTCTTCATTTCATTACCGTCCTGGAAGGCCCGGACGAGGAACCATCCCGGCATGAACTCGCCATGCTCCTCGACGCCTGCCGTACATTGTTCGCACATGTGTGGACTCTCCCTGTTACACGAGATTCATTTTATCGGCATCCAGGGCATCGATATCGAGCCCCTCGCGTTCCGCGACTCGCTTGATCGCCGCCCGCTTGGTCTCCGCCCGGGTGAGCCAGCTGTAGTAGACATTGCAGTCTTCGCGGTTACCGTTGTCCGAATAGAAAACCAGATAGTATTTCTTTTTCACCGTGAGGCCTCCTGTGGTTAATTGAACTCGTCGTGGTTAATGCCATCCGCCGCAGGCGCACGGCCCGCTCTGGACATCATGCTCGATGCCATTCGCGTCGCGCACCGCATGCGCATCCAGGAGCGAGATATCGATCGTGCCGTTGACCGTGCAGCAGGCGAGAAGCGCATTCAGGTCTGGATGCGCATGTCGCTCACGCTTGGACTTGATGTCGAGTAGGAGCTCTGCGTGGGTCATTCTGTTACAGGTCGTCCACACGGTGACCCGGGCCGCTCGATTCCCGCGGCTTTCATGGCCTCAAAGTACTTCCCGCACAGCCGAAACGAGAGACATCGACCGCACATCGGATCCTTGCACTCCACGTCCTTGCTGAGCGCGCACCCGGGCAGCGTCGCCGCCCAGGATCCGAGCTGTTCTGCGCAGTCCACCGCCGCCTTGAACACTTCTTCGTTTATGGTCATCTGGACTCCTTTGCGTCGATAAGCTCCTGACGAGTTCTCTGGGTCTGCTTGCCCTTGACCTTCACGCCACGCTTGTCGCAGCAGGTGCCAACTTTCGGAAGTTTGTGGGACCGGCGCAGCTTACCGCCGCACCAGGAACAACGATTACTGTAGAACATTCAATTCTCCTTGTTGTTAACCGCGGCCAGGATCTCGTGCGCCCGGGCTTCGGCACAGGCCGGGTGCGCTTCGTAGTGGAAGTTCTTCTTCACCTTCCAGACGATCTCGGCGTTGCCTCTCGCGATCACGACTGGATTGCCCTGGCCAACGGACTTATCGCACAGGACACACTTCAAGCCCGAAGACTGACCGCTCTTGATCTCGAAATCAAGCATCGACAACCTCCGACTTCACGGTGATCGAGATGAGGCTGTCCTTATCGGACTCGGAAATAAGACCGTGAGGATAAAGCATGTACTGGTACGGGCTGTCTTTCTTGGCGAACGGGCCCCGGTCGAAGTCTTCAGCCGGGTGCTTTGTGATCCGCTCGTAATCTTCCTTGGTGACGAGCAGGCACCAGCATTCGTGATCGCCGGACGGGATGCCCTTGACGGTGATCTCCATGATTATTCCCTCCCAAAGTAAGTACGCCGTCCGGCCCAAGTACAGCACCCGGCGACACCACCGAACCAGAATGCGGCACCGATTTCCAATACGCGGAGTTCTCGACTCTGGACGTGCCAAAAGACCGCAAGCGCAAGCATGGAGATGGACGCTCCAGCGTAAAAAGCCTCTTTACGGCTGATCACGGGATATCCTTTAAGGCTTCCCGGATGATCTCCACGCCATCCGCGGCAATGACGAGCGCGATGCCGTCGACGTTCTCGCACTTCTGGCAGAAGTACACGAGAACGAGTCGCCCGTTGTCGGGATGCGCCCGGGTGAGCTGGAGCGTGGTCTTGCACCCGCCGCACATGAACGGGCCGCCCTGGGCCTGGTAACCGTTTTTGCCTAGTACGTCTGACATTAGTGTCCTTTCATCAACCGTCGAAGAGCTACCGTCGGCTTACCCGGGCGCTCCAAAAACTTCATGAGCCTCTTGAAGTCTTTAGCGCTAAGTACGGTGACCGCGGAAGGATTCTCGTTAGACTTGAGATGTCCACCGAGTGTACCGATCCAGACCTTTTTCTTCATGAAGCCTCCAAGAGTGTAAACAGGGGACCGCGGCCGGTTGCTCAAGCTCGGCTGGTACCCAGGGGGCGTCCCTACCAGAGCGATTCGCGGCCCCCCGACAACTAGATGTAATTTGTCAAGTCAGGCCATTTGAATTTCGGCAACGCCGCCTTCGCGCAGTCAGGATGGACCGGGACGCGAACGTGTCCCGCGCCTGACATCTCGAGCGTTATCATGGGCTTGTTGTACGTGCCCCGGGAACCCCAGCGATCCTGCTCGGCGTCCTTGTAGTGATAAATGAGCATGGAAATAATCTCATTCCCAATACCGCAGACGGCGCATGTGTACGCCCGACCGCCTATTTCCATCTTGATTGCAGCCTTGATCTCTTCGAGAGTCGGCGTGTCCCCGCAGTGGGTGCACGTGTCGTACTGAACCGTAATGCCGTCGATGATCTTTGCGAATTCGCACTTCTTTGCCATTAGGCTCTCCTGTTTAGAATACTTGCGGACGTGCGGGGGAATTATCAGCCAAACTACCAGTCCTGCCACGGCGCCTCGTCGATGATCCTGAAGCCCCGGACCTTGGTCCAGTGCGCAGTAAAGAACTTCTTGGGCTCGCCGGCCATGAGCGCCAGCAGCTCGGGCGTGGCGTCGCACTGCCACTGCAAGTCCCGGCTCTCGTTGTACATGAAGACCTGCTGCGCCGCCTCGGTCGTGAAGAGACTGACTTGAACCTTGATGATCATGTGCGCTCCGTTGAGCTACTCAATCACGAACCACTCGATTGTTCACGATACACTCCCCAGAGCCCGTAGTTCCGAACACGATCAAGTGGCACCACCGACACTCCAGAATCCAACCGAATACGCTGTCGAACATCAGCGCCGTTTCAGGATGATTGCATGTCATGGTTTTATTCTTTCGTGTCGTTCGATGTCGGCTTCCGGTACGTCAACGGTGTTACCTGATCCGCACACGCCGTTATGTCGTCCCCATCGAAATGGACGATCTTCGCGTTTCCAGCTCGCCCGGTCTGTCGCGGATAACCGGCCTCGCACTTCGGACAGTCGTTAGATCCCATCGTTAGACCTTTCGGTTATTTCGTGACTCGAATAGAAATCGTTCTGGCGCACAGGTTGTAGGCACTAACCAGGCTTTCCTTTGGAACAACACGATCTTTCCAGAGCCGGTCCCACCCTGCCCGCTCTGACGGATTGAGATTAGCCACGATCTCCGCGAGCTTCTCGCGCTGAAATTGCTCGGTTAGCTCAGTCAAACCGATGTACCCGGTGTCCATGCGGTCCTCGTTCTATTCAGTCGTGCTTACGACTCTCCCTGTAATCCACGCCCTCGATCGCCGCGTCAATGATGGCGTCGGCCAGCTTCTCCGCGGCGCCTGGATCTGCAACAACACAAAGCTTCGTAAGAAGCTCGATCAGGTATTCACGCTGTACGCGCTTCATATCTCTACTCCGTCACCGTCGGTGTCGCCGGACGCACGAGCCCCGCCCGGTTCATCGCCTCGTAGTACCGATGGCACAACCGGAACGCCATGCACTGGTCGCACTCCGGGTCCTGACAAAGCTCGTCGCTTCCGCACCCCTTGAGCATGCCAGCGATGCACCCCAGCCACTCGGCACAGTCGATCGCGGCTTTGACGGCGGCTCCTTCGTTGGTCACGGGTCCTGCAGCGGCGGACTCGTACGTCTTCTCGAAGACATCGATTTTGCACGGGTAGATCTCGCCCACCACGCCAGTGAGCAGCATGTCGCCACGTTGCATTTTCATCGTCCCCTCGTCGGTGGGGATGAGATAGCAGTCGTCGCTCTCGTGCGTGATGGGATGTCCGTTGTAGTTGAATACCCACGGAACGCCGTTGTGAACATTACCCTTGGTGGCAGCCTGGAGTCCGTACGCGACGAGCTCATCGAACGTGATGGCCTCGATGACAACCGGCTTCTTCCTGAATTTCATACTTTCTCCTCGGGGGTAGTCATTTCTGTGGCTCCTTGTTAGGTGGATCCACCGGCATCGCCGGCAGAGCGAATTGCTTCTCGGTCTCGCGCTTGATGAGCTCCATAAACACGCGACTGCACGGTTCACACGTGGCGGTATGGTCGTACATCGCCGTAATCATCTGCGGGTTACCGGCCGGACCGCGGACGCGGAAGGCAGCGGCGTTGAATTCGTCGCAGGTCATTAGGTCCTCCAGTGACACAGCCAGCCACAGAGCTCGCCCAGCAGCCGGAGCCCAGAGCGTCGGAGTCGATACGGTCGGTGAGCGAAGTAGTGAAGGAATGCGGCGACCTCGTACATCGTCATTCCAGCCACTGGTTGACGATGTAGTCCACGACGGTCTTGGCCTTCAGGCGCGCCACGCCCTGGACGTCGGTCTCGACGAGTAGCGCAATCGCCGGGTGGTAGAGCTCGATGATCTCGTCCTTGGCGAGCGCCCGGCAGTACTCGAGGATGTCGTCCGGATCAAGCGCGAGCACTTCGTCGATAGTGAGTTTGTTTTCGGGCAAGTTCATTTTGTTCTCCTTGGGTTTGGGGCCGAACTTCTGCATCTCGATCGCCAGCCGGTCCTCGACATCGTACTCGCGCCGCTTGGGGAAGTCTGGGGCCGGGCGCAGCGGGTCGAGCGGCACCCACGTCTGGGCACGCTCGTACCACACCTCGACGAACACGTGGTGGAAGGGCTTGTGCGGGTCCTGGGACACGACGACCAGGCGCGTCCGGGCCCCCGCACGCTTGAGCAGCCCGGCAATGAACACCGCCACGTCATCCGCGTCGTACGGGTGGCGCTCCGTGTACTCCAGGGGTAAGAGCGTGCCGGCGTTAGCGTGCTGGATGAGACCCTGCATGACGAGGTCCATACCGAGCGACGCGTCTTCGCGGTTGATGTTGAAGGGGTCTGACTCTGGCATTGATGCTCCTCTTAGAAATACTTGCACGACCACGGAAAAAAAACTAGACTAATTCCATGCTTGACGAAGATAGCGGAGTCGCCAAGGTATACATCTACGTCCAGGATGCCGTGTCGGGTCGCCCCACTCCGGGCATCCGCTTCCAGATCACGCAGATGACGGCCAGCGAGACCCATGGACAAATCGGCGTCTCGGATACCGATGGCATAATCACGGTTGAGACGAAAATTGGCGCCGATATCACCGTCAAGCCCTTAACTGCCCACCCGCAACTGGAGATCACACCCAAGGAAGCGAGCTTTCCCATGAACGGCGCCGGCCAGAGTGTCACCTTCTATACGCGGACGCTCGCGCTCCCTGATGGTCCCGCCTCTCCCTTAGCGATGCTAATGCCGCTTGCCCTCATAGTCGGAGTCGGCTACATCGCTTACCGGGCTCTTAAGAAGTAGTTAACCCAGACTCTGGCATTGGCGCTCCTTTCACGGTAGAGTATTCGAATGCTCATCCAAGACCTTGGCGCAGAAGATCCCGTAACGGCACTCAAGAACTGGAAGATGAACTGGGCGCTCACGGGCATATTCGCCAGCGGCTTCCTGCTTGGTTACCTGCTGCGGAAGTACACGGGGAAGTAGCGGCCCATGCTTGTCAGCGACCTGAGAGATCTCGGACAAGAAGCAAAGCACGATCCGGACGATCCCGCATTAAAAGACTTCAAAGCTGCCGCCAATATCTACGTCAGCATTTACGACCTCGAGACGTCGCAGCCCGTTCCCAATATCGTCATAAAGGCCGGATACTTCCATCCGACCACGGGAGCTAAGATCCTGGCGCCGCACGAGGCGAAGACGGACGTGTCCGGCACGCTCAAGATTGAGTTCTCGCAGAAGCTCAAGACCTTCATTGCACCAACCGCTCCGGATGGGAAGGCAATCCTGCCGGCGGAATTCGTCTTCACTCCGACCGCGCATTTTTCAGGTATTAGCTTTCTCCTCGGAACGCCGAAGCAGATCAAAGCCGTCACCGAGAATTCATCCACTCGTCCGCTACTTATTCTCGCCGCTGGCGTAGCTGCCGGATATCTTCTGAGTCGATTGACCAAGTAGTCACTTGTTTCGCTCCTCATGCGCGTCCGGGCACTCACAGTGAGCACACGGCTCGTCGGCCGCGGCGATCATCGCGGTGACGAAGATATCGAGACAGGCGTCGCATTCGGTTATGCGAAACACGGCGGTGCGACGCTTCTCGAAACCGCTCAATTCGTCAAGTCCGCGCCGACACGGCTCGCAGGCGCCGACGTAGATAATTTTATGGAGGCGCTGGAGTTGGGTGGGGGTCATTAGTCTTTCTCGTCCGGAAGTGGACCAACGGTCAATCGTCCGTTTTCGTTCCACACCGGATGGATGCCCTTCTTAAAATCGCCGACAAAGAGCTTAAGGTGGATGTCTTCTTGACGATGACCGCCACGACTCATAACGAGTTCATTATCGGTAACTTTCCACCCACGCTTCTCCGCGAGAACCCTTGCCATCGCCACGGAGGGCGCCATGCGGTCCTTCTCGATATGAATCTTGACGATTTCCCACTCTGACTCCGTAAACACGAATCGCGGATCCACTACCATCAGCATCTCGCTTTCGGTACGGACCTGCCCGTTGATCGTGAAGTCCCATTTTGCCATCTGATTTGCCTTTCTAGGGCCCGGTAGCCCCTGTAAGAGTTAATACTTGCGTGGGTGCGGAGGAATTCTAGGACTGGTCAGGAACGATCAACTCGCCATAGCCCGTCGAATCGTCCGACCCGACTTTGATTTGCTTAAACTTATGCGAGCACCACGGACGAAGGTGATCGTGATTCTCCTGGGCGAATCGCAAGAACTGGCCCCGGTCGCGGGTGGCGTCGTACTCGATGAGCACGGTATCAGAGCTCAGTTCAAGAGAGCATACGGGACACTGGATCAGAATTTTGAAGTCAGGCATGGAAAGGCTCCTTACAGCCAATTCGGGTTGAACTGATCCTGAGATCCTGCCGCGGCCGATTCCAATCTCTTGGTCATCAGCTGCTGAAACTCCAGAACCTGGTCCTGATTCGGCGCCGTATCGACCATTGCGCCCAAGGCGTCGTACATCACGGCCGCCTCACCGCCCGGGTCGATCCACCAGGCATACACTCCCGGATCATTCTTCACGGGTGAGGCGGCGCAGGCGGCCTTAGCGGCGGGTTTGCCCCATGCGTCACCACCACACGCAGGATCGATGTCCTCGAATGATGCGCAATCAATATCGGGCGGCCGTATCTGCCAGAGATCAGGACAGCCAAAGCCTCTATCTTTGCGGTTTTTGATCGGATTTAGAAAGTCAATAAGGGTAGCTTCCGAGATCAAAAGCCGGTTCTTGGGCATGTGCCAGACCGAGAAGAAGACCTGATGGTTGTGAGGATCGTCCATCAGCTCATTAATCCATTCAAACGGCACCGAACTAACTCGCCTGAACATCTCGCCCTGGAGCCTATTCCGAAGCGCCACAGCGCGTCCAACGTACAGGAAGGTCCGGCGCGTATAATCGCATCCACAACTGTCAAAACTCATTTGTCTTCCCTCTTCGAGCCCAAACCATTCAACGAGCCCACGGCCTTGCTCCGGATCATCTCGATGTCCCGAACGTATCCCAGGGTTGTATCGCCCCGGGTGTGACCAACTGTCTGCTGAATCTGTGGCAACGGGGTCCCGTTGTCGAAAGCAAATGTGATGAAAGCGCTCCTGAGCGTGTGGGGATGGATACCGCGTTCGAATAGCCCGGCCTTCTCGGCATACTTGCGGACCATGAGCCAGAAGTTGTTCCCGCTCATCAGGCGTCCACGCCGGCCAGGAAACAGATATCCAGGCGCCTCCCCACGGTCGGGCAGGTACTGCGCCAGAGCCTCCAGCATTTGTGCGTGATCACCATACGGGATCAGGCGATCTTTATCCCCTTTACCACGGACGGATATGTAAGGCTCTCCCTTAGGTCCGCGCTTCAAGTGATCCATCTGGACGCCCAGAAGCTCGTGCCGCCTCATTCCCATGTTAAATCCCATCATGAGCATGGCGTAGTCACGCCGGCCCATGCGCTCAGCTCGATTCGGCTGGCTGAGGATCTTGATCGCCTCGTCCCAAGTGACGAAGTCGGTCTTCTGCACCGTGGACCTCTTGGGGGACCTGACCACTTTCGGGTTGGCCGGGTTCAAGATCATGACTCCAATGGCGGCCAGGCGGTCATAAACGAATCTGATGGCCGATAGCTTCCTGGCCACAGTACCGGGCTCCAGACCCTTGGCCAGGCATTCATCCCGAAACCTGGATACATCCGTGGTACGAACCGCCACAATCTGGTCCATGGTGACCCTAGACAGGTCCTCAGTCCGGAAGAAGTCTTTCAAGTCACGGATATACCCACGGGAGGTATTGGCCGAAAGGAGCCCGGACAGGACTTCGGACACGGGCTGCCGTACAATAATGGCCTTCGAGACGGTCGGAATCGGCATCAACTCGGCTTTCACTGGTTTCGGTTGCTTCTTCATGGGAGAAGAGCTTACTTGAGATTAGACTTGTTATCAACAGTCCAACTTCGCATCCAGACCCCGGACACTCATCCGCCCAGGACTGCGCATCCCCTGGGTCCCCTCCAGCGTATAACCGCCCCAAATGGCCTCCAGGACCCGTTATAAGCCCAGTCCCATCTAGGTGGGATTTACTTGACAACGAGGACCTGGATGGGATAGGATCCTGGGGTCGTTTGTTATCATCACCGCGGAGGAAACATGAGAAAAGGCCTGTATAGGACGACTCCCAGGGACCTCGAGAAAAGGTCTGGCGAGCGGCGCCGGATGGTCCTGACGGAGCTCATCCAGTCCAATAAGAGTGCCAATCAGCTTGCGGAAGCCTGGGAACTGAACCCGAACAGCACTTACAAGGTACTTCTGCGCCTTGAGAAGCGCGGTTACTGCGTCCGCGGCGCTGGAAACAAGTTCAGCGCGCCCTTCTCGATCACGGATGGAGGCAAGGAGAAGCTTCGGAGGCTCATCCTTACAGCGACGGCGCTCGGCGGCGAGGTCTCAGGTGGTGTGGGAGAACTCCAAGCTCCACTTGATGGCCCGGTAAGTCTCATGCGCATCCCTGACATCCGTAATCCCAAAGAACTTCTGAAGCGCCATACTGCGAATCAACTCATTGTGGAAAAGAAGTACGATGGCTACTTGACGCAGCTCATCACTGGTCGCCTCTATTCGCGCAATGGCCGCGATCTAACCGATAATTTCCCGTTCCTCGTGAAGGGCACCAAGTTCACGAAGCTTCATCTTATCGGTGAATTGATCTATCGCGATCCTAAAGGTAACCAGGATGAGAGCGTCGTCACTCACATCGCCGGCACTAAAGACCCTGGGAAGGCGCTCGCTAAGGCTGCAGCTCTACCCGGGATGTTTCAGGTCGTCGTGTTCGACATCTTGGCCGATGAAGCCGGGGTTATAGCCCAGCGCTCCTTCAGCTCGCGCCGTGAGCGCCTGGAGGCGTTGAACTTACCTGAACGAGCAAGTCCTATAGTGATTGCATCGCAGTGGGAATGGGATGAATTCCAGGAAGCCTTTGACGAGAGCGTCGATGAAGGTGGCGAAGGAGTCGTTATCAAGACACTCTCCGGGAAATACCTCTGGCGCGCCTTGGGCGATCAGGCGCCGACCTCTCGCGATCAATGGAAACACAAGAAGTCACTCACGGATGAGTTCGTCGTCTGGAGCGCATATCGTACCCCTAAGGGGTCGCTCATGGCCCGCTTCGGTCAGTTCTGGCAAGGCGAGCTCGTGAAAGTGGGCGAACTCAATAACTTCAGCGATGACTTGGAACTCGAGATCGAGAAGCTGTTGAATGCCGGTCCCTTCGTCATGGAGATCAAGTTTGACTCCCGGTTTGCAGGTCCGCCGGGTGCATTGCGCTTCCCGGCCTTCCATAGGATCCGGATGGATAAGCCCATCACGGACGTGCGGCTCCCTAAGGAGTACAGCTAATGTATGACAACGAAACGGACGTCCTTACCAGAGATGGCTGGAAATCAGTCAGCACTGTAACTACAGACGACGAGCTTGCCGTATTGGAACATGATCGCCTTAACTACCGTCGACCATTGAGCACCTCAAAGAGATTCTTTTCTGGCAATATGATTTCAGTACTGTCTGGTCAGGCGATCAATCTCATGATAACGCCGGATCATCCCATCTATGCTGGTCCAAAATGGTACTGGGTGGGAACACAGGGTAACTACAGAAAGGTAAGTCGACCGCTCCGTCTCTACGAAGCAAATGAGTGTATCGGCATGGTATTACGCTTCAAGAAGAACGCACTCTGGAATGGCATAGAAAAAGATACGTTCGAACTTCCTGGTTATTCATACAGAACAGCCCTCTGTGCGGGCAAATGGCAACACCGTCAAGTCGCCGCCCGGGTCATTAGAATGGACGACTGGCTGAATTTCCTTGGATGGTATTGCTCCGAAGGGTATACCACGGGTGACGGTGGTATGATTCGCATTGCGTACAATTACAACAGCCAGGAAGAAAAGGCGCTAATCTTAGCTGCGATCACCTCCGCGGGGTTCAACTGTACTATCAATGCTAAGTACTTCTTAATCAAGGGAGCCGGTCATCAACTGGGATCATGGCTGTCGAGTCATTGCGGCGTCCGGTCATCTCAGAAAAAAGTTCCCAAGTTCATATTCGGTCTTAGTCCACGTCAGATCAGAATCTTCCTGAACTCTTTATTCCTTGGAGATGCGACCAAAGGCAAAACCGGCCATGTCCTGGCGAGCGTATCCAAAACACTAATCGACGAAGTTCAAGAGCTAATCCTCAAGGCCGGTGATGTTGGACGCATGTATAGACCAAGACCTGGCGGAATATCTCAGCGCGCTCACGGCAACTATCCGATCCACCAAGTTAACTGGACTAAGGACAGCCATGAGCGCCAGAGCCCTAAAGAAGCAGCGAAACTGACTCCGTACAGTGGAGACGTCTTTGGGGTCAACATGCCGAACGGAATAATTTACATAAGGCGCGGTGGCATACCAGCATGGTGCGGATGCTAAGCCGGCGGCAAGCTGCGGAGTCCGCGCTTCAAGCGCTTCCGGCCGGATAAGCGGACGATCGATCTGATGTGACGGAGTCAACGCCAGCTAACGGCTCTTGAACCTCTTCCAGATCCGCGTGGCCCAGACGCGTCCGGCATCGCCGCCCCAGAGCAGCCACGCGATGTAACCGTTAGAGGGCCTGCGGGGATCATCCCAGCCGGACTTGCGGTCCACCGCATGACGCGAGAAGTAAGAGTACATCCGGCCAATCGTGTTTAGGGAAACGACGCGACGGTTCATGAGCTGTGCTGCACGCGCGATCCCGACGGGCGTTCCACCACGCTTGAATTTACGGCGATAGAGGAGCCCTTTGGCCGCCGTCCGAGCCACGAGAATCGGGGGGTTGAACGTGATGGTCTTGGAGGCCCGTATGGCCGCCAAGGCCCCGAGGAAATCCCCAAGCTCCATGGCGTGGATTATATAACCAAAACCAAAAGACGCCATCTCAATAAAAAGCTAGACGGGTCTAGCGGTGATCACGACTACTTCGAAGTAACTACACCGAATACTTCGCCGTCTCACTCACCAGCGTGTACTGATTCACCGCGCTCGATGTGCCGTTCGCCGTCCAGATCCCAAAGTGCGATTCGCTGTTCGCGCCCGTGGGATCGCCGCCCTTCCACGGCTCGTCATAGCCTTCGAAGATGTACCCGGCAACGCCGTTCTGCATCATCCACTGACTGAGCGCCTGGTAATACCATTGCGCGAACGTGGGCGTGGCCAACCACGCCGCGGGCTGCCCTGCCTGGCTCCCAGACGTCGGCCAGCCCGTTTCCCCCAGCCGAATCACGGTCTTTAGCTTCTGAGCCTTCCAAGCGGCCTTGAGAGCTCCCCACGTTGCATTCATGCTCGCCAGCACGGCTGCCGTGAACTGCGCCTGGGTGGCAGAAGCACTCCCGATCGCCGCGGCAATCCCGGGATCGAAGTACGGATACATGTCGACGTACAGATAGCCGTCGCAGGCGGCCACGAGATCAAGGAGCGCCTTCCGGGTGGTCGCATAGCCCGAGGTCGTGTTATTGACTCCGGCCATGACATCCCACCGCTGGCGCGTCGTCACCGGCGTCCTAAGGCGCTTCGCACCCGTCTTCGCGTACTTCATAAGCTGAACGAGCTGGTTGGCGGAATTGGGCCCGAAGATGCTCTCCGAGCCGACCGCGAGGTCCAGGACGTTCTTGTGAGTCGCAGCCTGTGCCAGCGCGAAGTCGACATCACACTTCGACCACTCGACGTTGAAGCTATCTCCATTGATTCCCTGGAGCGCGCATCCGGCAGTGACTCGCATGCCAACCGCTTTGGCGGCCTGGATGTTGTACTGATTAGAGTCCTGGATGCGCGGGACGCCCTGCCAGACGAAGGTGCCCTGTCCGTACGTCGAGATGCATTTGAACTTCTTAGACAGCGGTGTGAGAAGCTTCGTGACCTGATCAAGGGTGTAGGTATTCCACAGCACCGGCTGACCGTTCACCCACGGGCCGACATAGGGCTGGAAGGATGTGCCGAGTACAGCAGCCGGCGTGAGGATTTTGGTTGTCATGGCCGTGATTGTAACGCGATGTAGAGTCGCGATCAATCGGCACTAACAGAACTTATAGCGCTTCCTGAACTTCTCGCACGGGCCGTCAAACCACGAGACAGGATCCTCAACCGTATCCAGATCGTGCTCGAACTCCTTGACGTAGTCGTAATCCGGCTTGCCAAAGGCGACAGCGATCAGTTTTCCCAGCGCCGCCTGTGGATCCGTGTACTGCCCGTACTTCGGATGAGTGTAGTTAGGTCGCTTCGGGTCTTCGGCCTCAAACTCGGCATCGCATCCCTTCCACGGCCGGCAGATGTCATCCAGGGCCTTCAGCGCCTGGACCTTGGTGAAGCGCTTCCGGGTTCGCAGTACTGCGTTGGCCGCGTGCCCCATGGCGCGCCCGGCATGATGATTTCCCATTGTTAGTATCTCCGTTGTCTTGAATGCGATCTCATGGTACCCGCTGCCTCTCCACGATCACTTCGTTGTTGTAGATCTGGAATGCGAACGACGTCCGCTCCTTGGTCACCGTGACTTTCAAGTTCTTCTGCCGCTTGAGCAGCCGCACCAGGCGCTTCGCTGTCAGGGCCCCGGTCTTGATTGTCTCCCAGCCCATCTGCATGTTCGGATGCTCTTCGGTCACCTTGATGCAGTACGTCCACATGGGTCTCATGATTTCTCCAAGTTAAATCACCACCTTCTCCAGCTCATCCGCCTTCGTGCGCAGGAGCCTGAGCCTCCTCTGTCGACCTGCCTCGAGCTTTGCGAAATGATCTTCGGCATACTTCTCAAACTGCTCCCAGGTCCCGCGCGGGTACGGCGTCCTTGAGAAAGCCTCCTTCACTCGTTCCTTGTTGACCGCCCATCCCTTGCGGGACAAGTACAGGAATCCGTTCTCCTTGCCGACACACGGTGCATCGTTCCTGAGTCTCATGAACCAATCGTCCGGAAACTCTTCGTATGCTTGCGGCCCCGGCATCACGCCAAGGCTCACGACAACATCGGGCACCTGGAGCGTCAGATACCCTCCACCCGCCCGCGCCGTGATGGCGTCCTTAAGAAGTCGCATCCTAGCCTCCCTTCCGTGGCACGAAGTCCTTCTTATGCATGTACACCTTCTTGCCGCTGCCCACCAACGTGCCGTACCGCTCTTTGTCCACGGGCATCTCGCGGTTCTCCAGCACCTGGAACGTCTTGCCCACGCGCACCACACAGTTATCGAAGTCACTGGACGTGCGCAGCCTGAGCGCCGTGTCTTTCTTGGCGTTCGGCTTCATCGAGAACGACATCTGCTTCTCGAGCTTGATCTCGACTGCGAAGGCGCCACCGATGGCCCGCAAGTGCGCCTTCCAGAAGTCCTGGACGGTCTTGCACAGGTTCTTGAACGCCGGGGTCACGTCCTGGGCAGAGAACGAGATCACCCCGCCAGAGTGCCAGAACGTCGCGATCGTTTTGCCTTTCAACCGGATCGACTTGCCGTGCTCGCCCTCGAGCTCGACCACATGCGCCTGACGGACCACGTTGAGCGTTTCGCGCTCGAGCCACGCCAGCGCCTCCTTCAGGAACACGCTGCAATGCTGGCACAGTCCGTTATAGACAGCGCCGTAATCGCCGTGCGCGCGCCGGAAGTCGCGCGGCACCCGCTCGCCGTCCTGGAAGTTCTCGAGCGCATCATCCCCGAACTTGACCTGGAACTCCGTGTTGTGCCGCTGCCGGCAGCGCCAGCAGGGGACCTGCTTGTAGAAACTGGTGTACATTCCCATTGGTTAAGCTCCTTGTGGTTTATTCATAACCGCCTTCGCAATGCAGAAGCGACCCGTCCAACTCGAACTCCATGAAAACAGCGATTCGAGACTCACCGTCCGCGTCGTCGTGTATCTCGATGGACTTCAATCGCCGATAATCCGAAGCCACGTGCGTCCAGCCCGGCTTCTTGCGCGCTTCGTCCTTCAGCTCCTGCGAGTCGCCCAGCTCGTACTTGATCTTCGCGCGCTCGAGCATCGCTATGATTGCCTCGAGATCGGTCATTTCGCCCCCGGGGCCTTGCATTCACACCGGTATGGCACCCGCCGGGGATCAATGGGCCCGAAGTGCTCGGTGTGCGGCAGGTAAAATCCCTTCATATCGTCCTCGCGATGCACGTGCAGCCAGAAGTCCTTCCCGTCGTTGGTCTCGAACTGGACAAGCGCCTTGGACTGATCCGGCTCTTCATCCGCGATTTTGATGAGCGTACGCCCAAGCGTTCGAAGTGACTCCTGGTCGCCCACGATATACACGCTGCCCTGGGCCCATGGCTGGCCGTAGACGTGGATCATTTGCCGCACCGATTGCACTTGAACCCCAGTCGCGATGCCTTCATCCGCATGAGGTTCACCGTCCCGCCGTAGGGACACACCGGCCATTCGCGTACGCGGCGCTTCACGACCGCTTGCGCTTTGTTGACGTCGTCAATGATCTGCTGGCCCATCAAGGTCTCGACCTTGACCATCTCAGGACTGCCGCTGCGCAGGCCCCGCATGTCCGCATCGAGCCCGCGCGTGTCGGTGTAGACGATCTCGACACCCGTATCGACCGGCTGCGCGTACTTGCAGCGCTCCGCCTTCGGCAGCATGACCGCGAAGGGCTTGGTCTTCGAGCTGCCCGACGGTGTGGTCTCGGGCTTGATCGTCTTGTTCGGATCGAACGGCGTGTTCTCGTCCAGCCCAAAGTTGACAGGCGCGAGGCACCCGCAGCGGACGCGCTTGCGGAGGGCTTCGATTGTCCTGCCGGAAAGGGCCAGTACATCTGCACCATCAGGAGACCACCGCACTATTCTCCTTGGCTTTTTTGACCAGTGATGGCAATCGGATTCCGGCCGCTCCCACCACTCGCCGACATTGGGAACGGCCGGGTCCGTGTCCATGGTCATGACATAGCAGCCGCCTTTCTGGTCCTGCAGGACGAATCCATGGACGGAATCGTGCACGACCCGGTAAAGCCGGTGCGACATCCGCCCGCGCATCCACTTCTCGCTCTTGAGATGTTCGTTGCTCATGATTTTCTCCCGGCTTCTTGGATCTTGATGAACTCGTCCACGACACGTTCGAGATCTCTCAATCTCGCGTATCGCTCATCCCAGGATGCCTGAACTTGCGCGTTCATCGCCTTGGGATTATTCTTGAGTCGCTCGTGCTCGATCTCCGCCAGTCGTGCAGCGACCGCGATATCGCAGACCCGTTGCATTTGCCGAACATACGTTCTCGAGATCTTGTTGTTGTTCATCGCACCGAGGCTCATACATCTTGCTCCCTGTTTGTGTTATTTATAGGGTATATTTCAGTCGTGCAAACAATTCGCACCATCCGGTGCAAGATTTCCGTCCCTACGGAAGATCAACCCGCGCTGCACGCCCTCTTCGAAACCTACGCCAAGGCCGTCACCAAAATCGCTCAATAGCTGCCGCTTATGGCGGTGGCGGTTTACTTGACACCATGCTCCACGCAGTACGGGTGTTTCAGTCCTTCTTCACACACTTCGAGCGCCGCGAACGCCGCTGCCAACGTGGCCTCCGGGATAAAGTCCAGGTCGTCGACATGCGCATGTCCGCAAAACGGGAACCCCATTTTCGGGTACCACTTCTTGAACCAAATCGAGAAGCCGACTTTCTCGCCCCATCCACTCTGAGTGATTCGATCTTGACTCTCCCAGCCTTTTGCGGCCATGAGCTTACGTACTTCAAAGAAGTCATCCCCATTGAAGTTAGGAACATGATTGCACTTCTCATGCTCGCAACCGGCGGGGCACTTCCAGTCCATCAACTTGGCGAACTTGTAGTCGTCTTCACGGGAGAATGAATAGCCCTCGACGGCCCCTTGCTTGCTGACTTCTGGTAACTGTGTCATTTACGCCTCTTAACGGCAGAATCAATCTCCTTGAAACCCCAACTCTCGAACTCGCCAGCTCGGCCGCGCGGCTCATCTTGCAAATCGGTCCCGAAAGAACTTCCGTCATTGAAACAAAAGTACCCGTCCTCGTACGTCGCGATGAAAGCGCTATTGGTCCGTGGAGCCCGCTCGAAGTTCTTCTTGCAGTACACCCAGACCACAGGCTTCTTCTTTCCGGCACAGAGCTTGCGCAGCTGACCAAACGTGAGCGGCTTGCCACGGCGATACCCACTCAGCTCCTTCGAGGAATCGAATTCAATCTTCAGATCTGGATCGATCCCGGCAACCATCTTCTGGATATCGTCGACCATCTTGGACTTTTTCATCATGTCCCCCACGTACGGTGTTGTTCGGCGATCCACTCCAGGCCACAGTCGCTTTCTTCGATCTGCCACTTCACGCCATCCGGGACGTCAGTGACGATCCGGAGCAGCGCGTGCTCGCCCGAAGCCCGCTCGGGACCGAGAGTCCGGACGCACTCGATGAGCAGTGGATCGTCTCGCTTGATATCGCGCAGCATCGACCCCGGATCGAGAAAGGTCTCGGTCGCCAGCGCCTGGTTCTTGCGAACCAGCTCCTGGAATTCCGGGATCTCGACTTCGATGCAGTGCACCGCCAGCGCGTGCCCGCGCCCGGCCAGCCACTTGACGGCCTCGTACGACAGACTGAATCCACCGATCGCATCGTTGATCACGATTTTCTGCATCATTCCCCCGCTTTCAGTGCCGCGGCGGCGATCTTTGCGCCCTTACCGCCGGACTTCTGGATCCACTGAAGCGCCTCACGGTAGAACGAGGCCTTCTGCGCCGGCGTCTTGCCGGCCGTGCGCTGGATCAGGATATCGAACGTGCCCAGCGACGGGTCATTCGGATCGTTGAACTTGACCTCGAGGTAGTTAACGCCGCCCTGTTCCTTGAAGTACTTGACGAACTCCTTGGCGATGATCGGGACCACCGAATGAGATGCCACGAGTTCCATCCGGCCCTTCTCGACCTTGAGCGACTTGATCTGCATGTCCTCGAACTTGGGGTTCTTTTTCATCGCTGGACTCCTAGGATTTGTTTGAACACCTGGAGATACTCCTTGGCCTTCGCATCGCCCCAGGCGTGAATCATCACGTGTTCGGTATCGATGGCCTTCGTCACGTCTTCCTTCTCGAACAGCTTCGTCGCGAGCTCGACATTGATGGGATTGTTGGCCGCCGGCAGGATCTCCATATGCCAAACCCGCTTCCTCCACCCGAACTTCAGTTGGTGAGCCGAATCAAGCAGCTGGGCACAGTACCAGGGGCGTTCCCAACGTGATTCATGAGCGTGATACCCGTTCGGAATCTCCGTCAGGCCCTCGAAGCGAATCCGCGCATCGCAGACCGTGCGATACCAGAAGTCATAATCATTGAGCGCCGAGTACCGCGCCAGGCACGTGGCGTGCGCATGCTGCTTCCGGGCATACCAGTACTGCTGGTTCTGCATCGATACCGCGGTCGGTTCCCAGCCGTGAGCGCACACCGGGCAGATCTTGTCACGCACGTCGGCGATGAACCAAGAGACGCGACCTTCTTTCTCCTGCTTGATGGTCATCAGCTGATCGAATTGGTCGTATCCGACCAGGCCGTCGTCGGTGATGGGACGAAGAATGTCGTTCATAGTTGCTCCTTGATCTTCTCAAAGCGCTCGGCGTTGCGTTTGGCCGCCGTAGCGAGAAACCGGTAAACCGCCGGCAGTTCGTCCTTCTGGATCTCGTCGATCTCGATACCCCGCGAAGCGCCTTTGCGCGGATGAATCATCCAGAGTACGAGTCCCAGATGCCCGGTCGGCTCGGTATAGACGTGGCCGCTGCCCTTACACACCAGGCACTCGACCGGGATTCCGTAGCGCGTGAGTCGCTCTCTCACGACAACGTGCTGATTGATCGCGTCATGCGAGTGCAGGCCATTCGGGTTCCCGAAGCCGTTCGCCTGTGCCGCATTCACCTCGGTTGCCGTACGCGGAACGTCCACCCACTTGCCATCGATCCATTCCCTGAGTCGGCCGCTCTTGATGAGCGCGTCGACTTCGCTCTGGGCAATCTTGTCGTTCCAGTGCCCATCGCCGTCGCGCATGGCCTCGCAGAATGCTCGGAACTCCGGTGCGTACTTCTTGAAGAGCTCATCCGACGGGAAACTTCCGCGCGGGATTACTTCCAACCGGGACTCCATTCCGAACTTCTCACGGAACATACGGGTCGTATATGCCTCGTCCGGCGGCGGGATACGGAACGGCGACGTGTGTTCGTACCAGCTCTCGGTCACCCACAGTGCATCCGGGTGATAACCGGTCGCGCCGCAGGTCTCGCACTGCTTACTGGCCCGCCAGAGCTGGAAGTAGAAGTGCACACACTCGTTCATCTCGTCGAGCTCCCAGGGCCCGAACTCCGTCCACGTCTTCTTCGTGACCACGGAATTCCAGCCCTCGCCCTTCTGGATCATGTAATCCTCGTGCGGGCCCCAGAATACGTACTCGGGGTTGAGCTTCAGCTGCTCGACCATCCAGGGCTCGACATGGAGCTCCTGAACTTCCTTCTGGTCATCTTCGCCTTCGGGGTAGGTGCGCATGTTTAATTCCTCTTGATCCACTTGTTCCAGTCACTCAATTCGGTCTTCGAGAGCTTAAAAAGCCCGCGAATCACCTTGAAAGCCTCGGGCGCCACGCCTTCCAGACTTTCGATCACGTTCTTGAACGGCAGCTTCACACGCGCGATATAACGCTCACGCGGCCACTCGAATGCCGGTCGGTCCTTGAACTCCGGAGCGTAGAGATTCCAAGACTCGTGAGCGTCGTTGTACGCCACGATCTTCTTGGAGAGCTCCGTGCAGCGCGTCAAGACCTTCTTCGACACCAGGACTTCCTTGTCGAGTTTCCGATCGTACTGATAGATCCCTTCGATCTTGCCCATCTCCTGAAGCTTCGAGAACTTCTGGATGTCGTAACTCTCGGAGCCCTGAAGGAAAATCCTGTCCGCGGACGTGTACCCGTTGGCCGAGATGTACCAGTCCTTCTGGTAGTCAAGCACCACTATCCCGTACTCGCCGGGCGAGAGCTTGCTGTGATTACCCCAGAGTTCCTCGAGCTGGCCGGACTTGTCTTCCTTCCGACGCTTCACGATGTTCTCGGTCCAGGCGCGGACATGCTCCTCGCTCGTCTTCAAGTCGTAGAACGGCGCGTCGAACAGGCCATTCGGCACGATGTTCGTCCAGCAGCTGTTGCGCCATTCTTTCCCGTCGCTGAATCGGACCGTGACTGCGATGTGACCGCCCATGTCTACCCCCTAATGAGTCGCGACCGGTTCCGCCGACGCGCTGACCGGCTCAGGCTTGGCAATCGTGACCTGCCGCTGCTCTTCCAGCTTCTCAATCGTCTCGACCCACTCAGCGATGGCCTCACGGGGCCAGGTGTGTGTGTCATTCAGGTGAACAATCAGAGGCCCTAACGCGGTCCAGCTGCTGACAGTTGCGCACGCGCACGGGTACGACACTTGCGCATCTATGATCGGGAATGTCTTAAGCGTGCTCGCGTCAATCAGGACTCCCAACCTCCGGGCGTGATGTGTTGCAGCTCCTAGCGCACATGCATGAGTGGCAAGTAGTCCGCCGTCTGGATACCGATCAATGTCTGCTTCGCTACGAGGACAACTCGCGTACATACTTCCCCTAAGTGGCCTCGTGGTCTTCGACCCTTCGCGAATCGCTTCACTGAGTTTCATGTGTTTCTCCATTGTCAATCCTCGTAGACAACCTGGGTCGCCAGAAAGTGACTCATCGCCGCCGACACGAAGGCTTTGCCCATGCATTCCGTGGAGCAGTACGCCTTCTTGTTCTTGATGTAGAATGTGAGCACGCCGAATCCGATGCCCTTGGCGCCCCACTCGAGCTCGAATCCGCCACCATTGCCGGAGCCGCCCTTTCGCTTCCAAGGACCCCAGCAGTTGCCCAGCTTCACGTAGACAAACTGAGGTTTGTCCAGGTCCGCGGTGGACCTGAGCGGCGAGAATCCCAATTCGGATGCCTTGGCGATCATCTTGGGAAGCTCGCGCTTGATGCCGGCCTTCTGCTTTTTGGTGAGCTTGACTGACTTCTTGATCATTCGTTCTCCTTGCCGTCTTCCAGATCTTTCAAGAGCTCGGCGGCGCTGGCGTTCTGGGCCTTGTCCAGATCAGCCTTCAGCTTGGCAGGCGGTACGGGTGACGCACCGAGTGCGGCGCCCAGGATGTCCTTGATATTCCGCATCGGCACCTGGATCGGCCGGGCGACCCGCTTGGGCGCCGGCCCGTCGATGTCGGTCCCGCACTTACAGCACTCGAGCGTATCGCTGTCGGCGACATCGTCCTCGATCGCCTTCAGCCACTTCTTCGTGTTGAGGTCATCGAAGTATTCCTTGTCCGTGGCATGCACCTCGGCCTTCCACGTCCCGGGCTTCTTGCCGGGCCGGACGTAGAACATCACGCCCTCGAGCAGCCGGTCGCCGACCGCATAGCCGTCCACGTTGACGTGCTCGAGCGGGCCGCAGTTCTTGCACTTCAGGATGAAAACTTCCTTTTTCATCGCCAGTCCTCCTCGTTGAATTTGACGCCCAGGTCCTGTTCCAGTCGATGCATCAGCTCACGCCGTGCCTTCTCGAGAATCTGACCCATTGAATCGACCGCCGCGTAGCGCTTGTCCTTGAAGAGCTCAAGCGCCTTCTCGGCCAGCATCTGGTTGTACTGCTCGTCCCATATGGTGCAAACTTCTTTGATCGGCATGTCGATCCCGTTGAGCTGGAACGTGATATTGCACTCACCACGGTTCCACGATTCTTTCAGGCGCGCCTCTGCCTGGGGATCCTTCTTGACGAGTGCGGTCATCGAGGATATGAGCAGCCCGAAGAAGGTGTCGGTGATCGAGCGACTCACGACTTCCTTCTGATCAAATTTTTCCACTTTTTGTTCCTTAAAGTTCAAAGTACAGGTGAGGATCTCTTACTGCGGAGGAACCATGGACGATACCGAACGCGGACTGTACGAGAAGTACAAGGTTGAGCGCCTGGACGACCCGGATGCCAAGCACGCCCGCTGCCGCTTCTTCGTACTCGATCTCGAACACGACGAGTTCGCGATGGAGGCGCTGCGGGCTTATGCGGAGACCTGTCGTGCGAAGTACCCGGAATTGGCCGCGGACTTGAAACGGATTTACAACAACGGATAAGGAGACTAAGCCATGGCCGTCAAATCCATCATGATCTGTGACATGTGCAAGCGTGAAGCGCGTAATCCCAACGATCGGGAACTCGTGAACGAGATGAATGAGCCCAGGACCGAGTGCGTCGAAGAGTATAACCAGGCGGTCGAACAGTGCCTGACCTGGAAGTACATTCACATCGATCCCATGAATCAGAAACGTGGACGTGACGGACTCTTCTGCTCCAAGCCCTGCGCGACCAAGTTCTTTAACGAATGGGTGACGTAACCATGAAAACGAAATGCAACAAGTGCGACGCAGAGCGTCACCCAATGGGAACCTGCTACCGGGGTGGCCGCAAGGGGCGCCGTAGCCCTATGCGGCACTGCCGCTTCACCTGCTCGATGCCGAACAACGGCTGGAAAGCGACGAGTAAGTAGCTATGCCCGAACACGAAGGAATGATGGGCATCATCCACCTGCTCCAGCGCGCCCGGGACCTGATGGAGCCCGGCGAGGCCCGTACGTGCGTGGAGCAGGCTATCGATGAGGCAGTGAAGGTCACGAAGCTCGGGCTCAGCAATCTCGATATCGGGATGAGTCTCGGACGCATCTTCAAGGAGCTTGAGGATTTTCCGCCATAACCTTGATCTTCTCAAGCTGTCCACGTCTGCGGAGATTCGTATCCCAGTCTGGTAGCCCATCCCGCGACAGCTCTTCCCACTTGGCCATGAACTCATGCGACTGAAAGCCCTTCTCCATTTCGAACGGCCAGCCTCGAGTGCAGATCCCGTAGTCATTCGTGAAGGTCGATCCCAGGTACCACAGGGCGGACATGCGACTCAGTCGCGCAAGGTCAGAGTCCTCGCACTCACTCTGGAATCTCCTGCCAAGACAAGCAATCGCATCCCCGGGCGACGTATTGATCCACGGAAAGGGCATCATCTTTAGGAACTGACCCTCGACCCGCGCGGTGGACATCATGGCAAAGCACTGGATACCGAAGAGGCGATAATACTCGCAGATCTTATTCATCGTGACCATCAGGATCATCGTGGGCAGTCGCACGCGATACCGATGAACCTGACCACATATAAGATCCATCCCGTTCGCGAACTTGATGTCGTACACGTCGCCCGGGACGTACACAAGGGCCTCGCTAAAGCTTGAGCCCGTCTTGATCGCGAACGCTTCGAACGGCTTGAATTCCACTTCGCTCATACTTCCTCCGGTTCCGGCGGGTACGGGAAGTCCGTTTTCGACAACTCGGCCTCGGTATGGATCTTCTGACCGCGCCAGGTGCCTTTGCGGATCTCGACCGCTTCTTTCCACTCCGCCGACGGCTCGCGCAGGCCGAGCGCGATTTCAGTCGCCATCTGGATGACCAGCACGGGCGTGAGACTCGTGAGTCGCGCCTGCTCCATAATGGGATCGGCGAGTACCTGATCCAGGAAGAGCTGGTAGACGCGTCCGCCCTTGGGCTGGGTGCGCCTTGCCTTGCTTGACTTGCTCATACTACCTCCGCTGGCCCGTAGATAACCTTGCGCGACTGGACCCCTTGAGAGTCCTTCAGGATCGCATCCCAGTTAATGGCCCCGTCCCTGGACATCTCTTCCCATTTCTCCATAAACGCATACGGAGATGCCATTCTCACGTTCTTCAATTCCTTCGGCCAGAATGCGCCCGGGAGATAGCCTCCGAAGTCATTAGTGAACGTGGAGGCCAGATACCAGAGCGCCGCGCGGTGGGACAGCTCGCCGATATCCTTCCCAGTCAAATAGTCCTTTCCAAGACACACTTCCGCCGAGGGGCTCGAGTTCCACCAGACAAATTCCATTGCATTGATACAGCCAAGCTCAACCCGAGCCGTAGACTGAATCGCCAGGGTCTGCATTGAGTAGACACGAAGGCCGTCGCTCCACTCATCCATGTCCATCATGAGCACCAAGGTCGGCAGGCGAAGGCGGTACCGGCAAATGGAGTTATCAGGCGCCGCGTACTCCTTCACGCCCTTGAACTTGATGTCGTAGATATCGCCCGGGATGTACACGAACGACTTGGCGGAGATGAATGCTCCTTGCCTGATCGAGAAGGCCTCGAACGGCTTGAACTCTACTTCGGTCATTTTTTCTTCTCCAGCTTCCTGATCGCGTCACAGAACGCCGCGAGCACTCGCCGACGTGCCGCGGGACTCTTATCGTCGTTGATTGCATGGATGCGCTGCACATCCTCAGTAGGATCACCCTTCGCGATGGCACAATTGACGTCGTACTCCACGTCGATGAGTAGATCCTCAGCGCGCTGCTTGTCCGACTCGATTTCAAAAGCGCACTTCCTCAGCGCCCCGAGCGCGCAGAAGGACTTGGCGTCCGGATGCAGCGGCGGAACGCTCGTCATCCCGAGATGCGAAATCGTCTTCCCACGTCCAACGGCGCGAGAAGCGAGTACACCCCGGATCCATTTCTTCCGGTCGCTAAGAAGCTTGCCAGCCCGCTTGATCACTTCGATTCTTTGTTGCTTGCTGCTCATGACTTCTCCAGTTTCTCGAGCTCGGCCTTCACCTTCTCGAAATCCTTGATCAACGCTTCCACCGCGCCGATGCAGCCCGTCGGCTCGCGCGTATCGGCCGTACGCCCGGTCGCGGCATCCACGAGCTTCGTCACATGTCGATTGCGCTCGACGAGGCCCTGGGCACGCTCCTGCTCTGCGGCCAACCGAAGTGTCAAGTCCGTGACCTTGAGCGTGAGATCCGCGACAAGCCCAGGCTCGGGATTGCCGCCGTAGTACGCATGATCCCACGGTGCGTCGACACTGAGCGTCAACCCGGGCTCCTGGCGAAGCCGCGCGATATTCTCGAGCAGCTCAACCGCCTTGCCCTTCGAGATCTGGCCGTCCACGACCAGCGACAGGACTGCGTCGACGATGCCGCGTTTGCCATGCAGCTCCTCCGCGAGGATCCACTCTCTTGAGCCGATTTTCATTTCATATCCTCCTCTTCCAACTTCTGGATCTCCAGCTTCTTGATCGCGTCACAGAACGTCTCGAGGACCCGGCGACGTCCATCACGATCGCGGTCATTCACGGAGCTAATGGAGTTTCTGTATTTGCTCCAGCTCATTTCATTCACCATGGTCAGTACCTCTCGTACCAAACCAGACTCATCGAGATCGGACTTTTCCATCTCGTACGCCGCTCGTTTCAGAGCGCCAATTGCGCAGAACGACTGGGCATCGGGATTAGACGGCTCGACGATATCCCTGCTCTCCGCATCGGTGTATGTCCTTCCGTTCATGAGTTTATTCATGGCCTCGGTGCCACGGCACCAGCGCTTCCTGCTGCTGAGAAGCTTCCCGGCCCGCTTGATTACCTCGATCCTTTGTTGCTTCGTGCTCATTTGTCCTCCAGTGTGTCCATGACGCGCTTGAGATCGCGCAGGAACTCGTCTGCCACCGGCGCGAAGCCCGTGAAGTTACCCTGCCCGTCGTGTTTCAACTCATCGATCTGGTCCTCAGAATCGTAGTACAGCAGCTGTCGAGCGCCGAGCGCGTGCAGATCGTGCAAGTCCCGTACCACCGCCTCCGCATCGTTCGTGACGCTCATGCACGTCGTGCCGATGTCCCGGATGAGCACCGTGGTCTCGTCTTGAGAGACGATGATGTACTGGGCGCGAGTCATCGGTAGTCCTTCTCCGACCATGCGAATTGCTCGACGATCTTGGTCTCGGTCGATTCCTTCAGGATTCGAACGCCCAGGAACTCGATCGGCTCGGGCTCGTCGATGATGTTCAGGCGCTCTGCGCAGTACTTTTGAGCGCGCTTGATCATGAAGTTGGTGATGTTCTTGGGCGGCTCCTCGTCGAAGAAGATCGCGACGCTCTGGTACGCCGGATACGCCCGGACGCCCTTGGGCGGCTTGCCCTTCGCCTCCCTACCGTGCCCGGTACTCCAGTACCCCGGGGTGGGATAAATGATCTGGCACACATCAGAATGGCCGTCATCCACGGCTTCATGGCACTCAATCATGTGCTCGTTGAAGTACGCCAGGACATCCTTGGGGATCTCCTTCTCAGCGATCGCCGCCTGCTTGCCACCATGCGTTGCCTGGTCCCATTGCGAGGTGAGGTACGCACACATCTCGCGATTGAAGTTGCCGGAGTACGAATCGGTGTCGATCACGAATAGGAATCTGGTCATTGGTTCCTCCTGCCGCTCAGCATATCGAGCCAGTGGTATGGCCACATCAGCGCAAAAATGAATAGACCCATCATGAGCTGCCGTTCCGTGACGTCTTCAAACGCTTCACGATCGATGTAAGTCACGAACGTGAATAAAAAGAGCGTCAGGATAAAACCTATGCCGTAAACAATCAGAAATAAGGTCATTTGCGCCTCACGTACTCGCGCTCGACCGTCTCAAGTAATTCGACCTGGTGTTCGAGGTACTCCAGAGCAGTTTTCTGATCGGCCAGCTTGGACTTAGCGAGCGCCTTCGCCGCGCGGATCACCCGGGCTTCGGCGCCGAGTAGACGCTTCTCGATTTCGCCAAGCGATTCATGCAGATTCTCATTCATTTTTGCCTCGCTTCACAAACTGGTGCGGTGGCGTCCCCGGCTGCTTCTCCAGGCCGGGTAACCGGTACGGGAGCGACAAGTTATTCATTTCGTCTTTGGACATCGGCACGACGAAGATGTTGTAGCCCTCGCCGTCATTGGTGTACGTCTCGACCTTCTGAGCTGGCGGCTTACTCGGATCGCCATGCATGGCGACCGCTCTCTGGATCGCATCGGCGAGTGCGAGCAGGTCCTGCGGCTCGCCCATGATGAACGATTCGTCGTGCCACTGATGCTGCGGAAAGATGTGAATCATTATAATTCTCCTACTTGATCGAAGCCGCAACTGCACGGCCGTGGTCCATTGAGACTTGCGCCATGCGCGCGAAGCCAGGGTGTGACGTCGCAGGCTTCGGTGTGCGTACCGTACTTTGCGAGCGCCGCCCGGAGCTCCTCAATCCGAATCTCATGACACTCTTCTGGAGATCGATCGTGAGCGAAACACCAGTTCTCGTGCTCAGAGAGATGACGCTGATCGCACTTAGTCATCGAACGTGCCCAGCGCTTTCTGTGCTAGACAAGGCGCGCATTCGCCGCACTTAATCTCACCGTGCTTCTGAAAGTTCTCACACCCGCGCGAGGCACACCACTTCACGATCGGGTTATCAGCGATCCTGGCACAGATGGCATCCAGGTTTTTGCGCAACGGCACTACATCGTTCTCCTCATACCGCTGCCAATCGTCGAGCTTGTTGTAGAGCGCCGTGTGCTCGGCCTCGCGCTCGACGTCGGCCTTCTGCAGCCTCCGCACTTCGGAGACGAGCCACGCGATGTTCGCCTTGTCCTGGGGGTCAAACTCATCCGGCGAAACGCGACTTTCGATCTCTGCCATCTGCACCTCGTCAACCCCGGCCTTGAAGTACTTGGGCCTGTGTTCTTCGCTCATGCCGTCTCCTTCGCCTTCAAATAGTCCTGCACGGCTTTGTCGCGGATCTCTTCGGCCTCGAAGTCCGTACACATGAATCCGCAGTCGTAGCAGATTCGTACGGGCCAATGACAGCGGATCGCAACCTGGTCCGGACCGGCCACACCGTAGACGATCACGTCGTCCGTCCAGCGCGTGTCTATGCGCGCACTATCGCAGTCCGGGCAAGTCAGCGGCTGTCCGTGAAGTCGCGCGAGCTTCTTCTTGGAGACCTTGGCCAGCCGCGTATTGCACCGCCGGGGCCGGCTCAAGCGCGTCAGTCCCAGGCTCGCGCTGAGATCGACTTTACCGATCGCAAATTTGGATTTGTTCATTTGTCTTTCCGTTTTTGGTTACGTAGTCTCGCTGCCCGGACCGCAGCAGGCAAATGCGCCTCAATGCTCCTGATCCACATCACCGCGAAGTCAACGCCCTTCCAGTCATCCGCGAGCGCCAGGTCGAGTCCCGCCTCCACAAGCGCATCGATCCACCTGACCTTCTCGGCAGTGCTCATTTTTCTCATAGTGGATCCCAACTCCCAAACATCACCGGATAATCCTTCCAGATCTCGGCCTTGAAATGCCGCTTCTTGTACCCGACGTAGCCGCACTTATGGCACGATACGACGCGCACGAAGTCGCGCCGCTTGAGGTACGCCGGTGAGTGGCATTTGCACCGGCAGGGCTTTTCTTTGGATACGGCCTTACTTTTTCTTTTCATCTTTTTGACGCTCCCGACGATAGCGCCGCTTCTGGAGATCCCGCTGGAGCGCCTCGGTCGCGACCTTGAGATTGCTGACCCTGAGCTCCAGGATCCGATCGAGCTCCTCGTCGGACTTAGCCTCATGCTCGTACGGCACGGGCATGAAATGCAGGGGCTCGCAGCGCGTGCGGTCGACGACCGTGATCTGCACGAGCGAATCGCCCTCGTCGTCCGTGCCGAGTTCCTTGTCGGCCATCTTGTAGATCCGGGTCCAGAACTCAGAGACTTTATTCTGGTCAAGCTTGTCTTTTTCTTCTCTCACGTATTTCCCTTTCTCATGAAAATTCTTACAATTGGCGGATGAAAGACTTCCGGGCGAGCAGCAACAAACAGTTAATAGCCGGATCGATCGCGGCGCTCATTACGGCCGCTGCGATTTGCGTCGCCGCTTATTTTTGGCTGAAGTTTTAACCTCAAACGGACTGACCTCCTCGTACACGCCCTGGACTGCCACGAAGAGATGCCTGCTGCAGCCCTTGAGAGTTCTCCCAAAACGATCTACGGCCACGCAGCGGAGTGACTCAACCCGCCATGGATCTCTACGTGGTCCGGTATTGACCCGGACGCCGCAGTGCGGACAGCCGAATACAACGCCATCCGCTGTCGGCATCCAGGTGCCGGGGCCCAGCGTGCCATCACGGTCGGGCACCAAGCGTAGACCCAGATCAAAGGCTGCGCATCCCAGTGCGTACTGCTGCCCTGGGGCCTTAAATCGAAACTTGGTCCTAGACTTGGATTTAATCCACTCGTCGCCCGTGTAGGGCACCCGGTTATACTCCTGATAAACCACTTCGGGCGCCACTCGTTCGAGTTGCGCAACATCGACTTCGAAATAATGGCCCAGTGCGGGATAGACCACCTTCGAAGACTCGATAGTGCCGAAGCCGCCGTGCTTTGGATCCAGCCGGACATATTCTTTCATTTAGTCACCCGCTTTCTTCTGGCTGGCTTTTTGAACGGGCTAGTCGCTTCGTACACGCCTTGGATCACCGCGTAGAGGTGTTTGCCGCAGCCCTTGCCACTTGCTCCACGGTCATCGTCGATGCAATTCAGAGACTCGGGCGCCCAGGGCGGAATACGCTTGTCCGTCACAACCGGACGACCGCAGTAGGGACATCCGAATACAATGCCGTTCGCGGTCGGCATCCACTTGCCCGGGCCTAGAACTTCATCCTTGGCAGGCAGGATGCGAAGCGCGGTGTCGACGATGAGATACGACGCGTACTCCTGATCGGGATCCTTGAACTTACCTGGACACGTTCGCCAGGCTTTGTCGTCCATGACGCTCGGGGGTGCCGCGTACTGACGATGAACGAGATCGGCGTCCACACGCTCCAGATCCTTAACGTCAACAGCGCTCGCGCGGAGGACTCCCTTATCAGACGTATAGACGTAGCGACTTCTGGGGTCGATCAACGCGTACCCGTTCCTGAGTCGGACATAATAAGGCTCATTCATCGGGTCACCCATGGCGCACACTGCTCGAGCACCTTCAACACCCGGCCGATCGAGAGCTGCTTATCGTCGTCCGAGCGCACGCGGGTTTCCATATCGATCCATACCCGCTGGTGATGACCTACCACGGCGCTAATTCGGCTGAGCTCCTCGTTGACGTTGTCCGGGCCCAAGCCGCCCGCGTAACCGCAGTACTCACCCAGGGCCTTGGGCCACACGGGGGGCACAATGCCGGCTCCGCCCGACATGTCAAACAGCGGATATACACGCGCTTTCTTCTGGTCGATGAAGTGCTGAATCAGTCCGTCGTTTTGGTCGTCGTGCTGGAAGATCCAATCCTTCGTTCCATACTGGTGCAAGAGCGGCATGAAATTGTCGTGCGCCTTGTGGTACTGGCCATGGAAATTGAGCTGAATCCGCTGGAAGATCGGCCACACCCGGGGGAAGGCGTCCTTGAACTCGAACTTCGCGCTCTTCACGAGATCGCCGACCCAGCTGCCGCACAGGTGGGCCGAGAACCTCATGTCCGTCTCGGACAGCTCGACGACCATGTTGGCGATCCACTGGATGCTGGGGAATCGCGGTTGGCCTTGGCGCTTGAACGAGAAGAGAATTCCCCATTCAACCCACGGGTACCGCTCGGAGATGGCTCGCATCCCGCGCGGGGCAATGCTGTCGTCGGCGCCAGTGATGGTGACTCGGTCGAGGTTCATACGGGCTCCTTGAGCGTTTTAATGAATACGTAATGATGCACGCCGCAGGCCGAGCAGATCACGCACGCGCCTAGGTCAGTGTTGTAGACAGGCCTGAAATTCGATGCCGCAGACATAATCGATAGGCAAAACATATTTGGACAGACCAGATAGAGCATGCGCTTCTCGTCATCGTAAGTCCAAGTCCCGGGCTTGCGCTCCATTCGCTCAGGTGGAATTTCATCAACTGGATAGAAATGACCAGACGCGATAATGGCGAAGCTACTTGCGTTGAGGACATAAGACTTGCTGGTCAGCCGAATGGGCATGCCGGGCACGCTGGGGTGACTCTGAAGGACTTTGCAGCACGGGTCGCACATGTTGTCGTGAAAACTAGT
>ERZ1292623.749-Hain-H51-01um-R1-749-length-33224-cov-9_pt1 | contig 33224 bp, 34 predicted proteins | sample MGYA00564398_ERZ1292623 | MGnify/ENA primary metagenome ERZ1292623 (study PRJEB36523, sample SAMEA6512633) | groundwater metagenome | collected 2019-01-07 | study: AquaDiva: Metagenomics assemblies of 32 groundwater samples
CAGGGCGTACACAGCAACTATGAGATCGACATCTTCCGCAACCTCATCAACGCGGCCGCGGACATTCTCGGAACGAAGGATCGCCAGAATAAATCGCTCAATGTCATTGCCGACCACATTCGTTCGTGCGCCTTCCTGATTGTCGATGGCGTGCTGCCGTCGAACGAAGGCCGCGGTTATGTGCTGCGACGCATTATCCGCCGCGCCGCGCGCCACGGACATCTGCTCGGCGCCACGCAGCCGTTCTTCTTCAAGCTGGTTGCGCCGCTGGTGAAGGAAATGGGCGCGGCTTATCCGGAACTGGCCAAGGCCAGGACCGAAGTCGAACGCACCCTGCGCCAGGAAGAGGAGCGTTTTGCAGAAACTCTGAACCAAGGTATGAAGATATTGGAGTCTGAACTTTCAGAGGAGAGGAGATTTGTCGGGTATGCTCAGAGTCGCTCATCAGGCCTTGAGCAGTTCGAGTATGCTCCACCAAGAGCAGGTAGAGCATCGCTGTTTTTTACGACACGCAATGGCAGCAAAACAAGTCGTCAATACTTTGAAATGATATCTGTACCAACAGATGTCACTGACGTCAGCAACTTTGTTCTGTCCGAATCTAGCCTACAGATTGACCAACGAATCGGGGCGCTGGAAAGCGGCGAAAATGTTTCTCTATGTCTTGTGTTTCTTGCCGCGCCTGCAGTACATGAGCAAGCACGCAAATCTTTTTCAAATGTTCCAATTCCAATCAAGATGACGGTCGAGTTTGATGTCCTTGACTCTAAACAGTTACCATTGAGCGGAACCATAGTTTTCAAGCTTTACGATACTTTCGGTTTCCCGGCGGATCTCACCAACGACATCGCGCGCGAGCGCGGCCTGACGCTCGACATGGATGGATTCGAGCGCCAGATGGACCAACAGCGTGAGCGCGCGCGCGAGGCATCGAGCTTCAAGACTGTAGCCGCAGTCAATCTTGACGAACTGGGCATCGAACCGGCGGCCTTCACCGGCTACGGGACGACGCGTGACGAGGCGCAGATTACCGCGATCCGTGCCGGTGATCGGGACGTCAAAGAGTTGGGCGCCGGTCTGGAGGGAATTCTCTATCTCAACCGTACGCCATTCTATGCTGAAAGCGGTGGCCAAGTCGGAGACCAGGGAAGACTGGTGGCGGCGAAGGGTACCTTCGATGTGCAAGACACCCAGAAGGGTTACGCACATATTGGCCGGATGATTTCCGGATCGCTAAAGGTTGGCGACCGGCTGCGTTGCGAGGTAGACACGGCCAAGCGCCAGGCGACCGCCAACAATCACTCGGCCACGCATCTTTTGCACGCGGCCCTGCGCCTGGTGCTGGGCAAGCACGTGACTCAAAAAGGTTCGCTGGTGGACACGGAACGACTGCGTTTTGACTTTACCCAGCCCGAGCCTGTGACACGCGCGCAGCTTGAAGAAATCGAGCGCCTGGTGAACGGGCAGATCCGCGCCAACCATGAGGTTGGTACGCGCATCTTGCCGATCAAAGAGGCCATGGCCGCCGGCGCCATGGCGCTGTTCGGCGAAAAATACGGCGACCAGGTGCGCGTGGTCGGAATGGGTGAATTTTCCACCGAATTATGCGGTGGCACACATGTGCGTCGCACCGGCGATATCGGCCTGCTCAAGATCGTCTCGGAGGGCGGCGTCGCCTCCGGCGTGCGGCGCATCGAGGCCGTGACCGGCGAGGGCGCTTTCGAAGCGGTGCGTGAAAGCGAAGCGCGTCTGTCGGCGGTCGCCGAACTGGTGCGCGGTACGCACGAGGAAGCGCCGCGCAAGGTCGAACAACTTCTCGGCCGCATCAAGAGCCTCGAAAAGGAAATTGAATCCTTGCGCCAGAAACTCGCAAGTGGCCAGGGCGGCGATCTCAGCGTTCAGGCAAAGGACATCAAGGGCGTGAAGGTGTTGGCGGCGCGCGTCGAGGGCGCTGACAGCAAGACGTTGCGTGATACCCTCGACAAGCTCAAAGACAAACTTGGTAATGCTGCCATCGTGCTGGCTGCTGTGCAGGATGGTAAGGTACTGCTTATCGCCGGCGTTACCAAAGACCTGACTGTCAAAGTACCGGCCGGCGAGCTGGTGAATCAGGTGGCGCTGCGCGTCGGTGGCAAGGGTGGCGGCCGGCCCGATATGGCACAGGCCGGCGGTACTGATCCCACCCATCTTGATGCTGCGCTGGCGGACGTGCCGGGTTGGGTGGAGAGCAGGTTGTAGCGCCATTTCGCCAAGAAAAATATTTCCTGATACGTTCAGCATTACGATTCCCGTTTTTTGAACCCAACTCTATGGCACTGATTGTCCAGAAGTACGGCGGCACCTCGGTCAGTAGCCCGGAGCGCATCCTCGCGGTCGCAGAGCGCGTGAAGCGTTTCCGTGACCGGGGCGACGAGGTCGTGGTGGTCGTCTCGGCCATGAGCGGCGAAACCGACCGGCTCATCAAGCTCGCCAAGGGCGTCAATCCGGAGCCGCCGGCACGCGAGATGGACGTACTGCTCGCCACCGGCGAGCAGGTCACGATCGCGCTGCTGGCCATGATGCTCGAAAAGATTGGTTGCCCGGCACGTTCCTACACCGGTTACCAGGTGCACATTCGCACCGACAACGTCTATGGCAAGGCGCGCATCCTCGATATCGACGAGTCGCGCGTGCGCGCCGACCTGAAGCAGGGCCGCGTGGTGGTGGTGGCCGGCTTTCAGGGTGTGGACGATGATGGCAATATCACCACCCTCGGGCGCGGCGGTTCCGACACTACCGGGGTCGCACTGGCGGCGGCGCTCAAGGCCGATGAGTGCCAGATCTACACCGATGTGGATGGCGTCTACACCACCGACCCGCGCGTCGTGCCGCAGGCGCGGCGCATGGATCGCATCACCTTCGAAGAGATGCTGGAGATGGCCAGCCTCGGCTCCAAGGTGCTGCAGATCCGTTCGGTCGAGTTCGCCGGCAAGTACAAGGTTCCGTTGCGCGTGCTGTCCTCCTTTGAGGAAGGACCGGGCACGCTCATTACCTACGAGGGAAACGAAATGGAAGCACCGCTCATTTCCGGCATCGCGTTCAACCGCGACGAGGCCAAGCTCACGGTGCGGGGCGTGCCGGACAAGCCGGGAATTGCCTACCGCATCCTCGGCGACATCGCCGCCGCCAATGTCAACGTGGACATGATCGTCCAGAACGTCGGCGCCGACGGCAGCACCGATTTCACTTTCACGGTGCATCGAAACGACTACCAGAAAGCGCTGAAAACCCTGCGGAAAACCGCCGGACATTTAGCGGCGCGTGAGGTGACGGGGGACGACAAGATTGCCAAAATTTCGGTCGTCGGGGTGGGCATGCGCTCGCATGCCGGCATCGCCAGCCAGATGTTCAAAACGCTGGCGGACGAGGGCATCAATATTCAGATGATCTCGACGTCGGAGATCAAAATCTCGGTGGTTGTAGAGGAAAAGTACCTGGAACTGGCGGTTCGGGCACTACACAGCTCCTTCGGTCTGGACAAGCCGGCCGCGGCGCCGCGCTGACCGGTTGTCTCTGGCACGGAAGCTGCATAACTTGGCTTGAGTAAAGACGCAGGATCGTCCGGGAAGGGCGTTCCAAAATGCGAATGCGCACACTGGTGCCGGGGCCAGGGATTGCACAAGGTTCCAAACAGGAGAGCAGCACGATGCTAATTCTAACGCGGCGTATCGGCGAAACGCTGATAATCGGGGACAATGTACAGGTAACGGTGCTTGGGGTGAAAGGCAACCAGGTGCGCATCGGTGTGAACGCGCCCAAGGAGATCCCGGTACACCGTGAGGAAATCTATCAGCGCATCCAGAAAGAAAAAGAAGCGGGCGTGACGCATCCAATTCCGCGTCCTGACGCTGCGGAAGGCTGATCCTTTCTTTACGCCATCCGGCCTGCCCTGTATGCTTGGCGAGCATACATGGAGAGATGGCCGAGCTGGTCGAAGGCGCTCCCCTGCTAAGGGAGTATACGGGCTTAAACCTGTATCGAGGGTTCAAATCCCTCTCTCTCCGCCACATTCCATCCGTTGTTCTTGACAGGGCGCAGGCCAGATTCGCATAATGCGCGGCCTTGCCATTCCAAGCACGCGCCCGTAGCTCAGCTGGATAGAGTACTCGGCTACGAACCGAGCGGTCGGGAGTTCGAATCTCTCCGGGCGCACCATTTTTAAGGCATTTGAGCTGTCTGAAATTTAGGCAACTGTCTAACAAAAAGGCTGGTGTCTAATTCAACGCACAGGTTTGATGCGTTCAGGCTTCCGCCGGTAGACGCGCTTCGTGATCTTATCGTCAGCATGCGTGAGAAGCTGCCGGGCACGCTCTAGGCTTTCCGCATCGCTCGCCACCTTAGCCCGAAGGTCATGCTCCGTGAAGCGTTCCTTCACGGCTGTCTCCTTGAGCAGTCTCGCCATAAACCTCTGCCACATGCTCGACCAACCGTATGCTTCGCCCGTGGACTCGTCGATGTAACCCTTTCCGCGTTTGTTGCAGAACAGCCAGGGGGATATGTCTACCGGGCGTGCAGCGATCGCTGCATCCACCGCTGCGCGAAGTTCTGGACTCCACTCATATACAACAGGCTTTCCGGTTTTACTTGTGGTGACTTCGATACCGGAATCGGTACAAGAACTGATCCGCAGTCGCAGCAAGTCTCCCTGCCGAAGTCCAGTAAGTAGCTTGAAACGGATATAGGCTTGAATCGCCAGAATGCTCCCACGCTTGCGTGCGCTGGGCAGGGCAAGTGCCTCGACTACTTCCCAGTCCTCAACGTAGCGGGTGCGCGGCTTTTCTCCCTGTAGCCTCACCTCACCCTTGAATGGGTGCTTCTTGATTGAACCCCACTCCACGGCCTTCGTGAAGGCGTGGCTTAATACCTCGATCTCGCGGTGTGCCTGGGTCGGTGCGCCGCGGCGGTCAACGTATTGATAGATGTGTTGCGGCTCGATGACTCCAAGCGCCATGTTCCCGAACACCGGGCGCAGTTTCGCCAGAGCACGACGGTTGCCGGTCTGTGTCTTGGGCGCTTTCTCCGGCACGACCTGCAGAGCGTAGCGATCGAGCAGGGCACCGATTGTGGTGATCCGCTCTGGCGCGTCGGCACGTTCGGACCACTTCTTGAAAGCCTCTGGCAGGCTGCGGCCAAGCGGGAACCATGCCTTGTCGTCCCATAGGTGGCGTAACTCCCGAATGGGCAGGAAGTAGTACGCTCCATGCTTGAAGACCCAGCGGGCCGGGAGGCCGCGGTTTTCAACGTTGCGTTTGCGTGGTGCCAAGTGACCCCCAATCGGGTTCGGTTGATTTGATCTTAACACCTGCCTCGTTGATACCACCAAGTAGCCGCTCAACGTGCGCACGCGAAACCGCGATTGTGCCGTCCGGTCGGACACGGTGCTCGATGCCCATACCGCGCAGCACGCGAGCCTGTGCGGCTCGCTGGGTGCGCCCAGTGAGTTCTGAGACCTCTTCGCGTGTTAGGAGAAAATAGCCCATGCGAAAAATGCTAAATAAGTTGGTTCGCATTGCGCTCCGGTGACAGCGCACAGCTCGGCGTGGTTGAGGATCAGGCTCGGCTCCGTGCTCATTTTCAGCCTATCGGCTTCCTCTTGATGGTGAGCTTAGCGGAGTGACCGTCGATCGCCGCCAATAGGTCTCGAACCGGGTCTGTTTTCTGCTTGTTGTCCTTCTCGTACAGGCCAAAGTGCTTGAACCAGCGTTCGACGGCGGCGTTCTTGTCACATAGTTTCAGGTCGCGCGGGAATCCATCCTCGCCATGGTTCATAATGCAAGCCGCAGCGTGCTTCATTTCCTCGGTCCACTCGATCGGCGGCTTGAGGCGGCCCGCGGCGTCGTAGAAGTCAGCCAGGGTAGCGCGCGCCATGTGGGCGGCGATCTTCATGACCTCTGCTTGGCTCATTCCGGCGCGCTCGGCGATCGTATCGCGCAGTACCTTGATCCTTGCCTGTATCTTGCGGTTCGCCAGAAGGCGACTGGCCCGCTCGTTGATCGATTTCGCGGTCGCTGTCCTGGGGTTGAACGCGGTTCGGTAGCAGGCAGAACCGTTTCCGATCAATTCGGGGTCGTTGTTCTCGCCGCCGGCCATGTACAGGACACAGAACCTCTCCTGTTTCTCTGTCATTCCAGTTGCCGAATCTATGTGCGCGCGTGGCATTGGTTTATTCATTGACGACCCAAACAGGCCATTGGCTTCCGGCAACACGGTTGAAGCACCATGGACAGGACAGCTCATGTGCTGGTGGAACGGAGCGGAAATTGTTCATAGCGTCACTCATGACTCAATGACTACTGCATTCCCGCCAAGGCTCTTTGCCACCTCAATCACAACAGTGTCACGTGCGTCACGGTATCTGTGCAGTTCATTAGTCGTCAGCTTGTCCGGGAATGCCGGGTCCCATTCGCAGGACATGCCAAGACTACTGACGGTGATCGTTACGCTCAGACGCTTGGAAAGCCTGACAGTCTTGGTAGTTGCCGATGCGGTCATGGGTTCAGCACCACTGTTACATGTGTTACATCCGTTACAATGTAACGCCCTGTGCAAGTTGTAACGCCGTTACATGTGTTACACACCCCTTTAGGGGTGTAACATGTGTAACGCAACGCGCAATTGGAAGTAGTCATTCTGCAAGCCAGGCCAAAGGGTCGGAGATAACCACGGTTCCTGCTTTCAGCAGGGCATCTTTTCCGCGCTTAAAGGCCACGCGCGTAGAGCTGCTTTTGGGTTCGGTGTCCGATCCGTACCGAAGCACGAACCGAGCCCGCCACCTTTCAAGGTGAACAGCGCGAACGCCACGCGGCACACTGGAAGTTTCGGCTGTCGTTTCGCCATACTCTGCGATGGCCTCCTTGAGAGATTGCAAAGCAACTTTCTCGGCCGCTGTTGGCGGTCGTGTCCGTGGTGCCATTGGTACGGTGTCCGTTGCCTCGATGATGCAGGTGGTGATCGGGTCGCCGTCCTCGTCTGTGCCAAGCTCAACTACCCGAAGATTGAATCCGTAGGTTTGGCCCGATTCACCGTCACGTGATTTCTCAACGGTCGCCACGCCATCAGCGACGCTGATAACTGTGTCGGCAGCGGCGAACAGTGCGGAATGTCCACGTGCGCCTTTCGTGGCATCTTTGCCAGAGTGATGGACAAAGACTGTCGATGCTTTGAGTTCGTCACGTATACGATCAGCGCACTGGACGATGCGCGTCATGTCTTGTGCGCTGTTTTCGTCCCCGCCTGGGATTGAACGACTCAGAGTGTCGAATACCACCACCCGCAGAGGCGTATCTGTATCAGCGGAAATGTCTCGCAGAGCGTCAATTAGGTCATCGACCTCCGCAGTATTCAAAAGATTCGCACCACGTGTGACGATAGCCAGCGGAATACGCCTCTCTCTGGCTTCGCTCAGCTTGTCATCACGCCATGTAATGAATCGCCGCAGGATGGAATCACCTGCTTCAGCGGCGACGTATACAACCAACCCACTCCGCACACGGTGCCCACGCCAATCGATGCCGCAGGCGATGTGTCCAGAGAGGTCGATGGTGAAGAATGTTTTTCCCCCACCAGACGGGCCATATACGAGTACATTCGATGCGGCGGGAATGATCCCCTTGATGGTGTAATCGGCATTCTTCGCCTCTTTGGCATCGTCCAGGAACATATGCGGGAACTGCGCGTTCTTCTTCGTGAAGATCTCTTTTTCCGCCTGTTTTACGATGCTCATGCGCAGATTCCCGCAGTGGCACGAATCCTTGCAGCCGCCTGAATGACAAACGCACGGTCTGCGTCATCTAGAACAATGCCTGCGCCTATGTTCTCGCCTGCGATGGCAACAATCAGTACATCCCGATGCAGGGAGCGCAGTGCCTCGCGTGTGGTGTGCCAATGATTTGGACGGGCCAGTTTTGCTGTTCCATGCTGTGTCAGCGGTTCCGGGAACATGTCAGCGATGCTTAAACCAACAGCCGCGAGGATGTCCGGGGCTGCGCATCCACCAAAGTCATGGACTAATATTCGTCCATCATCCAACTCGCGTATGCTCAATGAGGGACTTTTGTCTTCATGTGCAGGGCAGCGTGCCATCCATCGCCCTGGCGCGGATTGGCGCACGCGATCAAGTCGGGCGAGAAGTGCGTCGGCGCTCACGATTTGGCCTCCCTGGTTCCATGAAGGCGACAGCTCGCGCCCTCTGTCGGCAGTGGACGAACTGAGAACAATGGACACGTCCGCGAGGTACAGGAAGGTCTACCGCGAGGCCGTAAAACGCCGATTCCGGCGTCAGAATCGTTTGGCCCGGTCAGAGCGGTAGTTTCGGTGCCCGGAGTCATTGCCGCCCCCTGCGTTTGGCGGTCTGGGCACGGTGCTCCATCGCCTTCTGGATGTCGACTTCGGAGAAGAGACGGCGGCCGGATGAGTCGCGCACCGGATTGATGATGCCGGCGTCCGCGTAGCGCCTCATTGTCTCGGCCGAACTTTTAGCGCGGGCTGCGGCCGCGCTGATGGTGAACAACGACATGATGTACCTCCTCATAGGTAACAACTAAGGAGGTATATACGCGCAGTAATTCACGGTTAGCCGGCTAACCGTGATTGCGTATGTAGCGGATTACAACTTTTTCTTATTAATTTTCGAAACCAGGTTCCTGATAGAACTGAATTTCACTATTTTTGTCGACGAAGCGGGCGCCGGCAGTGAATATATGACCGTTCCTTCGTCCTCATCCACTTCTATTGCCTGAATGCCGATCGGATCCTTGCTCGAATGCAAGAGATTGTTCATGAATTCATCATCTTTCAGCTTCCGAATCACTTGATCGAAAGTCCTGTCAGGGGTTTCCTTAAGCACGCGACGCACAGCCCGAGTAAATGGTCTTGCGCCCCTCTCCTTTGTCGCGGTCGACCGTTGCTGGTTCGAACGCCACTGACGGACCGCTTCTTGCCCGAGGAAGGTCTCCAGACCGAACTCCGATACATCATCGGCCTCACGAAGGATGTCGGATAGATTCTTGATGTAGGGCGCCAACGCAGGCGGGATGCTCCCCGGAGAATAAACAATTTCGTTCGGCTGCTTTCCCGCCGTTAGGCCATTGGCGGCGATGAATCGCATGAAATCTGATCTACTGCCTGTGACCAGCTCCGCGAGCTGCTCCATGGTGTACGTTTTGAGCAGTACGGACAGCGCCAGCTTGTATCGATCGCGCGTCGATCTTGGGAAGTACGTAGGCAGTTCATCAGGTAGTGTCATCATGCCGCGCCCCTTCGCGCACCCCCTGAGAAAGGAACCAAGCCAGGTGGGTAAGCCGGATAGTTTTTCCATCAACCTCCAACAACGTAATCGTGATTTTGTCGTTTATCACGATGGTTTCGCCTTCACGGCGCGACAAGATCAGATTTGGCATGGCTCTAGTTCCCTCATTAACTGCAATTCACACAAGACTACTCGCAGACACGAAACGCGGCCAGCGCGAGTGAATTGCTGCTTGGTCTGGTAACGTCGGGTTGATGGTGACAACATATACGCGCTGCTCATCGTCCCACCGGGCGACCAGTGCTTGCATGGCGTTGGGAGTTATTACTGGGTACTAGTGGCTCTTGCCCTGATTGTCTTTCTCCATAAACGCTTCCAGATCCAGGCGCACCGGCTTTGGGAAGAATCGGTCCCACTTCCCGGCCAGGATCGACTCGTGGCGAGCCCATCCGCCAACCGGTAGCGCGCCAGTTTCACCCTCTCTGCGGCCCCATGTTAGCAGTACATGACCGCCCGACTTCAGATGAACAGGCAGGGCTGCCTTCGGGTCTGGAAAGTAGACCTTGAGGGTCTTGCCCTCGTGTTTGAACTGAACGCCGCCGCACATGTGCGTAGTTTACTGTATGCAGATTCCGGATGACTCAGTGTGTCATCTGGTCGGTATCGGTCGGTCTGGAACCGACCCAGAGCGGACTTCTACCGAGCATCTTCCTCTGTGTGCAGCCTACAGTTCGTGCATTTCGATCTATGATGAAGCCAAAGAAATTGAGGCGCCGACTGGCTTGGGTATCCAATCACTTTCAGAAGTGGGACGACATGCGTGTCTCGCACTAATTCTGTCTGCAAAGTCCAACTTTGGAGATTGGCTTTGAGTTTTTACACAGCCTCGGCCGAAGGCCGCCTCCGGCTTCACTCCCTGCTATCGTCTTCATTGCCACATCGCGGGCGCCGTGTTTGCTTCCACCAGATTCTCCACGTCGTCCTGCAGCACAGAGAGGAAATCCAGCCCGGTTTTGTTTTCTACTTCATCGACGTTCGTTATGAAGGTTGGAAGCTTGCCGCTCGGGTTTTTCTCATTCGGAAGGATGAAGGCGATGGCTTCCACGCGGACCGGATCGAAGACGACCTTATAGAAGTGTGTCGGCACTGTTACGCTACTGGAGCCGATGTGCTTTACGCTGGTTGCGGCGTAGATCGGGCCAGTGACCACATACAGCTCGCCGCGTTCGATTGCCCATTCCCTCTCCTTTGCTTCCAGCGTCTTCCAGATGCCCCGGTTGAAGCCCGGCCCGACCTGCGGCGCCATGTTGGAGAGCAGAAAGGATTCGCTCATGGCGCGTTCGCTCCATTTGAACGCGCCCGCCGGCGCCATGTGGCCCCGGTCGTAGCCGCTGCCCTTGTAGTCTTTCAGCTCAGCGCGTTCGCCAGGCTCAAGATCGGGATCAGGGCGGAAATCATCGCTGCGTGGCACGTTACCGGCAATGATTTTGTCTCTCACCAAACGATAGGCCACCCAGTCGGGCACCTTGTGCGTGCTGTTGTGCGAGAGGGCATACCCGAGGCGACAAAGCAGGACAGGCGACGTGCTCGGCGCACCGTACACCAGATGTTCGCGGCAGGCGTCGAGGGGGTCGGCGCTCGCTGTGCCGACAAGAATGAGGAAAAGCGCTATAACCCAACGTGTGTGGCTCATGTAGGGCCTCCTTGGCCTGTAATTCGTGTAGCTCTATCGAGTACATTAACGACTTCTTATGGAACCTATAAAACCTTTCGCCTATTAGGCTATGCTGTGTCGGTCAAATCAAGGAGGGGTGCTATGAAACCAGCAACACTCATTCTCACCGTCGCTCTCGCATCATTCACCGTGGTCAGCTTCGCGAAGGACACCAATGTGAAGGGGCACTACCGAAGCGATGGTACCTACGTTCAGCCGCACACTCGTTCGGAACCGAATAAGTCCTACAACGACAACTGGAGCACGTCCCCCAACACCAACCCGAACACGGGGAAGCAAGGCACAAATCAGCCGACGTGGGATGACAAGGCGCCTTCGCGCCGTAAGTAAGCCTGGAGAACACACCATGAAAAAGCTCAGTCTGGTATTTTTTATCGCGGCGTTATCGCTGTTCGCGGTTAATTTCGGCTATGCCGCGTCGTCGGAGAATGCGACTTCCGTGACTGCCACACAGCAATCGTGCGAGGAGTTAAAACAGTCGGGCGCTTCAAATGAAGTATTGGCACAGAGGGGTTGCTGCTCGTGGCATCAAGGTGTATGCGGGTGCAACAGCGGCCGTGTGGTTTGCTGTGATAGAACCTACAGCCCAAGCTGCACCTGCAACCAGGAAGACCCGATTACTTTGCAGAACTAGATTTGATTAGGCGTTAGACGTAGAGAGGTTCCTACGCTAAATCAATACGCCGCCAGCAGTGCAGACGTCTGCACCGCTGGCGCTCACTTCACCTCTTCCTCGGCCTCTTCGCCCTCGCCGAGCACCTCAAGGTAGGCCTCGATGTCCTCGGCGTGCCAGCCGGCGATGCAGCCGCTTGCGGCCAACATGAGACTAGGTCGGGAACCGACCGAGGCTGTGTGAAAACGCACGATCAAATATTCCGGTGGGGCCAACAGAACGTAGGGTGCGCCCTGCGCACCATAAGATAGATAATCCGGTGCGTGGGACGCACCCTACGAGGGCTGGAGTGGGAGATTTTTTCGTGGTGAGAAAAAATTTACGGGTTTTCACACAGCCTGGACTGCGGATTCAACCGATCGACGCAACAGATTGACGATATCGCTCAGCCGGTGTTTCGTAGTTGAGGGTTTTCCTGGGGCGATCATTCAGTCTTCTGGCCAGCGCGTTGAGCTTGGCTTGGGAGTAAACAGAAAGGTCAGTCCCCTTCGGCAGGTACTGCCGTAATAGCCCATTCGTATTCTCGTTCGACCCCCGTTGCCAAGGGTTCTGGGGGTCGCAGAAGTAGACCTGAATGTCGGTCGCCAACGTGAAGCGCTGGTGGTCGGCCATCTCTTTCCCCCGATCCCAAGTCAGCGACTTGTAGAGTTCCTGGGGCAACTTGCGCGCATGTTTGATCAGTGCATTGACGACCGTTTTGGTATCTTTGCTGGCAACCTTCACAAGCATCACGTAGCGCGTCCGGCGTTCGACCAGGGTCGCTATCTGACTGTTGCCGCGGCCGAATAACAGATCGCCCTCCCAGTGACCAGGGACCGCCCGATCTTCCGCCGTGGCCGGACGTTCACGGATCGACACCGCGCCCACGATTCTGCCGTGACCGTCCGTCTTCTGCGTGTGATGGCGCGAACGCCGCATGACCCGGGTGCGCCGCAAATGCTGCACCAGTTCCTTCTTCAAGGCCCCGCGGGCTTGAATGAAGAGACTGCGGTAGATGGTCTCGTGTGACACCTGAAAGGTCTCGTCCCCAGGGTAAGTGCGCTTCAGCCATCCGGCAATCTGCTCCGGCGCCCACTGCATTTGGAGCTTGCTGGCCACAACCTGTGCCAACGCCCGATTCGTCACGAGTTTACAGGGTTTGGGACGGTGTGCCCGCTCCCATGCGACGTGGTCAGCCTGGTTCGCTCGATAACCAGCCGGTCCGCCATTTCGCCAGAGTTCGCGGCTCACTGTGGAGGGGGCTCGATGGATTGAGGTGGCGACCGATCGAATCGAGAGTCCGGCCGCCAGGGCCCGTGATATCTCTTCACGTTCGGCCAATGTTAGCGCCAATCTCGAGCGACATCGTGGCGCCGGGCGTATCCCGCCTGTCTCCGCCAGAATCCGTTGTATCGATGAGTGGTTCCGATCAAACAGCTGGGCAATCTGCTGGAGCGATTCACCTTTCTGCCAGCGCTCCCACATGATGGCTCTCTGGCTTGCCGTGTAATAAATCCGTGGCCTCTGCTTCATCTGCAACACTCCTTCTGCTTGCGCAGTATCCAGTGTGTTGCATCCACCGGTTGAATCCGCAACCCAAAGCGGACATCCAGACGGTACTCGGGTCCGTAGTTTCGCCTTTTGCGTCGGGAGTTCGGATCTGGGGGTGAGGGTGTTATCCTTTTAGTTGGCCTTGTGGGTGTGCCAGTATTAATTGCGGGCTGTGGCCAGCCCGAAACGGGAAGGATCGATGCCCGTCTAAGGAGTCATCGTCTGAACGGACAGCATACTTCCAGTCCGGCTTCCACGGGCGGAGCCGGCACCTTCTTTGAACAGCACGTCGCAGCGTACTGGCTCGCACAGCTGCTCGTGCGCGGCATTCCGCCGGTCCTGATCGAGACGATCGTGGCGGAGGTCCACTTCCAGACAGAGCACCTCGGCTGGCATACCGACGACTTTCTGATTGTCTGTGAACGTCCCGGGGCAGTTGCCCAGAAACTCGCCGGTCAGGTCAAGCGCAGCTTCTCCGTCAGTGCAGCAGATGAAGAATGCAAGAAGGCCATTCTGGATTTCTGGAAAGACTTTAAGAGCCCCGCCCACTTCTCTCCGATGCATGATCGCCTGGTACTTGTGACCCTGCGGGGCACCAACACCCTCCTCGATCACTTCGTAGGGCTCCTAGACTGCGCTCGCGCGGCGCGTGACGGTGCGGAGTTCGAGCACCGTCTGTCGACGAAAGGCTTTATCTCGAACAAGGCGGTTCAGTATTGCAACGAACTGTGCAAGATTATCGCCGACCTTGAGGGAAGGGCTGTTGCGGCGGTGGAAATCTGGCCGTTCTTGCGCCTGCTGCACGTGCTAAGCCTGGACCTAAATACATCCACGCGGCAGACCGAAGCCCAGATCAAGAGCCTATTGGCCTACATGGTAACCGAGGGTGACGCTTCTGGCGTCGCAGGCGCCTCCTGGAACTCCCTGCTCGCCCTTGCGAGCACTGCCATGTCCGAGGCACGTAGTCTGCGCCGTGCCGACCTGCCTGCGGAGCTGCAACATCGCCATGGGTCGCTCGGCATGAACGAACAGCGCATCTTGCGTGCCATTAAGGATCACACCGCCCCTGTCCTCCGTAGAATCCGTTCGACGATCGGTCAGGACTTTCACTTGCAACGCGCCGCTCTCGTGCAGAAAGTGCTCAGCGAACTGGAGACCGCCCAGGCGGTGCTCGTGTCCGGGCCCGCGGGCAGCGGGAAGTCCGCGATCAGTAAGGACGCCGTCTCGCTTCTCTCGCAGGACCACTTCGTCTTCGGCTTTCGGGTGGAGGAATTCGCACAGGCACATATCGATGCGACGCTGCATGCCGGGCAGATTCCGACGAACGCCGAGACGCTTGCCGCGATACTCGCGGCCCAAGGCCGCAAGGTGGTTCTGATCGAAAGCGTCGAGCGCCTACTAGAAAAGACTACGCGTGATGCCTTCAGCGATCTCATGGCGATGGCGGCGGCAGACCGCGGCATGTGCATCATCCTCACGTGTCGTGACTATTCGATCGAACAGGTGCGCGCTAGCTTCCTGCAGCCTGCAGCGATCAATCACGCCGTTGTGAGCGTGCCGCCGCTGGAAGACGCGGAATTAGCGGAGGTTGAAGCGGCGCTTCCGGCTCTTGCGTACCCCTTGAAGAACCCGGCGCTGCGCGACATCCTGCGCAACCCCTACTTCCTCGACAAGGCTCTTGAGATTTCATGGTCGGCAGAGCGGCCGGTTCCGGAGAGCGAGCGCGAATTCCGGGCGCTCTTCTGGCGGCAGATCATTCGCGCCGATCAGAGCGCCCCCGCCTGGATGGCGCGGCGACGCGAAGAAGTCTTTCACGAAATCGCGGTTCGCCGCGCGCGGGCACTCTCCGCCTACGTCATATGCAACGACCTGGACCCTGCGGTCGTAGCGGCCCTGAGACAAGACTCACTCATCGTCTCGTCCGATGAGAACCCGTCGCTTGTAGCGACAGCGCACGACGTCCTGGAAGACTGGGCGATTCTGCAATGGCTGGAGGAGCAGCACGTCACCGACGAGGGATCGTTTAAAGACCTGTCTGCTGCAATTGGCGCACACCCTGCCATTCGCCGGTCGTACCGAAAGTGGGTCGCCGAGCTCGTCGAGCGCGACCCCGGTGCCGCGGACCGCCTGTTCAGGGCCGCGATCTCTGAGACCGAAATCAGCGCGCAGTTCCGCGACGACACACTCGTGTCCCTTCTTAAGGCGCCGTCATCGCCAGAGTTCCTCACGCGGCATGAAGCCCAGCTCCTGGCTAATGACAAGGCCATCCTCAAGCGCGTGATTCATTTGCTTCGCGTTGCCTGTGTGACGACGCCTGCCTGGTTGGCAGGTGCGGCAGGCCACGGATCGATATTCAACGTGCCGGACGGCCCCGCATGGGCGACGGTCCTTAGGTTGGTGCATCGCAACATTGACAGCTTCACATCACAGGAGCGTCCGCTTCTCCTCGGGCTGATCGAGGACGCGGTCCGCAACGTGAGCTGGTGGGCGCCGGAACTCGACGGCGCGGAATTTGTGGCCGGCATCGCCCATTGGCTCCTGGCGGGCTTCGACAACTACGGATCGGAGGAGCCGCGCAAGCGCGTGCTCAAAGTGATCGCGAAGGTTCCCAAGGCTGATGCAGCTCGCTTTGAGGCCGTTCTGCGCGGCGCCGTAAAGGAGGGCCAACGGCGGGATCGCATCGCCGACGATTTCCGCGAGATCATCTTCTCAGGGCTGGACGGCATGCCCGCAGCACGGGACCTGCCGGACCTCATTGTGTTGGTCGCTGCCGCCCACCTTCTCGCCTCCGATGAAGACCTTCGAAGGGATCGCTACTCGGGACGCTCGCTCGACCTTGAGATGCATTTTGGAATCAAGGAAGGCCTGCGACATGACTTTTTTCCGGCGAGCGCTCTTCGCGGCCCCTGGATTCCTCTGCTGCGGTATCACCACCGTAAAGCGCTCGACTTCTTCATCAATGTCTTCAACCACAGCGCCGACTGGTACGCTCATCCCCGCATGCACGACCCGCTTGAACCCGCATGGGAGATAGAGCTGACCTTTGCCGATGGAACCACCCGAAAACAGTGGGGCAATCAGAGGCTCTGGAACCTATACCGGGGCACATCGGTCGGCCCCTATGTGCTCCAGTCCCTGCTGATGGCATTGGAGAAGTGGCTGCTCGAGTTTGCAAGCAAGCACCCAAAGCAACTGGACGTCGTCCTGGTGGACATTCTGCGCCGGAGCGAGTCCGCCGCGCTCGCTGCAGTCGTCGCCAGCGTCGCCACTGCACACCCGCATGCTTCCGGCGAGGCGCTGCTTGTTCTTCTCAGCGCCCCCGACTACATCGCGTTTGATCGTGGCCGCATGGTGAGCGAGTCCGGAGCGTCGGCAATGTCAGGTATATTCCCGCAGCTCAATGCGGACAACCAAGTCTTCGAGGTGGAGCGCAAGGAAGCGAACAACCTACCGCATCGCGGCCAGCACCTTGAGGCCGCGATTGCCAATCTCCAGTTAGGACCGTTTGCCCCGCGTGTGCACGCCATTCTCGACCGGCATCTGTCGGCACTTCCGCCGAAATCAGAGCAAGACGAGTCTGACTTGATATGGCGCCTCGCGATTCACCGGATGGACCTGCGCCAGTACACCGTCGCGGACACGAACGGACCGGAGATTCTCGACGATGAAGCGAACGCTAGCGAGCCTGCGCAGCGTTGGGTTCGACTGGAGCCCAAGGCCCCCGACCCGGATGTTCAGGCGATGGTTGACGAGGGTGCTGCAAAGTTCAGCGCGATGAATGCCCGGCTTGGTGTCCTGGTGTGGGGCCTTCAGGTCTTCGAGCGCAAGAATGGAAATCACGACCCGTCCCGATGGCGGGAAAAGCTCGCCGAGGCGCGGACAATGGACCGCGAGACTGAACAGGGGGATGGTAGCCGGAACGGTCCAGGTTTTGTCACCGCTGTCTGTATTCGCGACCATTGGGAAGAGATGTCTGTCGATGAGCGGGACTGGTGCGTTGACGTCGTCTGTTCGGAGATATTGCGGCAATCCGACCAGTGGAGCCACGTCGAGCGAATGCAGCGGTTCTCCATGGCAGCCGACCGCCCGAGCGCCTCGGTGGTTTCGTTGCTGTTTGGCAAGCCGCTCACAGAAGCACAAGTGTTGCGCGTCCGCCGGGCCTTCGCGGCGGCGCTCACTCACCCAATCGAAGAAGTTCGGTGGTATGCGACGTGGGGCATCGACGGACAGTTCTGGGCCGTCAACCGTGTCATAGCACTGCGCTGCGTGAACGCGATCGCGACGGAGGCCGCCCTCATCGACCAGGCATGGGAGGCAGAAGAAAAACGGCCGTATGAGCAGCGCCGTCGCCTCGAAGAGATTAGCGCGGAGGCCGCGACCGCTGTCCGCCAGCGGTTTTGGCAAGAAGGCGCGATCGCCGAGGATGCACACAGTACAGTGGACATCTCGGAAGGATTCGGGGCAGAAGCGATCGGCAGGATGCTCGCGATCCTCGGGCAAGTCCCGGAGGACCCTGCGGCCGTGGCCGCCTTCGCGCGCGCCAGCCAAACGCTCGTCGAATGGTGGAACGCTGACGACGCCGGCGAGCGCCGACGCGACCGGAATTTCCAAGCAGAATCCGCATTGTCAGAGCTTCTGCAACGTTTCGTGATGCGGACCACGTCGGCGTCCGCGCTGCAGGCGCTGCGTCCCGTGCTGGGCGCGATCGACCGTCATCCCCGCGAAATCCGCTCCATTGTCCAAGGCCTGACCGGGATCGAGGACAGCAGGCCGAATACGGCGCACTACTGGTATCTGTGGGGCCTTTTTGCCGATGTCATAAGGCGCGCAAAGTGGGTCGCTCGGCTCGACGACGAACACCCGATCGGCAGTGAGATGCTGTCCGCGATTTTTCTCACGTCGTGGTGGAAGGACAGCGTCAGGCATTGGAAAAGTCTGGAGGGCCACGCCCATCACGTCCACGCTCTTTTTGAGGCACTACCACCTTCGTCGATTGTGCTCGACGACTACGTGCGCTTCCTCTATCACATTGGAGAGCAGTCGCTTCCGGAGGCCTTCGTCCGTGTCGCCAAGTCCCTCAAGCATGGAGATGTCCAGGCAATGCTCGCGAAGACCAATACAGTCTTTCTTCTGGAAGTCCTGCTGCAACGGCATGTATACGGGAGGCCCCTGGAGCTGAAGCGCGACACTACTGTCCGGCAAGCGGTCCTTTTCCTGCTCGACATCCTCGTTGAGAACGGCTCGTCCGCGGCCTTCCGAATGAGGGACGACTTCGTGACACCAGCCGCTTAGGGGCTGAAGCTACGTGTTCGCAAGCGGTTGCTCGCTAGTGGGTTAGCGCATCAGGTGTGTTCGAATGCTTCCGACTCGATAGACACGGCCTTTGGCACCCCAAGAACGGATACTTACGAAGGACCGATTCTGGCCGGCAGGCGACGAGGAAGAAGTCAACTCGAAGCAGACCTTGCCAAGAGAGTCCCGTCCACTGAAACGACACTCGCCGCGGTCCGTATATCATGGCCATGATATACGGACTGGATGCGAACAAACCCAAAACCAAACAGGCGCTTAAGTCGGCTGAACTGCCCTTGTCCGATCCGGGGATATACTGACAAAATTGTCCGTAAATTAACTGTTAGAGATTTTGGCGATGCCGTCAGATCGAAAAGATAGAAAAGAGCGACTCACGGAGTCCAAGAGCGGCGCTTGGGCTAGCTCATCCCAAGATTACTTATTGCTTGCAAATGATTTATTTGAGCAGTCCTTTGCTCACGCAAAGCGCTTTGATGGCAACGTTTCTCCCTATCCAATAGCGGGAATACCCTTGTTGGTTTCTACGTTGCGGGCGCTACTTATTGAGGCAAATAGTGGAATGTTTGGCGTTGATAGAGATTTTGGCGCCATGGTGCGCCTCGCAAATGACCAAAACGAAACTGGGCTAGTCTCCGAAAAATACATCGGTATTGGTTCAGATACGGCAAATGATCTGTCCCTGCTGTATGAGGTGCGGAACGAAATCGTTCATCCCGCCCACACTCCAGCCGGAACAAAGCACAATACCCCATTGAATATGCTCCCTTTGAGGGATCGTGGTCTGCTTCAAAGCTCGGGAAAATCTGACAGCGACTACACGTGGATTTCGCAATTGCATTCTCACCGCTTGTTTCGGTGGTCGTTTGTCACCGTTGAACGAGTCGCAGAAGCGGTGCTTACAAGGCATTATGCAATGAATGGCTATGAGGCGTCGCACTTGAAGTGCTATGGCAAGTATCGAGAGCATGATCTTTAACCCCTCGCTGCAGGCTGACGGCCCTGACGGACCGCAGTCTGAGCTAGAATGTTGATCGTATGCTTCCGGGAAATACGACCGTCTGCTCCTGGCCCAGGCTGTGTGAAAACCCGTAAATTTTTTCTCACCACGAAAAAATCTCCCACTCCAGCCCTCGTAGGGTGCGTCCCACGCACCGGATTATCTATCTTATGGTGCGCAGGGCGCACCCTACGTTCTGTTGGCCCCACCGGAATATTTGATCGTGCGTTTTCACACAGCCTCGGCCGAGACCAGCCGATCGCTTTGCCGTAGAGCAGACATTGCGCCAAGATCAGATCTGTCCGAAAACTGCCCTTCAATCTTTCCAGAAGCCCTTGAACCTGTCCGGCGCCAGCTCAGTGTAACGCACCGTGTGCTGGATGTTCTTGTGCCCCAGGTAGTGCTGAATGGCGCGCGTGTCATGACCGTCGTTGGCCAGCTTGTAGCCCGCCGCGTGGCGCAGCATGTGCGGGTGTACTGGAAAGCCAACCCCCGCTTCCTCGCCGGCCCGGGCCAGCATCTTGCGCACGGTAGAGGAGGTGAGAGGTCCGCCACGCTCCGTAGTAAACACATAGGGGTTGCGCTCGCCTTCACGCTCCAAGCGGCGCAATGCCCGGATCTCAGGGCCACGCAGGGGGTGCGTGGAGGGTGTTCCGTTCTTGAGCCGGTTCACGTGCAGCATTCCTTGCTTCAGATCCACCTGGTCCCAGCGCAGCGCCACCAGCTCTGACACCCGTAGTGCGTGCCGATAGGCGATCAGGATCAGCGTACCGTCACGGTGGCCGTGGCGACCCAGCCGACTGGCAGCACCCATCAACTTCTCGACCTCATCCGGCGTCAGGTGCTCGCGGGAGCGGCGTGCCTTGTTGGTGATACGGCGGGGCGGGGCAACTTTCCCATTTTGGGTGTTTGGGGTCTTGCGCGTCTTGGGCTTTAACTGCACGACGGTGGCCATGGCGTTCTCCTGTCTTTCCCATTAATGGTTGTTAATGGGAAAGACTACGGGCATAGGCACTATGGAGTCAAGAGCATCCCGTTAGGCTTACGCTTCCTGCTACTATTCCGGTGGGGCGGTGACGCCGGCGACGATGTCTAAAAAAATCAACGGGGATTGGGATGGTGACTGACCATAACCTGTATATTACGGAAAAGATTTTCGAATCCAACGGCGGCATGCTCGGTAACATCAGCATCTACGGCCTGGAGGGCAGCTCCACCACGCACCGCCTCACATTGCCACAGTCCGCTTCTTCACCTCCGTTCTGTGAGCAGCCGCACGCATGAGCGACCCCAATCTCTCCGCCTTCATCTGGTCCGTCGCCGATCTCCTGCGCGGCGACTACAAGCAATCCGAATATGGCAAGGTCATCCTGCCGTTCACCGTCCTGCGCCGCCTTGACTGCGTGCTGGAAGCCACCAAGCCCGCCGTACTCGCAGAATTGGCGAAGCGAAAGAAGGCCGGGCTGAACCCCGAGCCTTTCCTCCTGCGGAAATCCGGCCAGCTTTTCTACAACACCTCGCCGCTCGACCTGAAGAAGCTCATGGGCGACCAGGACCACATCGGCGAAAACCTGCGCGCCTATATGCAGGCGTTCTCGCCTGCCGTGCGCGATATCTTCGAGAGCTTCGAATTTCACACGCAGATCGACAAGCTCGCCAAGTCCGGGCTGCTCTACCTCGTTACGGAAAAGTTCGCCAACATCGACCTCCATCCCGCCGCGGTCAGCAATGCCCAGATGGGCGCGGTGTTCGAGGAGCTCATCCGCAAGTTCGCCGAGCTGTCCAATGAGACCGCCGGGGAGCACTTCACCCCGCGCGAAGTCATCCGGCTCATGGTGAATCTCCTCTTCATTGAGGATGACGACGCCCTCACTAAGCCCGGCGTGGTGCGTTCCCTCTACGATCCAACCGCCGGCACCGGCGGCATGTTGAGCGTGGCCGACGAGCACCTCGCCAGCCTGAATCCCGATGCCCGGCTCGTCATGTATGGGCAGGAGCTGAATGCCGAGTCCTACGCCATCTGCAAGGCCGACATGCTCATCAAGGGGCAGGACATCGCCAACATCATCTTTGGCAACACCCTGTCCGCCGATGGCCTGCCGGGAAAACACTTCGACTACATGCTCTCCAATCCGCCCTTCGGCGTGGAGTGGAAGAAGATCGAAAAGGAAATCCGCAAGGAAGCCGAGCAAATGGGCTTCAACGGCCGCTTCGGGCCAGGACTGCCGCGCGTCAGCGATGGCTCGCTGCTCTTCCTGCTGCATCTCATTTCCAAGATGCGGCCCGCCGTGGATGGCGGCAGCCGCTTCGGCATCGTGCTCAATGGCTCCCCGCTGTTCACCGGTGGCGCAGGCTCGGGCGAAAGCGAGATCCGCCGCTACGTGCTGGAGAACGACCTCGTCGAGGCCATCATTGGCCTGCCCACGGACATGTTCTACAACACCGGCATAAGTACCTATATCTGGATCGTCAGCAACCGCAAGCCCGCCGCCCGCAAGGGCAAGGTGCAGCTCATCGACGCCAGCAGCTTCTGGCAAAAGATGCGCAAGAGCCTTGGCAGTAAACGCAAAGAGCTCAACCCGGAACACATTGAGGACATCACCCGCCTCTTTGGCCACTTCGAGGAATCCACCCGCGACGGCGTGCCCATCAGCCGCATCTTCAAGAACGAGGACTTCGGCTACCGCACCATCACCGTCGAGCGCCCCGAGCGCGACGCTGACGGCAAGATCGTGCTCGGCACCAAGGGCAAAGGCAAAGGACTGCCCGTGCCGGATGCCGCGCTGCGCGATACGGAGAACGTGCCACTCAGCGAGGACATCGACACGTACTTCAAACGCGAGGTCCTGCCTCATGCGCCGGATGCGTGGATTGACCCCGAGAAAACCAAGGTCGGCTACGAAATCCCCTTCAACCGGCACTTCTATGTCTTCAAGCCGCCGCGCCCGCTTGCTGAGATCGATGCCGAACTGAAAGGCGTCACCGACCGCATCCTGACCATGATAGCCGGGCTGACGGCATGAGCTTTCCGCGTTATCCGAGCTACAAGGACAGCGGCGTGGAATGGCTGGGGGAGGTGCCGGAGCATTGGGCTGTGAAGCGTATCGGCTACTATTTCAATGAGCGACGTGAGAAGGTCAGCGATAAGGATTTTCCGGCCCTTTCCGTTACCAAGAACGGGATCGTTCCGCAACTCGACACAGCCGCCAAGTCGGACGACAGTGACAACCGAAAGAAGGTATCTAAGGGCGACTTCGTGATCAACAGTCGATCCGACCGGAAAGGTTCCGCCGGTGCGTCGGAACTCGATGGTTCGGTCTCTTTGATCTGCACAGTCTTACGCCCGCAAGAGCACGTCCACACGCCATTCATCCATCATCTCCTTCGCTCCCAACCATTCCAAGAAGAGTTCTATCGCAACGGCAAGGGAATCGTCGCCGATCTATGGAGCACGAACTATTCGGAGATGCGTAACATCTTGCTTGGGATGCCACCGCTCCACGAGCAAACCCTCATCGCCGCCTTCCTCGACCGCGAGACGGCGAAGATTGATGTGCTAGTGGCGGAGCAGCGGCGACTGATGGAACTGCTGAAAGAAAAACGCCAGGCCGTTATCGCCCATGCCGTCACCCAAGGCATTAATCCCCATGCCCCCATGAAGCCTTCCGGCATCGAATGGCTCGGTGACATACCGGAACATTGGGAACTGAAGAGACTGAAGTATCTTGGCGAAGCAATCATTGGATTAACCTACAGTCCCGCCGACATTGTGGATGAAGGTAGTGGAACGCTCGTGCTTCGGTCGTCCAACGTGCAAGGCGGGAAGATTGTCTTCGACGACAATGTCTATGTTACGACAGCGATTCCTGAGGACCTCGTGACGAAGGTTGGAGACATCCTCATTTGCTCACGAAACGGTAGCCGCGCACTGATCGGCAAAAACGCAGTGATCGACGAATCTTCCGCAGCTCTGACTTTCGGCGCGTTCATGACGATTTTTCGCAGCCAACACAGCGCTTACCTCGCGTGCGTCTTGAACTCACCGCTCTTCGAGTTTCAGTCAGGTGCATTCATGACCTCGACCATCAATCAATTAACTGTAGGCGTCTTGAATAACTTTGAAGTCCCGCTGCCGCCTGCGGATGAACGCGAGCAAATTGCTGGATTCCTCAAAAGAGAAACCGCCAAGTTCAACGCCCTCACCGCCGAAGCCCAGCGCGCCATCGACCTGCTGCAAGAACGCCGCACCGCGCTGATCTCCGCCGCCGTCACCGGGCAGATCGATGTGCGCGGTCTTGGGGTCTCTTCCGCCGTTTCCCCCGCAACGAACTGTGTTTAAATATCCGTCATGACCCGAATCGCCGTCAGTTCCGACATGCTCCGCTGGGCACGCAACCGTGCCCGGCTGGATGTGCTCGCGCTCGCGGCGCGGTTCCCCAAGCTAGAAGCCTGGGAGGCTGGCGAGGTACAGCCCACGCTCAAGCAACTGGAGGCTTACGCCCGGGCCACCCATGCGCCCATCGGATTTTTCTTTTTGCCCGAGCCGCCGGTGGAACCGGTGCCGATTCCCGACTTCCGTACCATGGCGGACAGGGCAATCGCGCGTCCCAGCCCGGACCTGCTGGATACCGTGTATGCCTGCCAGGAACGGCAGGCATGGTATCGGGATTTCGCGCTGATCGATGGCCAGCCGCCGCTGCCCTTCGTCGGTGCGCTGAGCGCCAATGTTGCTCCCGTGCAGGCGGCGGAACAAATTCGTCGAACCCTGGGTTTCGACGTTGACGCCCGCCGCGACTGCCGCACCTGGGCCGAAGCGCTGCGGCTGTTCATCGAGCAGGCCGAAAGCATTGGCGTGATGGTGATGGTCAGCGGGGTAGTCCTCAACAACAACTACCGCCATCTCGACCCGCAGGAGTTTCGCGGCTTCGCGCTGGCCGACGACCGCGCGCCGCTGGTGTTCATCAATGGCGCGGACAGCAAGGCGGCACAGATGTTTACGCTCGCTCATGAACTCGCCCACCTGTGGCTGGGCCAGTCCGCGCTCTCGGATGTGAGTGCGGACGAGACTTCCGGCAATGCCATCGAAACCTGGTGCAACCAGGTCGCTGCGGAGCTGCTGGTGCCGATGGACGTATTCCTTAGCGAACTGGTGGCAGACGAGCCGGTGCATGACGCGCTTTCCCGTCTCGCGCGCCGCTTCAAGGTCAGCACGCTGGTGGTGCTGCGCCGTCTGGCGGATGCCGGGCGTCTGGACCGGAATGCCTTCTTCCGTGCCTATCGCGATGAACTGGAGCACCTACGCAATATTGCTGCTGCGGGTGCGGGCCGCGGCGACTTCTATCGCACGACGGCATCCCGCGTCAGCAAGCGCTTCGCGCGGGCGCTGGTGGAAAGCACGCTGGAAGGCCGGACCCTGTATCGCGATGCTTTCCGCATGCTGGGCATTGCCAAGACAAGCACCTTCAACGAGTTCGGTCGCTCCCTGAACTTCCCGGTCTGATGGCTTACCTGCTCGACACCAATATCTTCATCCAGGCCAGGAACCTGCAATACGGTTTCGATTTTTGTCCGGCGTTCTGGGATTGGCTGGAGCAGAACAATGGAGCAGGCAAGGTGTTCAGCATCCAGCAGGTTGGCGACGAGTTGCAGGCGGGCGGTGATGACTTGTCGGACTGGGCCACGGCACGTGGCGACGGCTTCTTTCTGCCGCCGGACGCGTTGGTGTTGCCGGCGCTGCCTCGCGTCAGCGTCTGGGCCGCCGGCCAGAACTACGAGCCGGCTGCGGTGAATACCTTTCTGCAAGTGGCGGACTACTGGCTGGTGGCATTTGCCCTCGCACACGGGCATACCGTCGTGACGCACGAAGTGCCCGCGAATTCTACGCGGAAGATCAAGATTCCCAATGCCTGTGTCGGGCTAAACCTGCATTTCATGACGCCCTATCAGATGTTGCGGCATGAACGGGCCAGGTTTGTTCTCGGCCCCATGCCGGACTGAGTAATGCCAATGAGCCTGCACAAAGAAATCAGCTTCGAGACCGAGATTTGCCAGCACCTCGGCGAAAACGGATGGCTGTATGCCGATGGCGATGCGGTGGGCTATGAACGGGCGCGGGCGCTGTTCCCAGCGGATGTGCTGGCGTGGGCGCAAGCCACGCAGCCCAAAGCCTGGGAAACACTCACCAAGAACCACGGTGCGCAGGCCGGTGAAACCCTGCTGGCCCGACTGCGCGATCAGCTCGACCAGCGCGGCACGCTGGATGTGCTGCGCCACGGTATCGAGCTGCTGGGTCTTAAAGCACCGCTGCAACTTGCGCAGTTCAAACCGGCGCTCGGTATCAATCCCGACATCCTCGCCCGCTACAACGCCAACCTGCTGCGGGTGGTACGGCAAGTGCGGTATTCCCTGCACAACGAGAACAGCATCGACCTGGTTCTGTTTCTCAACGGCCTGCCGGTAGCCACAGTGGAGCTGAAGACGGACTTCACCCAGAGCATCGGTGATGCGATTGACCAGTATCGCTTTGACCGTCTGCCGCGCCCCAAGGGCCAGGCCGCCGAGCCGCTGCTGTCCTTTCCCAATGGTGCGCTGGTGCATTTCGCGGTGAGCAATAGTGAAGTGCACATGGTGACCAAGCTGAACGGCCCGGCCACGGTGTTCCTGCCGTTCAACCAGGGCAACGACGGCGCGGCGGGCAATCCGGTGAACCCGCAGGGCGGTCACCGCACCGCCTACCTTTGGGAGCAAGTGTGGGCGCGCGAAAGCTGGTTGGAGATCCTGGGCCGTTACCTCATCGCCCAGCGCGACAAGAAGAAGCAGATCGAGAAGATCATCTTCCCCCGCTTTCATCAGCTCGACGTGGCGCGCAAGCTTCAGGTGGCCGTGTTCCACGACGGACCGGGCGGCAAGTATCTCGTCCAGCACTCCGCAGGCTCTGGCAAGACGAACTCCATCGCGTGGACCGCGCACTTTCTCGCCGAGTTGCACGACGCGCAACACAAAAAGGTCTTCGATACCGTGTTGGTGATCTCGGACCGCAACGTGATCGACGCGCAGCTCCAGGAAGCGCTCTTCGACTTCCAGCGGACGAGCGGCGTGGTCGCAACGATTACGAACCAGGACGGGAGCAAGAGCGGCAAGCTTGCCGAGGCGCTCTCCGGCGACAAGAAGATCGTAGTCTGCACGATCCAGACCTTCCCGTTTGCCCTGGAAGCCGTGCGGGAACTGGCAGCCGCACAGGGCAAGCGCTTCGCGGTGATCGCCGATGAGGCCCACAGCTCGCAGACCGGCGCGGCGGCAGCGAATTTGAGGGCGGTGCTTTCCCCTGAGGAATTGAAGGAGCTGGCCGATGGAGGCGAGGTGAGCACGGAAGACATCCTCGCGGCACAGATGACCACGCGGGCCGACGATGGCGGCATCACATTTGTCGCGTTCACGGCGACGCCCAAGAACAAGACGATGGAAATCTTTGGTACGCGCCCCGATCCATCGCGTAAACCGGCGAATGACAATGTGCCAACCCCGTTCCACGTCTATTCCATGCGCCAGGCCATCGAGGAGAAATTCATCCTCGACGTGCTGCAGAACTACACGCCCTATAAGCTGGCGTTCAAGCTGGCCCACGAAGGCAAAGAGGTGGACGAAAAGAAGGTCGAACGCAGCGCAGCGCTGAAGCGGATCATGGGCTGGGTAAAGCTGCACCCCTATAACATCGCCCAGAAGGTAGAGATCGTGGTGGAGCACTTCCGAACCTACGTGGCCCCGCTGCTCAACGGGCAGGCCAAGGCAATGGTGGTGGTCGGCAGTCGGCTGGAAGCCGTGCGCTGGCAACTGGCCATCGAGAAATACATCAAGGACCACGGCTACAAGATCGGCACGGTCGTGGCGTTCTCTGGCGAGGTGAACGACAAGGAATCCGGCCCGGACGGTTTCACGGAAAACAGCCAGACTTTGAACCCCAACCTGAAAGGCCGCGACATCCGCGAAGCCTTCAAAGGCGATGAGTATCAAATCTTGCTCGTGGCGAACAAATTCCAGACCGGCTTCGATCAGCCGCTGTTGTGCGGGATGTATGTGGACAAGCGGCTTGGGGGTATCCAAGCAGTGCAAACGCTCTCGCGCCTGAACCGCGCCCACCCCGGCAAGGACACGACCTACGTGCTGGATTTCGTGAACGACACGGCAGAAGTCCTCGCCGCCTTCAAGGCCTATTACACCACGGCGGAACTCTCGGCGACCACCGACCCGAATCTCGTCTTCAACCTCCGCGCCAAGTTGGATGCCGCCGGACACTACGACGACTTTTAGGTGGACCGCGTTATCGCGGTGGAACTAAACCCGATCGCGAAGCAAAGCGAATTGGTTGCGGCCATTACGCCCGTGGAAGACCGCCTGATGAAGCGCTACAAAGCTGCGCAGGCAGCGTTGAAGGCCGCGATAGAGAAGCAGGACGACGACGCCATCAACGCTGCGCAGAGCGAGCTGAACGCCCTCATTCTTTTCAAGACCGACATGGGCGCATTCATCAGGCTCTATACGTTCCTCTCCCAGATATTCGACTACGGCAACACCGCGATCGAGAAACGCGCCATCTTTTACAAGCGCCTGCTGCCGCTGCTTGAGTTTGGCCGCGAGCGCGAGGGCATCGACCTCTCGAAAGTGGTGCTGACCCATCACCACCTGAAGAACCTCGGCAAACGGGCCATGCCACTGACCGAGGGGGAGACGCCCAAGCTGGAGCCCATCACCGATGCAGGCAGCGGCAGTGTGCAGGAGAAAGAGAAAGCCCGGCTGAACGAGATCATCGAGAAGGTGAACGACCTCTTTAACGGTGAACTCACCGACCAGGACAAGCTGGTCTATGTGAACAATGTGATTAAGGGGAAACTGCTGGAATCGGAAACGCTGCAGCAACAGGCGACCAACAATACGAAGGAGCAGTTCGCCAATTCACCGGACCTGAAAACCGAGCTTCTGAATGCCATCATGGGCGCACTGGACGCACATAACGCAATGAGCACGCAGGCACTGAATTCGGAGACGGTGCAACGCGGCATCAAAGACATCCTGCTCAACAACGCGGGCCTCTACGAAACCTTGCGCGAGAAAGCTGCAAGCTAACGGATAGCCGAATCTCGACCGGCTCATCCAAAGGCTTGCACCTCAGAATCTTTACGGGCCTGGTTTCAGGTCGTACATTTCCATTATCTCGTGTTGGGCCAGATGGTTGTTCTCTCCTCCCATCTTCGCGGTTGACAGGGCTTCCGCCTCGTTCTCCGCCTGATCCTTGATCCGCTCTAGTATTGACCCGTCGGATTCCATTGCCAGCGTTTGCTTCTTCCAGCCCGATGTCCAGCGCTCCGCTACTACCTGGGCGTGGTTCCCCAGCTTCACGATTGCGACCAGCGTCTCCGGTTTCAGGACGTTCTGGGCGTTCGGCATTGTCGGTCTCGGTTCCATCGACTCCGTTCTCTGTGTATGGTCAGGAATCTTGATCGACACGATCTTACTCCCGGGCGGAAGACTTTTTAACCATTCCAATAGTCCTGACCCACCGCCATGCCCAGAGCCTTGAATTTTCGTGTCGTCTATTCCAGGCGATGAGTCTGGTGTTGATGTCTCGCCAGCATTGCGGAGCTTCGGTTTCTGCCCGGATTCCCGGTACTTCTTCGCCAACTGCTTGACGAGGTCCACCTGCTTCTCATCCACGGTCCCTCCTTCAGTTTGACAGGATCACGGCTTGTAAATACTCAGGTATGTGAGCTTCAATGTTGACGGTGGACCTTGGGCAATTGGGTCCCAGACGTACCGTCAAACGCGGGGCCAATTCTTTCTCTGTGGTCAGCAGGACGACGGGCTCCCCGAACAGGTCTTGCAGGACTTTTACGGCTTGGAGGTCTTCGCGGGTTTGGTTGGAGGGGGTTCCACCAAGAATGGCGTCAGGCAATTTACCCGACGTGACCTGAAACGCCCCATCCACTTGACCAGCCGCCTCCAGAGCGGCAACCTTTTTCTTGAGGGTTGTGTCGATTCCATGATGGCGAGTCTAGCACGCACATCCGCGCCTAGCTTCCGCGTTTTGGTAAGGTGCGCACGTTGACCGTGTACGCGAGAAAGGCGCCTGATTCCTGCCATAGTAACCGCGCAGGAATGTGTATAGGCTGTCCAAACAGCAACGGAGGTGAGTATGCGTAAGTTTATCGTTCTGATGCTGCTGGCTGTCACCACATCTGGTTGCGGTGCCATTGCGGCGAAGATGGCCAGGGTAACTCCGACGCCACAACAGATGGCCGGCATCAAGACCATTCAGGTGATCGACAAGACCGATCCGCTGATCCTGCAGGGCACCGATGCTGGCATGATTACCGAATTCATTCACACGGCGCTCAAGGGCAAGGGGTACGAACCCTGTGTGGCGCCATGCCAAGCCGACGCTACAGCCACGGTGAACGTGACGCAGTTCGCCCGTAAGATGAGCTACAACTCAGCAATCAGGGTTTTGTCGCCAAAAAGCGTGATGTTCTTCACGTTCCAGATACACAACAAATCTGGTGCCATGCTGATGGATCACCTGATACGACATAGCCAATCCACGGCACAACGCGACCTGATGGTTATCGGCGTTCAGGAATTGGCGAGTTATATCCCGCCAGCAAAATGAACACCAACGAAGAGGCAAGGCAGGAAGCCTACGAGGAACGGGCCGCCACATCATGGAGTATGACGGTGGGATGACCCGCGAGCAGGCTGAGGCTGCGGCACGCGCGGCCTGGCCAAACCGAGCGTACCGCACTGCTACATAATTGCTACCGATCTGCTACCACTCCTAGGTGATCCAGCATGATTTACCATGGCTCACTGCGGGTGTCACAACATGTAAGTGTCTGATTAGCTAACGGCTGCTCTTCTTGGGTTTCTTGGCCGGCGATCTTTTAACCAGTTGGTCGCAAGTTCGAATCTGTCACAGCCCACCATTTTCATTCTCAGTTCGACGACACGTAACCCCTTAGGCGTCCTGCCTACGCACTCGGCCAGACGTTCGCTGGGCTCGTCTGAATTATTGGAAATGAAGTAGTCTGGGTACGCACCGCCTGTCTAATTGGAAAGTTCTGAACACAGTGAAAACAATGACATACAACGTCTGCGCCGACAGAATAGTTAGACACTTAGTTGATTGCAACCGCTTGTAATGCCTAATGAATAGCGCCCTCGGACTGACAGGCTACGAACCGAGCGGTCGGGAGTTCGAATCTCTCCGGGCGCACCAATCAATAAAAATGGCCCCTTGCGGGCCATTTTTTATTGATGATACTCGCATGGGATTCGAACTCCTGACGAAATAATTACCTGTGCGATAAAGTTCCTGTGATGTTCAGTCGTCGCCGTCGGTCTTGGGGGTGCGCAGATCGGTCAGCAACAACTGCGCCTTCTTGGGGTTCTCCGCGAAGATCATGCGGATGACCTCGTTGACGCCGGGCGGCAGCTTCGCGCGCAGGGAGCGCGCGAGGTCTTTTGCTTCCTTGAACTTGTCGAGTGTGTCGAGCAAGATCAATTTTCGTTCTGGTGAAATCCGGTAAACAAAATAGGGCATGGCGGGTATTCCTTGCGGGAGGTGTTATATGGAAAGCAGGCCTGCACAATAATAACCATATTTCCGATCAGTGCGGATTCAGGTAAACGATGCGCTTGTCCGTATTCACCGAAGACCTGCCGCCGGTGGCGGCGGTGATCAATTCGGGTCGGCCAAGATACATTCCTTGCGCGTAGTCCACGCCATACTCGCAGAGCATACGGAAACATTCCTCGTCTTCCACGAATTCGGCGATCGTGCGCTTGCCCAGGGCATGAGCAATGTCGTTCATGGCGCGCACCATGGCCTGATCGACGGTGTTGACAGTCATGTTGCGCACAAACCGTCCGTCGATTTTCACGTAATCGACCGGTAATTCGCGCAGGCAGGCGAATGACGACATGCCGGAGCCAAAGTCGTCGAGCGCGGTGCTGCAGCCGATCTGCTGGAGTTTACCAAGGAAAATCTCGGCCAGCAGCAGATTGGCGATGGCCGCGGTTTCCGTGACCTCAAACGTCAGTGCGGACGGGTCCAGCCTGGCCAGGGTGCGGATGGCATGGACAATGACTCAGCGGTCGACCTGCGTGGCCAGTCCAAAGCGCTCGGCACTGGGCAGGAAGCCATTCGGCATGATGAGCTCGCCGTGCTCGTCGCGTAGGCGCAGCAATACTTCGTACCCGGGCATCTGTTTGCTGCGCGTGTCCACGGCCGGCTGGGCGTCGAGCGTAAATTGGTTGTGCTCAATGGCGTCCTTGATGCGCCTCGCACAGCCCATGTCCAGATGGTCGCCACTGTGGCAGAAGTGGAAATCCGCCGTTGAGCAGCGCCTCGGGGGACCGGTTAGATTGTGCTCAATCCCGACAGCGCTATCGCCATGAAACTTGGTCATTTTGACAGTGGAGCAAAAGTTCCCGGCCGGCTGAAAGTTTTCCGCTTTGGTAACTGCCGAGAGCGGCTGTATCATGCAGCAAGACGCCAACCGAGACATCCGCCTGTGACCCTTCTGCTGCGTACCACGTTAAGCGCCCTGTGCCTGTTGCTGGCGACCCATTCCGTCCATGCCGACGGCGACACCGAAAAACTCAAACAGCGTTTGCAACAACGCCTGACGGATATTTCCATTACCGAACTCACCCCTGCGCCGATTCCGGGTCTGTATGAAATGGTGTTCGGCACGCGTGTGGCCTTCGTGACCGCGGATGGAAAATACATGTTGACGGGCGATCTCATCGATCTGGAGGGCAGTCGCAATCTGAGCGCGACGCGCCGGAGCGGCTTGGTGCTGAAGGCCATCGATGCCCTGGGCGAAGCCAACATGATTGTGATTGGCCCGGCCAGGCCTAAACGCACGCTTACCGTGTTCACGGATGTGGATTGTCCCTACTGTGCGCGTTTGCATCTGGAAGTGCCCAAGCTTTCGGAAGCCGGAATCAAGGTGCGCTACCTGCTGTATCCACGCGCCGGCAAGGACACGGAAACCTACAGGCGCGCGGTGGCGGTGTGGTGTGCGAACGACCGGGTGAAGGCGGTCGGCATCGCCAAGAGCGGTGGTAAGCTCGCGATGAAGACCTGCAACAACCCGGTGGACGAGCATGTGCGTCTCGGCCACGAGGTCGGCGTGCAAGGAACGCCGACCATTGTGCTGGACGACGGCCGCGTGCTGCCGGGTTACGCGCCGGCCGCCGAGTTGATCGCGGCCCTTGGACTCCAGGCCGAGAAGAAGGCCGAACCGGCCCGCTGAACCCGGTTTCCCGGCTTCAGCAAAGCGACAGTGTTCAACGCTCCAGATATTTGAGTTTGTCCGGTTTCCCTTCCCAGTCGGCGGCATCCGCCGGAGCCGGAATGCGCTCGGTGAGCACCGGCCATTTTTTGGCGAGTTCGGCGTTCAGCGCCAGGAACGCCTCCTGACCCGGTGGCACATCGTCTTCCGCGTAGATGGCGTTCACCGGGCATTCCGGCACACACAGCGTGCAATCGATGCATTCGTCCGGGTCGATCACCAGCATGTTCGGGCCCTGGTGGAAGCAGTCCACGGGGCAGACTTCCACGCAATCGGTGTATTTGCACTTGATGCAGGTTTCGGTGACCACGTAGGTCATTGCTTCTCTCCGGCGGCAAAAA
>ERZ1292623.676-Hain-H51-01um-R1-676-length-35255-cov-13_pt1 | contig 33195 bp, 33 predicted proteins | sample MGYA00564398_ERZ1292623 | MGnify/ENA primary metagenome ERZ1292623 (study PRJEB36523, sample SAMEA6512633) | groundwater metagenome | collected 2019-01-07 | study: AquaDiva: Metagenomics assemblies of 32 groundwater samples
GCCGTGAGTGACCAACAAGAACGATTCAACGACATCGCCAACGGGCGGGACTCCGAGCCGACGCCGCCCGCCCTGCCGCCGGAGGTCGAGGCTCTCACAGTTTCAGAGCAAGGCGTCCTCAATCGCTACTTGTCCGCAGTCAAGCGGCTCGACGCCGCGCTTCTTGGCATTCGTGACAAAGACGACATCATCCGGCACATTTGCGCCTACACCACAATCCACGGTCGAATCATCGGCAACTACCGCGCCCACCTCGTCCAGCAGGCCGCGCGGGTCAAAGAACTTGAGCATGATGTTCGGACGCTGGAGACAAGCGGCGCCCGTGTCGAAGGTCCCGCCGAGCGCCGTGGCCGGATCGCGGGGCTGGAATGGGCGCTAGGGGGCTGCTCTGAACTGCGGCAGCGGGACGGGGACTACTCTATCGTCATAACCGCAGACGAAATCGAAACCGAACTCGCCCGACTCCGCCGCCCGCGCGCTCGGCATCATCCCCCCAAGCCGAGCGTCGCTCCTGGGGCTCCGCAAGGGCCTCCGGTGAAGGCCAACGTCGCCTACGGCCCCTACGGATACCCGCCTGGCCAACTGGCCGAAACCCTGGCCCGCCTCTACCCCATCGTCGAGCGCGACGGCCACCTGATCTCGGGTAGCAGGGATGGGTTGCAGCTCCTGGAACGTGATTTCGTCCGCGCCGGCTCGATGAACACCGACGAAAAGACCGGCAAGGTGAACTTCACAACCAAGAACACGATGATGGCATACGCCGCTGACCTCTACGGCAAGTGGCCCGACTGGGCGGGGGATGCGATCACCCGCTCCTGGGAGTACACCCTGGTGTTATTCAAGATGCTGGAGTCCGACGGCCACGTCACCCTGACGGTGCCGACCTGGGACTTGGCGACCAAAGCGCGCAAGAATGTCCAGGTGACCTACTCCATCCCGTTCTACACTCCGGCTCTCCCCGAACCCAAGGCCGCCGTGGACGAGCCGCCGGGCGAGCCCGCGTTCGACCCGGAGTCCATTCCCTTCTAGTATGGATTCGACTTCCAACGATCCCGGGGGTGTATCACCCCCGTGCCTCACCTGCGGCGACCACCGGAGCATCCGCGTCGCCGGAAGCCCCAACCTGCACGCCTGTCCCGCGTGCGCTACCGAGTGCCCCGAATAGCGGCCTGAGCGCCCTGGACGAGTTCTGCTTGAGTGCGAGACTGCCGCTACCCAAGGAGCGCAGTCCATCATTCCTGGTCCCAATCCGCGCCCATCTCGCCGCCCAGGCCGAGCGGATCGCGGAGCTGGAGCGGTTACTGTCAGCAGCCCGCAGTACGGACGGCGTGGATCCTGACAAACTCCTGGACGCCTTCGCCGTGAGGAACCCCGATGACTAAAGCTCACCTCATCCTTCGCCACCGTGTGCGCTGCCGCATCTGCGGCCGCCTCGTCCCCCGCAACCGCCGGAATCACCCGCGTGTAGAATCTCACTAATGACCACCGAACAGCAACCGCAAGAGCACCCGGGACCGGAGTGGGTCGAGCAGGGAGACGAGTGGCTGGCTATCTGGGCCGATTCGCTGCGCCGCGTGCTTCGTAACAGCCCGCCGCCCGCCCTCCCCGCCGAGGAATAGCATGAAACTCCCGCAAAACTACAATGCCCTTACCTGGGAGCAGAGGAAGACAGTGCGCGAAGAGTACGCACGCATCCAGAAGGGCCTGTGCCATCACTGCAAAGAGCCCATTGCCGGGAACCCAAGCATCAAAGTGATGCAGACTCCGGTCACTGGGCTGCTGTTCCCGGACGGGTTCTTCGGCCACCCCACGCACCTTCATCACAGCCACGAGACCGGAGAGACCATCGGTGCCGTCCACGCTCGGTGCAACGCCGTCCTGTGGGAACACCACGGAGAATGAACATGACGCCACAAGAGATCACGCTGGTCATCTACATCGCTGGCTCCTGCGCCTTGGCGGTTTGCGCATGGATTCTTCGGATTGGATTCTTTAGGATCTGGTACGTGATCCTGGGGTGGCCGCTCCTGATCCTTCTTTGTGGAATCGTTGCCATCTACCACGTAATGGTCCGCGTGGCCAAGGAATGAGCATGGGGCCGACCATAAAGTCTTGGAGAGACGTGCGCAGAGTCCTAACAGCCCTGGGGTTTGTGCTCGTAAGACACAAGAAGCACGAAGTTTGGAAGAAGGGGGCGCAGATAGTGATTGTCCCCCGTTCCCCGAGTTGCCATCACGCATTGAGGAACTTCGAGGCGCGGCTACGCAGGGATGGGATTCTTCCCCGAAAAGGCACTTGACAAGATCTTGGACGCACTACAATGCACACAATGAATGAGATGCCCGAGATGCGGGTTGCGGCCGCCGAGATCGAGCGGCTGCTCCGTGAGTCCATGATCGAGCCCCGCCCCTGGGGGGCGGGTGGGCTCGGGACGGAAAGGATTCAGACAAGGTTTTTTTCGTCCCAAGGCGAGGGCCTGCGCCTTTCTCACGGCTCCATCTGCGACCGCAGGTTGTGGTATGCGCGCCACGAACCCGTTGCCGCGGTGACGGCGGATGGGGCCACGAAGATGAAGTTCGCTTTCGGCGACACGTTTGAGAGCCTGATGCTCTCTGCCCTTGGCGGACATCTCGAACATTCCAAAGGTCCGTGGCGGCTCGACCCGGTGTGGGCGCAGAAGGAGCTGGCCGTCGTAGTGGAAGGAGAAGAGATCCTTGGCCACCCTGACGGGATGCTCACCTTCAACGGTGCGCCGTACGCCATCGTGGACGCCAAGAGCACGACGATCTGGTCCTGGAAGAAGTGGGAAGAGCTGCGGAAGCCCGACCCGGTATGGGGCTACCGCCGTCAGGCCGGCGACTACGTCTATGCCTCCGGCGTTCCCAATCTCGCCGGTTTCATGTGGCTTGTCGGGATCATGGACAACAACAACATCAATGATTACCGTGTCGGCTGGATGACCAAGGGCGAGCTTCTCGCGGACGCCACGGCGGCCAGGGATTCGTTCACCACGGCCATCGTCAATCTGACGCCGCCGCGCCCAGTTTGCCTGGGCCGGGACGGCGTTCCGTGTCGCGGCAAGACCACCGTGTACTGCCGCTTCTACGACCATTGCATCAAAGATAGGAGATAGAGCAACATGAGTGAAGACCGTGAAGAAGCCGCCGTGCGTCAGCGGCATTCCACTCCCTGGCGCGTCTGCGAGATGAACGAACGGGCGAACGGCCCGCCTCACTTCGAGCTGGTGGACGGCGAATCTTCGGGGGGGTTCGCCAGCCTTTACGAATGCGAGAAGAGGTGCTGCGCCGAAGCGGAGCTGCACATCGGTGTGACCTTCGTTCCCGTCAAGGTCGGGCGTGCGTTCCGCGCCTCCGAGCAAGTCAAGGTCGTCGTGGAAAAGAAATGATCAGATTCAAACTCATCCGTCAGCTTCCCGGCCCGTTCCAGTACGAGTTCAGTCGTCTGGAGCTGGACGGGGAGGAAGGCGATTCCATCCAGGAAGCCGAAAAGGCCATCGGGGAGTGGGCCGACGAGCAGCGCAAGAGGCTCACGCCTCACGCGCGGTTCAAGTTGAGCGTTGACCAGGGGCCGCCGCCGGCCAGGAGTTCTCCTCCTGTGAATCGTCCTGGACCGGAGGGCCAGCGCGGCCCTCCGGTCACGCGCCCCGTTGGGGGTACGCCACAACCGCCGTCGGCGGCGACTGCGCCCTGCGACAACAACCTTCACTACCCGCCGAGTGCCTACCGCGATCTGATTGACAGGATCATGGAGAAATGCGGTCTCGGCGCGGGAAAGTATGACCGGGCGGATCTCGAAAAGAACCTGGTGCGCGTGGCCTCCCTCTACAAGAAGAAGGACGGCACGCCGGGGTTCACCCGCCGCGACAGCATCGAGGGCATGGCGGTTGACTACAAGGAGCAAGGCTGGAAGATGGTCGGTGTGACCAGGACTTGGGAGAACATGCTGAAGATCGAGAAGGATCTCGACTCCAGCGGCATCCTCCATCTCCGTGTTCCGCTGTGGGACAGGTCCACGCAGGCCGCAAGGTTCAAGGATGTCACCTACAACCTGGTGTTCGACACCAGCCAGACCATCGCCACGGACGCAGACGATGCGCCTGGACCCGACATGGCTGAATCTTCAGACGCGAAAGGCGGGGGAGCCTTCGACGACCCGGAGGTCCCGTTCTAGATCATGGGAAGGTCCCAGCGCGCCAAGGGGCATGGATTCGAGAGGATGGTGGCTGCCAAGGCCCGTATTCTCGGCCTGTTGGCGAAGCGTGGCCTTCAGTCTCGGGGCGGTCAGGACGAGCCCGACGTGTGCCTTGAGGGCGGGGTGATCGAGTGCAAGGCACGCGCCGGGCAATACTCCATGCCCTCCGCGATTGACGCCCTTGTGCGGCTGAAGAATGAGAACAAGGAGAAGAAGTTCTACGCCCTTGCGGTGAAGCTGGATTACAAGATGCCGGTCGTGATGATGTCCCTCGACGACTGGCTTGCTATGATCCGTGACGTTAGCCAACCCTCGCTGAAGCCGCCCGCAAGAGAAGAGAAACCGATGACCGGGACGGGTCATGCCTGAAGATTCCGCCGCATACGAACTGCCCAGGATCGTCGTGATCGGGGGGGAGAATTTCATCAGGTTCCTGGACCACGATGGCCGCCCCAGAACCGTGAACGTCAAGAACGTGAACGGGTGGAGCCCCGACAACGAAAATCCTGGTTGGACGGTGATCTTCACCGCCGGCGCCGCCCACAAAATGCCCATGCGGTCGCCATTCCCTGTGGAGAGCTTCGACAAGCTCGATGCCACCGTTCCTGTAAGAGGCCACGAAGACGAACCATGAAGCATCTCACGGATCAGCAGTTGGCGGCGGAGCTGGAAAACCGCCGCAATTCTCTGCACAACGCCTGCCAGCGGGACCCGGCTATGCGCCCTGTCCTTGGGCAGATTCTCGCCGTCATGCACGAGGCGGCAATCCGTCTCCGGGTGCGCCAGGGAGAGATCGCGGTGCGCAAGGACGAGGCCGCGGCTATCGCAGACAAGGAGCGCGAAATCGGGCTGCCAGGACCGCCTCCTCCCCGCAAGCGGGGCGGCCCGCCGCGTCCATCGGAGGCATAGTGGTGGACGTTTCCACGATGAGTGGACTCGGGGATGGTTTCTATACGGCCCCGGCCATCAGGGCGTACGTGGCGCGGCACGGCAGGACGCTGGTCGGCACACCCTGGCCGGAGATGTTCTGGGACGACCCGGACGTGTGGACTGCCCCGCACGGGCTCAATCTTTCGCACGTCAACGAGAACATCCAGCGCGCCCTTCTTGATGGTTCCTACCGTGCGACAACGGCATCGTTCAACGATCGCACCGCCTTTCGCATCGGGTATGGGATCGGGCCAGTTGTTGCGAGCATTGCCAGGGCGTCGGACATCGAGCCCTATTCTCTGAATCAGTGTCTCCACCCCGCGTGGATTAGGAATGCAGAGAAGCTCCTGGAAGATGTCGGCCTTGAGAAGCACCGCTTCACGCTCGTGCGTCCGCCGACGTTGCGAGACGAGTGGCCGGCCCCGGCGCGCAATCCCACGTCCAAGGCGTTCCGTGCCGCCTGGGAGACGGCGCTGGATTTTGGTGCGACCATTGCCGTGGGCAAGCTCCACAGGGAGTGTCTTGTTGATCCGTGGATGCCAGACAACGCGATCCAGAGGATGCACGGTGAGCTGCACTGGACGACGCTCACCGCCTTGTGTTCGATGGCCGGGTACATTCTCGGCTCGCCGTCGTTCCTCCTGCCCATGACAATGGCCGTAGGTGGACCCGGGGCATTCATCTACGGTGCCCACCTTGCACCGGAGATTCTCATGGACGCGGCGGATCGTCCGGAAATCGTTCACATTACTCCGTCACCATTCGAGACATGTCACAGGAAGAAACTGGATGCGTTCAAGGAGATCAATCCGGATCTCGTCAGGGGCCGGGTCGCAGCGCACATGGGCCTCTTGTTTGGGATGACAGGCTCTGCTGCGGGTATCTGCCGGCCAAGCCCATCCGATACGATTCGGACTACATCAACCGATACCGCCGGTTGAGCGAGACGGATGCCGGAAAGCAGATCAACGCTTTTCGCATCAAGTGGGTTCTCGATCATGCCGGCCCCAGGGTGTCTCTTCTGGACTACGGCTCGGGCGACCTGACGTTCCTGTCTCTGGCGAGACTGTCCCATTGGCCGGAAGCGCACGGATACGACATCTGCGAAGACGACCTGGTCAAGTACGCACTTCGTGACTTGGGTCACGGCTCCCACTCCAGGCATCATGCGGTATGTTTCTGGGATTCGCTGGAGCATCTCGACAACCCGATGGAAGCGCTTGCGCTTGCCGATGCCTGGGTGTTCGTAACCATTCCGATCATGCCCAACAGCGTCAATCCTGCGCGCCTTCCCGAATGGAAGCACTACAAGCCCGGCGAACATTTCTGGTACTTCACCAGACGCGGAATCGTCTCCTTCATGCGGGAGGCGGGGTTCACCATGACGGACGTGTCGGAAGAGGAATGCGAGTACGGACGCGAAGACATCGCAACCTTCGCTTTCCTTAGACGGGAGATCAAATGAAGAAAAAAAATAGAACCAAGAAACACGATGTGCATGTGGAGAGCTACATCCGTTACTGTCACGAAAAGTGGCAGGCGGCACGGGCGGCTGCGGATTCGGAGACGCGCCTGGGGGCGCTCGACGCCGGGGGTCCGCTGATGAAGGCGTGGATGTCCGCCAACCTTCCTGGACTTTACGCCAACCTGGACGGCACCAATCCCTTCCGTGCCTACATGATCGGCCTCCTCGACGGATACGATGAGGTCATCGCCCTGCTGGATGCCGACCGGAGCAACCCCAGGCTGCCGCGGGCCAAGAAACCCAACCCGTGAAAATCTCTTCCCAGGTGCGATGCTCCAGGTGCTGCGGCTCCGGAGTGCATCCCTTGGGTGGGAAGTGTCAGGAGTGCGACGGCCAGGGCGTCCTCGCCTTCACCGGCCACGCCAAAAGGCGCAAGGTGTTTGCCTATAAGCCGTGGCGGGAGGCCCACAGTAGCGCCACCAACACCATCTACGTCGTCGGCAACGGCTTCCGCGGCAAATCGGGCGACGCCTGATGATGGCGGAGTCTGTGGCAACGACGGCAGAGCCAGACAACTTGCAGCGGCTTGGCGTAGTCGGTGTGGTGGCCTTCCACCTTTTGGCCGCCACATTCGGCGCACGGCGTGCGAATAATTTTCCCGCGCCGTACGCCAACCTTGAGAGTCGCACGTGCGCGCTCTTTCTGACTGTACCCGTAGTTGTACCGTCCAGCCCTGCGCGCAGCGCGCATATAGGCGTTGCAGCAGGACCGGCACGACCGGCGGATGTGCGGCGCAATGATCGCGCAGCCTGCGAGCGGGCCATTCCAGAGTGAACGGCGTGAACCTGACACGCCGGCACGATAGTCTTTCCCGTGGAACAAGTAAAACACTACGTGTGAAACCTCGTCACGGCGATGGCGGCTGCGGCCCACTCCCGGTCACCCTGTCCCACAACTCGTCCACTTCCTCCCTCAAACGGGCGTTTTCTTTCTCCAGGGCGGCAGTGCGGGCCTTGTGGGCATCGCGGTCTCTCTTGACCTGATCGAGACGACGGGAGACCCAGGCGGGACCTCCCAGGGCGACGAAAGCGACGGCCAGAATGAGCCAGAGCATGAAGTTTCCTCCTCCGAGGTAGGGATGGGATTGATGGCCTCCAGGCGCGTTTCCAGGCCCGCTGTCGGCCTCGACCCGGACCTCCTTCGTCCCGGACACCCAGGTGCCGGCGTAGCTTCCCAAGTAGTTCCACAGCGGCCAGGAGGCGAACCCTACGAGGGGGGTGGCGACGGCGCTGGTGCCGACCACCCCGGCGGCCTCGACTGACCGCTGCGAGAGATGGCCGATCATGGAGCACGAGGTGAGCAAGAGAAGGGGAGGAGCGAGACGCACCCAGGAACTGACGCAAGGTGCGATCTTCACGCTGCCTCGTCCTCGGCCGCGCGATCCACAGATCATTACCTTCATGTTCATTGCCCCCTGCCCTTTACGGCGTTGGCGACGGCCTCGACCACAGAATCACGGCCGTCAGGATCGGTCAGGGGGCAGACGTGATTTTCGTAAGTCTTCGCCGTCATGTGGATGCTGCGGATCAACGGGATCATGTCCTCCAGAACCCGCGTCTGCCTCTCCATCAGAGACACCAGGCGCTCATCACGCGCAGTCGCGGCGCCCCTGTCCTGGCGCTCGGACTGCCACTTGATGAACGAGAATACGCGCTCAAGAATCACCGGCACCATCCCGATTCCGAGAAGCGCGGCGATCTGCTGAAGGTCGGTTTCCATATGACTTACCGGGGAGGCTCCTGCGGCACGGGGACGCCGGTACCGGGCCGCACCTCACGGAGGACCTGGTAGAGCGTGGTCACGAACTGATCGTACATGTTTTCGTAACGCAAGAGAACCCTGGCGACCCGGTCCATCTCGGGCGGGAGGCTGTCCTTGAGCTGCATCCCGCCATCTCCGGACTCGCTGAAGAACCACATGGATTCCAGCATCTTCCTGGACTCCGCGTTCACGGCCCGCATCCTGCTCTCGGCGACAATGGGGTAGTCGTAGACCTTGAAGATGTTCCCCTTGAGCGCCCACTCCATGAAGTCGCCGTTCTCGGCCGCATCCCAGTGGCGCAGCATGGCGGATGCCCACACGCCGTAGCCGGTCAATGCCAGAGCGATCTCCGCCCACCGAGCGACCTCGATGGAGGGCACGCCGTTCTTGACGTGGACGGTGATCCCGCCCATGAGGTACCTGCCAGCCATCCCCTCATCTTCGCGCCCGGAAAGAATCGTCCCGATCTCGCGCGCGATCTCCGGAGGAATCCGCAGGCGGCGCGAGACCGAGGTGTCGGCAGTCTCCGACCAGGCGGTCAAGGCGAGCTGCCACGACGGCACGAAGGTCTGGATCTGTTCCTGCGCACCCATCCGCAGCGCTTCCGGAATCCCGCGGCCCTTGGCCCAGACGTTGACGAACGTGGCGATCCCGTCGAGAAACGAGACGGCGCCGAGGTCCGTAGCCAGAACCACCGCACCATCCTCGGTCAGGATGGAATCCATCATGTTGGACCAGGTGGGGCGCAGGTCCTCGGGAAGATCGGCCTCCATCGCGGTCTTCATCTTCGGCCACCAGGAGAGTCTGCCAAGACTGCCGGACGAGATCATCTCAATCAGGGCCTTCGTGTTCTGCTTGAAGAAGTTATAGAAAGCCACAGGCATCCAGTCGGCCACGCGCAGTTCCTGCCCCGTGAGGTTCGAGAAGTCCCTGCCCCAATCGAACGCCTCGCGCATGGCGTGGCTGTGATCGAACCCGGCGCGGCGCGACATGTAGTAAATCCATTCCTTGGCCTCGTTGTCGAACGCCTCAATGGCGCCAGGGCCGACCGCGCCCACGCGCTCGACAAGCCTGGGCGGACGGCCGCGCGTCGCCGCCATCGCAAGGCTCACTCCGCGAGTGTTGCCCGGGTCTCCAGCCTTCATGGCGCGGCGCACCTTCGTGGCGGCAAGGCCGGCAGCGGTCTCCTGGCCGGCCGAAGCAACCGTGCCCACGATGTCCGCCCTCTGCTCAAAAGTCTGGAACAGCGGCGCAATCTGCTCCCAGGTCTCCATGCGGGAAACCGAACGCCCCGTCGCGTCCACGAAATCCATGCCGCTCTTGCCCCTCCGCCAGGCGTTGAAATCGCGGTAAAGGAAGGGACTGAAAACTCTGGCCCCACTGTAGATCATCCTTTTCAGAAATGCGTCGAACTGGGCGCGCATCCCGAAATGCAGCGAAGGCGCGTACACGGTCGCGCGCGCCTTCCAGGTCTTGTTCATGTACCGCAGGAATCCGTTGCTCCACCTGGTCAACCCGGCGTAGAGCGCGGCATCACGCTCAAGCGCACGCCCGATCCTGAATCCATACGAGCGCAACGCCAGGACGATCTCCACGGGCAGATAAGTATTGGAGAGCATCTTCGTGATCGGCTTGGACTGATCATCCGCCCACTTGGTGTAGTGGACACCGAGGCGCGGATCTTCCTTGAACGCCTTGGTCGCGTCGTCCACGTTGCCGTAGACCCGAGAGCCCTCAACGGCTTCCTCCAGCGTGCTGCCGAGCTTAGCCTGGCGGTCAAGCAACTGCCTGGCCTCGTCGGGAGTGAGGTGATAGAGAGACGGCCGCTTGTAGAGGTGATGCACCAGTGCGGTGCGCGTACGCGCGTCAATCCCCATCGCGTCGAACTCCTGGTTCACCTGGTCATAGACCCGGAGATCGTCGCCAACGGCATTCAGTTCGGCGGTGAGCTTGTCAACTTCGTCCTTGGGCAGCTTCTTGGATTTCAGCCGGCGCTCGATGTTCGCGCGCCGGTAAACCAGAATCTTCTTTCCGGTCAGCGTGTGCCTGGCAAGGCGCACGACCTCGTTCATGTCGAGCGCGTAAGTCGTGCCGATCTCCACCGCAGCCTGATGGGTCGCCAGGATCTTCTGTTCCAGTTCGTGCTGGAGCAGCCTCGCTTCGCCCGTGCCATGCGCGAGCAAATAGTACTGATCCGCGCCACCGGCGAGCGCCTTCTTGTGCGCCTTTTTAGCATCGTCAATCATCACTCTGGTCTTGTCCGCGCGACCCTGGGCGGCGAGTTCCGCCGCACGCGCGGCCTTGTACCGCTCGACTGCGCGCGTCATGTCGCCCAAAGACCTCTTGGTCCACGGGGCATCTCCCCTGGCTTTCCGCAAGGCGAGCATCTTCCTGGCTTCTTCCGCAGATTTCTCCGCCAGCTTCGCCCGCTGCGCGTCGAGTCGTTTCAGCGTGATTTCAAAATCGGCAATCCCGCGCTCCACTTCCGCAATGAGCTTGGGGCCAGCCCCGGCAACCGCACGATCAAACTTGGCCTTGGCGCGTCTGGTTTCATGCACCAGCTTGGCCATGCGGTCATAGTCCTCGGCCATCCGCGTGGAACGCCGGAACAGGGAGTTGACCTTGCTCTCAATCGCCTTGGGAGTGCCGACACCGCCGATTCCGTCCATCAGGGCACGCACCGCACCCATGCTGCTCAACCGCTCCCACCCAAAGGTGGTGGCAACGTCACGCAGGGCAATCGCATCCGCCATGTCGCGCACGTGGCGGTCGAAGCGGTGCATGATGACGGAACGCGCGTCCCTCACGTAGTTCATCCCGGCGACTTCCGCAATGAGCAGGGTTGGCGGCCCCTGGCGCTTCATGTTGAACACTGAGAAGCTGTCGCGGAAAATCGCATCCCCGCGAGGGCCAAAGAACGTGTGCCCGGTCTTCTCAAACATCTCCTGAAGGAGCGTCGGCGCCGCGCCCTTCTCGAACATGTGCGGAGCGTACCCGACGAGATTCGTGCCAAGTCCGACTTCAACTCTCTGCGCGCCCATCTCGGCAATCATCTTCTTCAGTTCCTCGAATTGCTCGCGCACCACCGAGAAAGACCGCGTCGCGTCAGCCACCATCTCCGGAGTGACGCTTTTGCCGATTTCGGAGAGCTTGCCGGAAACGATCTGGGCGGTACGCGCCGGACTGCGAATGCCGCTGACGGCATTACGGATTTCTCCCACGCGCGCGCGCACGGCATTGCGAAATGCCAGGTATTGACCAGGAGTGAGGCCGGCCGGCGCCTCAAGGGCGTGCAGAATGTCCTCGTAGGCGGAGTCGGGGATCGAGTCCATGCGGCGCGAAGCAGTGCGCATGTCCTTGGCTCCAGCGCCGAGCCAACGCACCATCCAGCCCTCGACCACGGTGGCCGCGGATGCGGTCATCTGTCCGTGCCGGCGACGCGCCTGGACCAGTTCGTAGGGCGCGTTGATCGTCGTAAACGAACGATAGGCAGTCCTCTCGCCGCCACCGGGACGGGCAACAGCCTTCTCTTCCGTGAGCGGGATGGTGCCCACCCGCACCATTCCCTTCATGTAGAGATAGCCCTGATTCATCTTGTTCGTGAACGCCTTGGCGGCACCCCACCAACGGTAATGCTCAAAGGCCTCCGCGGTTCTCTGCACCGGGGCCTCCAGGCCCATCTTTGCGCGCTGCACCGGCGCGCGCAGCAACTCGAAGGGATTGAGCCTGCCGATATAAAGTCCTTTCGCCTTGGCGATGGCCGCGGTGTGGGCGGCCTCACCGAGCCACACGTTCGCCCAATGCGCCTGGAGTTTCCCGAACATCCCGAGATCGCTCGTGCCGCGCATCATCCGGTCGGCGAAGGGCAGCATGTCCCTGAAGATCGCCGCCGCGTGCTCGGGGTTGTAGACCCGGAATCCAGAATTCACAAGCTGGTCATAGATGTGCCTCCGGAACGTGGGATTGGCAAGCTGCACCTGCGTGAATCTCTGGACGAAATTCGGACTCTGTCTAGCCTCGGCAAAGATTCTCCCGGCAAGCCCAGTTCCGGATTCACCCCCGCCAAGGAGCTGGGACAGGACCCTGAATTTCCCGTGCATGGTCGGGTTCAGGACCACGCCATCCGGAAGCACAATCTTGGCCGGGATGCCGGCAGCAGCGCCGGCAGACTCGCGCGCGGCCGGACTGTTCGCGGCGTCGAGCAGCGCCTCAATGCTGGGGGCGCCAGCGCGCACAGCGCGCTCGGGAAGCTCCACGCCGGCCTTCTGCATGGCTTGCAAGGTGCGACGATAGCGGGCGATGGACGCGGCCCCGCGAACTCCACCAAAAGTCACCCAGTTCAGGGGATCACCAGTCAGGTCGGCCAACATGGCGCCCGATTTGACTATCCCGCGCGCGATCTTGTCGTCCGGGGCAATGGACGCCAACGAACGATCGGTGATCGCTTCATAGATGGTCTTCCAGCCGCCAACCGGGCCGTGAGAGTAAGACACCTGTTCGGCGTATTCGCGCGGGTCCAGGGTGATGATTGTCGGTTTGATGTACTGCTGATCCGCCCTCGCCCCGATACCGAACTGGCCGAGAATGGGGTGCCGGCTAAGCCGCGGGTGCTCTCCCCACACGTACCTGTCGGGATCTTGCAGCCACTTGTTTTCCAGGTAGATGCCGAGTTCAAGCGGGTCGGCGAACACCGCACCATCCGGCATGATGAAAAGTGCCGCCCTGGAACTTCCAAGGAACTTCGCCAGCGGCGTGCCAATTGCGCGGTCCATAGCCAGGACGGCGTGGAGAAACCAGGACCCCATATGCACGCGATCCTCCTCACCGGGGGGCACCGCGCTGGGGTCCTGATCCATGACACCGAGGAGAGTCTGAAGGCCGCGCAAACTCTTCTCTTCATCCATCTTTCCGTGCTCATCGAAAATCTCTGGGTCAAGACCAGACAGGATCTTCAGCCCGGCACGGTACGACGCCTCTTCAATTTTGTTGGCGGCGACGATCGCCTCCACACCCTCCTTGGCGTATCTCTTCTCGGCGATCTTCTCAATCAAATCCTGCGTGCTGCGGAAGAACTCGGTCATGGTCTCGACTTTCTTCGCGTGCTCACGCAGGGCCGTACGGCTGCTCAACTCGCGGCGCGGCAAGCCGGCCAGCGGCGTCACCACTTCCGGGAGCGCGCCCATCGGCTCGAACGCGATCCCCTCTTCGGTGGCGATCCGCTCCAACTGCACCCGCAGCATCCCCGCGAACGTGATCGGCTCACCCTCGGTGAGTGCCGCCTTGCGCATGGACCGAACCGCCGCATAGGCGTTACCCATGTCGGAGGCAGCCGCATTCTGCCCGACCCTGGCCTGGAGATCGGCCAACCGCGCCGCCTGCGCGGTGGAGCGCGCTTGGGCAAAGATGCCGGCCGCCTCCGGACCCAACACGTTGGAAACGTAGTCCCAGACCGTGCGGCTGATCTTGTTGTCCGGCCGCTCAGCGATCATCACAAGAGCGGCAAGGCGGTCTTTCCCGTCCAGTGCAAGGAATCCTTCACCGATGGACGGGGCGAACGTCAGCAGGCGCTGATCCCGGAAAGTTCTCCAATCATTGAGCGCAGAAGAGACCCTGGTCCTGGTCGTTTCCGGGAACTTCTCAAGAGCCCCCAAGAGTTTGCCGAGCACGGCGCCATCACCTGACGCCTCGGCCTTGGAGATGGCGAAGACGAGGTTCTTCTCTGCGGAAATCAGCCGTCTGCCGGCGGCGCGCGCGTCGTCAGGTGCATATTCATAGGCCGCCTCCCACGCCTGCTGCACCCTGCCGGCCCCAACGCGACGCACCGTATCCAGGAGATCGCGGTTCTTGCCGGGGATCGCGGCACTCGCATTACTAATCCTGGTCAGGGGCTCGCCCTTGAGCGCGGCAACCTTCGCCGCGGGCTCCTGGGAGAGAAGCGGGTACTCGGTGCCCTGATACGTCATGCTGCCGATGCCCCTCTCGGCCGCATGGGTCAGTGCTGCGGACATGGCGCGCTTCCTGTCAATGCCGCGGCGATCCGCTTCGGCCATGAGCGAATCGAGATTGATGGACTTGACGGCAGGAACCTTTACCGGTTCCTGGTCATACAGCCGCGGGAGAGTCGCGGCCATTCATCTACCGTTCCTGCTCTTCCGGAGCAAGATTCTGCGCGGCATCAAGGATCTCCTTTTCAATGTCGTCCGCCAGCGCGTCGGTCGCGGCTTCAGGTCCGGGCACCCCGCCCAGGGTCCAATCGAAAGTTCCGAGACCGCCCTCCATCGTGTCGGCCTTGAACAGGCGCCAGACCACGTAGGGGTCATATCCGGCATTGATGAGCTTCTGCACTTCCCTGCCGTGGGCCTCGAACTCGGCGATCACGGATTTCTCGAAGTTCCGATCTTCGGCCACTTTGAGAATGGCCTGATTCTTCATCTCCGGAGTGATCGCAACGTCAATCGTGTCCATGATGTTACCGATGGCGGCGGAGTAGTTCTTGTCCACGCGGTCGCTGACCGTCTCGACGAACTTCGCAAAACTCTCGTCGAACTTGTTGGGGACGCCAGTGCCAGAAGCCTTTGCAAGATCGGCAGCCGCGGCAGCCTCGTATGCCTTCAATTGCGCGCTCAAGACCGTCGGCTGGAGGTTGCCAACGTCAATCTGGGACTGTTCGGTGGCCTTCCCGACCCGGCCGGCGCGGCGCGCTTCTTCAAGTTCGAGGTCAGACAAGACAAGCCTGTTGCTGACGGAGCGGTCGGCAACGTCAGCTTCGGCCTCGGCGACTCTCGCGCCAGCCTCCGCGGATCGCCTCTGCGGGTCGGCAAGCGCCACGGCCCGCTCCTCCGCGCCAAGCGTCGCTGCCGTCCCGGCTTCGGTCGCCGCGATCGTCGCGCCCTCGCCGCTAGCAGCCCGCTGGAGACGGGCGGGAAGATCTTTCAGGATCAACTCGGCCTGTTTCAGGTTGTTCGATTTCAGGGCAACGTCAATCTCGGCCTGGGCCTCCGCCATGACGAGTTCCCTGTCCCTGAACGTATCACTTTTGGTGTCGCGGGTTTTCTGATACTCGGTCTGCTCCTCACGGAACGCCACGTCTTCTTCGCGCTCCTTGATCCCACCGTAATCGCGCAGTCCTTGGGTCAGAAACTGGGCGATCAGATTGTCGCGGGACAACATCTCATTCCTTCTCTGCTGGATCTCCTGTTGGCTCAAGCCGAGCGCCTGGAGCAGCAACTCGGGTCCGCGAGAAGCCTGGGCAGCAGTGGCTTCGAGCACCATGACGGGCTATCTGGCAATCGCCGAGCCGGCGGCCCCTCCGAGACTCGCGCCCAAGTTGGCTCCTGCGAGACCGAAACCGAGCCCGCCCGTGACCGCCCCGAGAAGAACTCCGATCGTTGACCCGTACTTCTCCAGGAAGGACGGGTCATTCTCTGCGATCAGACGGAGGTATTCTTCCAGAAGCCTGCGCTGCTGGAACTCGGCGACCTTGCCGGAGGCCGCCGCGTCAAGGAGGCCGGCAGCGGTGTCAATCTTGGGCGGGGCAGCCGCAGAAAGACCGGTCGCACCGAGGCGCGACGCCGCCCCAGGGACGACGCCAGAACGGAGGCTCGCCAGCTCGGCTGCGGGCGCCGCAGAAGCCGCCTGGCCGAAGGCCCCCTGGAACCCGCGCCCGTACTGACTCAAGCCCAGGATCGCCGCCACCAGCTCCTGGACGGTCTGCCCGGCATTCGGGCGCACGGACCCGTACGGGCCGGGCGCCTGGGGGCGACCGGGGAGAACGTTGGGGTTGATGGACACCACGGGCTAGAACTTCAGGGCCGCCTGCGAGGCCGCCAGATTCATCAGATCGGGAGTGAGGCCGAGCTGGTAGAAGCTGGAGTAATCGAAAGCCGGCGGGATCGCGGCTTGGGCGGCCTCCGCCGCGCCGACCCGCGACTCCTGCGTGCCGGCGAGGTAGTTGCCGAACGCCGTGCGCAGCCCCTCCGGATTGGAGCGCAAGTAGTCGAGCAGCGCCCCGGCCTCCTTCTGCGTCCGATTTTCCCCGATGATGTTCCGGGCATTCGTGATCGCGTTGGAGTAATCCTGGAGGCGCAGGGCGAAGGTTTTCTCGGAAAGCCCAGGAATGCGCGTGAGATTCAGCGTAGCGGGATCGGCCTGATTGATCGCCTTCGAGGGGTCGGCAAGATACTTCTGCCTGGACTCCAGGAGCTTCGTCGGGGAAGAGGCAAGGGTCTCAAGGTCCACGCCGAACAGGTCCTGCGCGAATTTCTCCAGCGCCGCACGATTCGTTTTGCGGAGATCAAGCCCTGGCGCGATCTCGAAATCGGTGTACCGGAGATTGTTCGGATCGAACGCAACATCGCCAAGGAAGCCGCCGCGATCCAGGCCAAGGCTGCGCAGCCAATCCAAAAGGTCGCGGTTGGCGGTGGAAGCGTTGTAGACGTTGGCGATGGGATCGTTGATCAGTGGATCATCAGCACTGCCGTAACGCTTGCCGAAAGCCGAGCCGACGCGCGGCCGGGCCGACAGCACTTCCCCGGCGTTCAGCACCTTCAGCAGGCCCAGGGGGTCCTTGACGTTGCCGCCAAGGCCGAACAGCGAATCGAACGAGGGCAGCCCGGCGAACCCGCCTTTCCTCAACACATTGCTCGCGGAACGGGTGTCGGGGTTGTTGGTGGAGCCGGGGAATCCCGTGTACAGCTCGCCGGGATCGAACAGCCCCTGGAACAGATCCTGGGTGGAGCCGCCGGAGAGACCCGCGTAGGGGTTCTTGGCGCGGTCCAGGAGTTCACCGAGGTCGAGCCTGGTGGCCATCGCCCTATCCTACACGCCCCGCAACCAGGTCGAAACCGAAGGTCACCCGGCTCAAGTCAAGGTTCACGGACCCTGCCCCCACCCTGCTGGGGTACACGAAAAGGCCGTCCCCGGCCTCCAAGATCCGCATGGGCATTGCCTCGGTGATGGGGGCTCCAGCGGCCGGATTGGCGGTGGTTTTCATCAGCCTCACTTCAGTATAGGACGCGAAGTTGCTGCCGACACGGAACGAAAACTGGGTGTAGGCCTCTCCGGTGGCCCCGGATTCAGCCGTGCCAAGGATGAACCACACGCGCGACAGCCCCCAGGCATGGGGGTACTGATGGTCCGGGACCACCCCGACGGCGATCGAATCATCGTAAATACCGATCCCGTCTCCCTCCACCAGGGCGTGGAACGTCAACGTCGGCCCGACGACGAATGGCACGGGGTTCACCGCGTGCCAGCCCATGATGGTCCCCCCTCGCCAGGCAAACGCATCCAGCTCACGCGCCATGCTATTTCCCCCCTGGGCTCGTGGTGTGAACCAGGCCGAGGCCCCTGATCCGCATGGGCTTCTGCACGCCGCTTGCGTTCAGACTCAAACGCACAAGATACCCGGCAGCATCGGACAATCCGACGATCGAGCGCCCGGCGCCGCCAGTATTGAACAGCTTGTCGGCGGCGTCCTTGATGGCGTGCCAGGTCTCGTCCAGGTCCTCGATGCGCACCTCGACCGCCACATCGGCCGCAAGATCCTGCCGGTCCAGATCCACGTGCAAGTGCTTCATCGTCTTGATCTGGGCAGGGGCCTCGAAATCCGAGGGCTTGAGATTCAACTTGCAATCCATCCCGCCCAACTCCCAGACGCTCGTCGTGTCCGGGTTGGTGTCCCAGACCCGGTCAATGAACACCGTGGTCAGATCCGAACGCGCGATGCGGCGCTCCTGACCGGAGCCGGTGCCGGCGACAATGCGAATGACGGCATTCTCAAGATCGAGAACGGCGCTGGAAAAGTTCTTGCTCGATCCGCCGGTCCACAGGACGTTCGTGTCAGCAAGGACGGCGGACAGGTCCGTGCTGCTCTCCACGCGGCCGTAAAGCCTGCCGTGGTTGTTGTTCTCTCCCGCGCCATCAACGTATCCGATATCCCACTTCCACAGCCCGCCATACGCATCGGAGAACATCAGGGTCGGGTTCCCGGCGTCATCATTCACCCAGGACCACCCGGTGATTCCGAGCCGCATCCGGTACGTGTCCCAGGTATCGAGAAGATAGTTGTAGACGAGCACAAGGTCCGCCCCCTGGCGCGCTCCGTCCCTGGTCTTGACGGCGAGAAGGTACTGGTTCCTGTTGGGATAATGCACGCCGTGGGCGTGAATCGCCATGCCGTCCACGCGGCGGCGCAGAACGTAGTCGGCGTCTTCACGATCAACGAAAAGCCGCCGCAACCCCGCGCTGATGATCTCAACCGTACTGCCATCGCTCCGCGCCACCCCCTGATCGGAAAGCCAGTACGCCAGGCCGTTGCACTCGGCCGCGCTGGCGCTCCCGATGCACCCGACGCCCCTGCGCAGCGCGGGCGCGGTGTTCCCGCTTTCCGTCGGATACACGACGTAGGACAGGCCGTACGTATCCGTGCGCGTGGCGAAGATGGCGGCATTCCCGCCCTGGATAATCATGGTCACGCGACCGGACTGGTCTCCATCCAACAGGATGAAATTGGAAACGCCGAACGCCCAGGGACGGCCCTCCTCGCAGAAGAACACGCGCCCGCCCTTGGGGCGCAGAACTCCGTCCTGAACGGCCAACGTCGCCTCCTTGTAGGTCTCGGTGAGATAGATCGCCTCGGAACTGCTCGTTCCGTTGTCGCTGGGATAGTAGTATTCTTCCACGTCATATTCGCTGATGCCTGAAGAGAGACGGAAAGTGTAGCCGACGACGAATCTGCCCCAGCGCGTGGGGGCATTGGTGGCATGCCCGGTGTTCACTCCGGTCACGACGCGGCTGCCCACGGTGACGTTGACGGAACCGAAGCGGATGTCGGGACCGCCGGCGCACCAGAGGCGGGAACGCCAGGTCATGGCAACGTCAAACATCGGCGCCGGGTCCTGCGTCGGATCAGCGAAGAAATCGGAAAGCCCGCCCTGCTGCTCAAGATCCTCGTCGTTGATGGACGACACCGCGGTGGCGTTCACAGCGATCGTGGTCTCGTAGTACACGTTGCCAGCCTGCGCGTCAGCTTCGGCCTGCGCCTGCCCGTCGCCGTGGATGGCGTCGGTGGCCCCCTTGGTGCGGAACAGGACGATGTGCGTGACGCGGGCGTCGTCCGTGGTGCGCGCACTCTCCGTATTGGGAATCTTGATCGCAGAGAAATTGTGCGAAATGGTATTGGTATCGGTGGTAGATCCAGTGGCCTGCGTGTACACGGCGGTGCTGCTCAACACGCCAAGTGGCAGAGCGCTCCTCTCCCCGCTAGAGAGATTCAGAAAGAGATAGATGTACCCGAAGTACGTGCTCCTGGGGAGCGACCCGCCAGTCGTGGCCGTGGTGACGGTCGGAAGAGGACTGTTCGGGGTCGCGTACGGAGGATGCAGGGACAGCTCGGAAACTTCGGCGAGTCTCGGGTTGTACTTCACCGGGTAATTCACGCCGTTGTAGAGCACGCCATAGCTGCCAACGGCGGCAGCCCGCCCCATGCTGGCCCAGTCGGTCAGGCTGGCGTCGTCTATCGCCACCTTCGCGGCAGCATCATTCTCCGTGTTGTTGGCGAACAGGACCCTGACTTTCCAACCATCAGCCACGTCGTTCCCGGCCTCCGCCGGAGCCAGGATGCGCGGCAGGACGTACTGCGTCCACGCGGCACCAGACACGTACAGGCCCCACGAGGGGGCGTCCGTAGCGACCGCGCCGGAGGCAACCGAAACCCACGCCTCCTTCATAAAGTCGTAGTAGTACTTGTACACCGTGGACGCATCGTAGAGCAGGAACCGCACCTCGAACTTGTCCGGAGTCCCAGCGGTGACGCTGGCGCGAAACGCCAGCCGGAGATCGTGATTCTTATCCACCCACCGGCCGGTGGCGCCAGCCGTCATGGTGAGGATCTGGATGATCGAAGACCCCACCGTCAGTTCGGGTGAATCGCCGTCGTATGAGGTGCCACCGGTCAGGCGGTTGACGGTGCCCGTGGTTGACCAGTCCGTCCAGATGATCGAAAAGTTGAACGACGGGTTCTTGAGCATGGACTGCCATCTCTGCCAGGTGTACGAAGCTGCGGTCATGGCCTAGTAGAGGAACCTCGCAAAATCGAGGGCGGCCTTCATTTCGGTGACACCGATGTACCCGGTGGCCGGGGGCGCAGTGACGCGAACAGACACGGCGGCGAACCCACCGCCCGAAGGGAGGTTGTAGTAGTAGCCGCCAGTGCCGCCGTCCACCCGTCTGGTTTCCGTGTCGTGATTGATGAACGTAGTTTTCCCGCCGAGGACGAGCGCCGCGATGGTCGTGAACCTGTAAAGATCGGCCCGAGTCTCCCAGCCATCGGCAACAAGCCTGCGCCCGATCTCAAGAACCCAGGACACCTCGCTGTTGTTGACGGAAAGATCGCTCCTGTCACCGATCGCCTTGTAGATGATCTTGCCGCTGCGGTTGAGCCGGCTTTCCTGGGTCTCGCTCGACCCGAACTCGAACAGGTCCAACGACACGCGGTTCTTCAGGGTGGACTGGATCATCCTGCGAATCCTGAACCGCGCCGCGACCCCAGCCCAACAATGATCCGGATTCGTGTCGGACTTGATCGTCTGGTCGCCGTCAATGCCCCAGATCCGCGCCTTGCTCACCACGCCGTCGTCGAGAATGAAATTCGGAATCCCCTGGAACACCGTAACTTCCCACTCCTGCCCGGCGGCGGTGAACCCGACACCCGTTGCGTCAATCTCCACCTGGATGACGTGCCAAGGAGTCGTGGCCTCAATGTCCCAGTCCGCGAACGACGCCGTACTGGCCCCAGGGTCGCGCAACTTGAGCATATTGCTGTGAATCTCAAGATTGGGAAGCGCCGTACGGGTTGCCACCACCTCGGAGTCCTGACCCTCGATCCACGGCAGCGTGGTGCCGGCCTGGATGTCGGCGGCATTGCCGCGCGTGAAGGCGTCGTTGATGAACCCGGGATGGTCTGGCCCGAAACCGTCGAAGAAAGTCTGCGGCAGAGAGGAAAGGATCTTCACCCCCTCGCCATCCACGGCCAGATAGGAGATATTTGAGTAGTCGCGCACGGCAAGGACCGCAGCGTGACCGTGAAACAGTTCGTCGAACGCGCGCTCATAGCCGCGTCTCGACTCGAAGCTCGCCATGTCCCTGACGTGAATGTTCGGACTGCGATCATAGAACCCGGTCAGGGGATCTCCGGTAGGACCGTAAAGCTCGTTCACGCCGCGCCACAAGGGCCGCGGCCTGGGAAGAGAAGGAACGACGCTGGCCACTACCGCCCGAACAGGCCGGAGGCCCGGTTGAATGCCGTCTGCACGCGGAAGCCGCTGCGGGCGACCTGGGTGGCGGCAAGACTGTGGAAGCGATTCCGGAGACGCGCGGCACTCCTGTACCACGCAGCCTTCTGGTTGCCCGCGGCATTGATGTGGGTGCGGTCAGAGTCGCGCAGACTGTAGAGATAGACCGAACCCCAGATCAGGCCGGGGATGAGCGGCTCCGGAAGATCAGGGACCTGGTCGTCATTGGTCATAATGGCCGGCTGGCGCCAGCAGCGCAGGGTGAACGTCGCAGCGGACGACGGCGCCGGCTTGGGCTCGAACACGATGCCCCCGCCCATGCCGCGCCCGACGACGAGGAAGGACTGCACGGACCCGGAAGTCGGGTTGGACGGGCTCGCGGGATACTGCTCGTAATCCCTGGCGCGAATGACCGGCTTGGGCCTGTTGTTCGTGGTGTCGAACAAGTAGTCGTCGAACAACATGATGTTTGGCGGAATGACGAATTCGTCCTGATCGGCCTTCAGGCGGATCGTCAACTTCTCTTCCCACCACCACGCAGGAAGGTGCTGAAGGGCGAATTCCTGGAGCGTCTCATTCACGATGTCCGACCAGTACGAGTCATCGAGAGTGTCGGAAGAATCGCGGCGCGCGTGAGTGCGCACCTGACCCTTGATCTTGCCGAAGGACCACAGGAACACCGCCGGCCCGACAGTCGCCTCCTCCTGTTGGATGCTGTTGATGGCAAAGAGCGAAACGAAGATGTGCCCGTTCACCCCAGCATCATTGTCCTCGAAGAAAACCCCGGAACTGCCGCCAGAGGAGAATTGCGGGTATTCGGTATCGGTGAACGTCAGGCGCGGCACGGCGCGCTCATTCAGACTGGCCTCGATCACCGGGTCGCCCTCGACGTCGTAAATCTTGACGCGAAGGTCCTGGAAAACCCCGTCATAGGAACTGGCGGCATTCAGTCTGCGCTCGGAAGTAACCGTCGCGGAGGCGAGGTCAGTCCAGACGCCGGCAACGGATTTCCTGATCTTCAGAACCAGGACCTCGGCCGCAGCAACCTGTTGCCAGACGAGACTCGCGCCGTACCCGTCGCCACTGCCTGGCGTGCCGTTGTGGCGGAGCAAGATCGTCGCCGTGCGCGCCGTGGTGCTGTCGGTGTCGCACGCCACCTTGATGGCTGCCTCGTAATGCGAACCGATATCCGCGGCCATCGTGGCCACGGCGATCTGCGCGTAAGCCGTGGCGGTCGCCGTGGCGCCAGATTGGCGCAGCGTCTGATCCACGATCTGGAGGGTGCCGCTCTGCGCCCACTGGCCGCCGATGTCGGCGCCGTCGTCGCGCCCGAAAGAATCCTCAAAAAACCTGACGGTACTGCGATCGCTCATTCGCTCTCCTTGATGCCGGAAACGTCTTTCCTGTCTCTGGCCATCCAGATTTCAGAATGCTTGGCAAGGCCCATGCAGGTGTTCCAGCCTCCCGACCACCAGCACAGAGTGGTCGCGCTTTTCCCATCACCCGAGTCATTCTCGTAGATGATGACGGACGCCTTGGTGCGCCGGCGGATCTCTCCCACGAGATCCTCCATCGTCGCCTCGTAGAGCAGGGGAGCAGTCGCGGGGTCCTGTTTCTCGTACATGTCACTCCTTCACCGTCCAGTTTTTGTGTTTCCGCACGTTCGCCGGGTCTTGCCAGTAGTACCGATCGCCGGTCTGTCTGATCTTCCCATAGTACAACTCTACGGGAATGCTGGCCCTGATCCTGCCGTCCACGCGACGGCCGCTAACGTGGAACGACCGCAGATCGTCACGGTACCCGGCCTCTTTTTTCTCCTCCTGGAATCCAGAACCGCTGCGGAGCGGATGCCGGTACTGCATCCCCTCGGGGATGTCGTCCGGGTCATCGCCACCATGAACGGCCACACCGGATTCGGTCTCGATCCCAGAAGATCCGATCTCGTCGTGAACGTCGCGGCGGCATTCCGGGCAATACCAGCGGCCGTTGCGCCGCTCGTACTGGTAGGGGCGATGAGGGCAGTCAGGGCTCACGTCCCGCCCACCCTAGCAGAAAAAAGGGGCCTGACCAATGGCCAGACCCCCCACACACCCAACACAAGCAAGACAACGTGGCTAGGCCCGATGGCCGGCCTACGGGACGGTGTGGACCCTCCAGGCCGAATTGGGCTGAAGCAGACGGCAGGTGCCTTCCATCAGCACCAGGAAGCCATCCGAGTCCCCGACTTTGGCCAGCTTGGTGTACGCCAGATCCCGGTAGGGGACGTACTGGAAGAGGCTGGGATCGAAGGCCAGGAATTCGTTGGCCGGGACATCCTGACTGGCGTGCAGCCAGAGGATTCCCGAGGAGGTCTCGATCTGGTGGAGCCGCAGATCAATGCTGGTCTGCGTGTCGTTACCGAAGTTGCGCCGCCAGACGCTGAACGTCGAGGAAAACGGCGCGTAGATGTCCCGGATCTTCCGACAGATGTTCCGCTTGGCGATCACCAAGTGAGACCCGGAAGGATTGCCGCCGTTGTCGGCGACGGTCTCCAGGTTGCCCTCGATGTCCGCATTGTTGAACACGGTGCCGGCGCTGGCGTTGGTCGGGATGGCGCCACCCGTCAACGAGCCCACGACGGCGTAGTTGGCGTAGTTGACGATCTGGTCCTTCAGACCGCCCATCTTGCGCTTGTTCCCGTCCGATCCGGTGTTCGGCCCGAGCGAGTCCACGTCAATCGCACCATTGACGAGCAGCCACTCGAAGTCGCGGAGCACCAATTTGGTGGCGACCGCGACCTGGTGGTCGTACTCGTTGGTGACGCCGTGAATCATGGATGCTTGCGTCGAGCCGGAAACGGCGCGCGCTTCCTGCAAGATCACCGTGCGGTTCTGCCAGACCGGGCGAGTTTCGGTCACGGCGTAGGTCGCGTCCGTGCCCTCGCCGACGATCCTGGAAGGAGTCGCGGTGGGACGGGCGTAGTAGGCTTCCAAAGGCCACTTGTGGGCCAGCGGATCAGTCGCGCGTTCGGCGCGGTCAACCAGGGCGAGGACGGGAGTCTCCCAGGGAGACTGCTCGGTCAAACGATCGAGCACGTCTTCCTTTTCGTCTCCCGCCTGCGTCCCGGTGTAGCGAATGTTCGTAGAGGCAATGACGCTCATGGCGAGTTCTTTCTGGCTAAAGCTTCCTGCTGCTTGCGGCCCGCTCTTTCAGGAACCGGGCCAGTTCACTGTTCTGGGAACGCCATGAGTTGTTGAAGATGCCTCCGCGTGGGCCAGCCGGAGAACGCCCAGAAGGCGTTTCCACGACCCTGCCGGCACGAGAGGGGATCTTTTTGACTTCTTCTGCGGGCGCGGGGACGGCTTCATCCTGGCCTCCAAAAACCACCAGGCCGATTGCCGCCTCCATCGGGAGTTGCGGATTCTTGGCAACGATCCCACGCGCAGCATCCAGCACCTCGTCCATGTCCCAACCAAGTTCTTCGAGCTGCGGGCGCGCGCGCTCGACCTGGGTCGAACGCGCCTTCGTCACGTAGTCGTCGAGCAAGGGGGACAGCAACTCGGTGTATTTCTGGAGCTGGTCGGTGACAATGCCCTCGGCCATTGCGCGAGCAAGCGGCAGGGCGGTCTCGTGAACGGTCTTGCGCAGACGCCAGGACTCCTGCTGTTCAGCCGTCCCGTCTTCCGGGAAAGTCTCGCTGAACTTGGGAGACTCGAACGCCTTGGGCTTGACCGGCCCCGTAGCACCATTCTGCGGTTTGCCAGCAACGATGCCGGCGAGCATTTCAACCTGCGCCTTCAGCGCGGCCACCTCGGATGAAGTCTCCGCAGCAGCCGCAGAAGTCCTCTTGGCGAGGCGGAGACGACGGCGCACGGATTTGCTCGGCGTGCCGCCCTCCTCCACTCCCTCTTCACGCCCTTCAGCCTTCTCGCCCGCGGCCGTACCGGCGGCTTCGCCGCCTTCCGACTCCTCGGACTCTTCTGCCTCTGAGCCTTCGGGAGCCGATCCCCGGTTACGGCCTGCGCCCGCGGCTTTCGCCGCGGCTGCGCGCAAAGTCTCCCCGGCTGCTTGCTTCCCGCCGCCGGCCGCCGCAGGGGCAACAGCCTTCGCAGGCGTCGCCGCAGGAGCAGCACCGACTTCCGGCCCTTCGGCCGACTCGGGATTCTCGACAGGGGTGACCCTCATGGCGCTACTTGCCGCCCTTCACGCCACCGTGGGTCGGCGCGGGTTTCATGTCTTTCCCCAGGTGCGCGCCGGACAACTTGCCCTTGGCCTGATCCATCCCGCGCGTCCGGGAATGCGAGTTCTTTTCTTTCACTTGGTTTCCTCCTTGGCCGCGGCGAGCTGCTTGGCGCAGTCGCCGGGCAGGTCCCTAATGTACTCCATTGCATCCAGGAATCCAATGGCTTTTCCAGCGGCGTATTCACGCCCGGAAAAGTCGCCAGAGAAGAGCATGGTCTTGACCACGGAAGCCCTGGCATTGACCAGGGTTCTGATCGCCACCAGGACCGGGTTGGACCGGGGCAGACCCCCCAGAATCTCGACAGCTTCACTGTTTTCCACTACTGGGCACCCCCGTTGAAGGTCTGGCTCATGGTTGACCCCTGGGTCGGGCGACGCACCAGGGGACTCCCAGGAGACTGCCCAGGCCCGGCTATGCCGCGTCCGCCCGGCTGCCCGCCCTGGGCGGGACCAGGCCCGAAGCCCGGCCTGGAGCCCTCCTGGCCGCCCAGCATGGCGGCGAAGTTGGTCCGGACGACATCGCCCATGTCGGGCATCGCCGCCGCAACCTGCTTCGCAAGACGCTCGATGGTCTGGATGAGGTGGTCGAAAAAGGCCAGCCGGTCCTCGGGTTCGGTAAGCCCAGGTGCGCCAGCCTGCCAATATTGCAGGTGAGCCATCGCGTGAATCACCAGACGCTCGCCCTTCTGCACCCCAGGCCGCTGCCCCATCCCGAACAACTCGTGCTCCTCCGGAGGCGTGCGCAGCAGCTCGGGTTCGGACTCGGGAACGATGAACCGGTCCACGTCGGCCATGCCGAACCCATCGGCCATGACCCACTTCCAGATTTCTGCGAGATCGAACAGCTCCGGCCTGCCCTGCGCGGCACGAGCCTGGTTCAGCAGCAGCATTCTGTCCTGGGCATTCAGCATGCCCTGCATCTGGAATCCCTTCATGGACAGCCGCTTGCCGATGACGGGCTCGAACCTGATGTCCACGGCGAGATGCGTGGGGTCCACGGTCTCGCGGGTGCGGGCGTTGACCCCGCGCATCCCGAGCACCTGCACGGCCCGCTCCTTGGTCATGTACTGACGGTTGTACGCATGAATCAATTCCGCGGCATTGACCAGAAAGTATTGCTCGTAAGGATCAACGAGCATCATCAGCCGGAGGTCTTCAGCCTGGGTCTGCTCAAGAATCCCGGCGGCGGCGACGCGCGGCTGGTCGCTGACCCCGCCGAGGCCGATGTTCTCCCGGTCCTTGCGCTGGAAGAATTCCGCGACCTGGAAGGCGTTCCCGCTGTTGGCCGGCATCTGCGGGTAGGTGATCCCGTCTTTCTTCTGCGTGCGAATCTTCTTGCCAGGGAGGAACCCGGTCAGCTCCTCATCGCTGATCTCGTCATCCGTAATCAACATGGGAGGGGACACGTCCAGGTAGGCGCGCATCATCCCCAAGGACGCGAACTCGTCCGAGTAGTCGCTGTGCCTGCTGGTCACGTCCACGACACTCATGCCGTCGGCGTCGGCGGAGAGCTTGATGCACGGCCACATCGAATAAGGCTTGCGCTGGTGATCGTAGGGATTGCGGCCGACCGAGACAATCCATCCGTTTCCCTTCCCGCGCAGGACGTGGGTCTGGCCGAGAGTCTCGATGGGGAACGCAATGGCCGCAAATGCCGGCTCCACCTCATCCACGCCGTCACCGAGCGGCAGAAGCCCGTACCACTCGAAGACGGCGATCTGACCGGCGTTGCCGGCATCCTTGACCCGCCTGACGCTCGCATTGGCCTGGTCACTGTCGCCGGCCTTCAACAGGGAGCGGCCAAAGGAGTCGCGCAAACTACCGCCCAGAGTGCTGGCCTTCTGCTTCTTGAAATGAGACAGGATCTTGCTGACGTGCGGGCCACCGTAGATGTCCTGCTCAACCAGACGGTTGAACTCGACCTCGTCCATCGTGGACCAGTCACCGCACCAGAGGGCATCCTCAATGTCGGCGGCGCCGGGGCTGTACCGGAAATACCTGGGACTGACGAATTGCCCCTTGATCCGGTACTGCTCGATCTTCTTGATCTTGCCCTTGCTGATACGATAGGAGCGCCGCCTGGGCGTGATCTCGACGGCGGTTGCGCGACGACGGATCACCGTCTTTTCGATGAATTCGGGGATGATCTTGGCGTAGACGCAACCATAGGTGAAGACCTCCCTGGTCAACTCCAGGCCGCGGCGCTCAAGGCCGACGTCCTGCCGGAGCTGTTCTTCAACCAGCGCGCTGGCCAACCTGGCCTGCTCGTCAGAACCTTCGTCCTCAAGCTCCGCGGAAAGCATCGAGGTGCGGGCATTGCCGAACACGGCCCGGTGGAATCTCCCGGCGGCGTCCTCGCGGGCGCGAAACGCCTCGCCCATGTGAATGCCCATCTCCAGGGCCGCGCTGGAATTCGACTCCAGGCGCATCAGGCGCTCCGCCCGGTCCCACGACGGCACCTTGCGGTTGGAGAATTCGTCCGCCAGTCCGAGTCCATCCAGAACAATGCGCTCCGTGCGCAGCGCGAGAGTCCTGTTGCCGACCAGATTCTCGAACTCCTCCCCAACGTTAGGCGCGGAGATGGGCATGCGCCTCCTCGACCGTGGCGAACTGGTCGAACGCCCACTCCAGCTTCGTCGCCCCGACTTGCGCGACCTTGCACCCGTGACCGCGCAGAACGTGGGCCAAAGCCAGGAGTTTGACGTGCAGATCGGGCTTCGTATCTCCAGCGAGCCCGTAGTGATTCGCGCACCCCTCGGATTTCCCGTCACCGAAGAAGTGCTCCCCACCGAAATCGAATCCAATCAGAACGATCTTCCGGAACCCAAGACCGTAGACGATCTGGAGCGCGATGCCGAGACTGTTGCTGTAGTGCTCCAGGGGCTCCCAGGGATGATCTGGGAACGCGAACGAACGGTGATCGTTGTGCAGGTCGCGGCAATCGAACAACGCATGCGGCACGCCATCCAGGCGGCCCTTGCTGGCGTGCCTTTTCCAAAGCGTCTGACTCGTGACCAGGACACTCATAATCGGCCAGGGATTCTCGATGACCTGGGAGCGCAGAGGCATGTCATCCATGATCTGGAGCATGGACGGATTGAACCATTTCCTGGTCCAGTTGATGCCATAGACGAATTGCCCGTTGAGGGCCTCCAGCTCGACCCCCAGGGCGGAGACCCCGCCACCGAAGATGTACGCGATGGGGGCAGTCCCCGCAAACTTGGCGCTGAGCGCCGCAACGACTTCGTCCCAACCATTCCTGAACCCCAGACCGAACGGCGCCAGAAACGCGGTTCTGGCGCAGGTCTTCGGGTCCCTCTCCTTGAACGAGCCGTCGGGATTGCGCTCGATGCGCTCGTAACCAGCGGCCTCGCGCGCGAGACGGCCGATCTCTTCGTCGGAGAGACTGACCCTGGACGCACGCATGATGTTGGCGATGTCGCTGTCGCTCACGTGACGTTTCCTCTCCCGGCTGGGGCATGGCGCCAGACCGCCGAGTAGGCGTTGCGCCCGGCCAGCATACCGCGCGCGACCAGGCCCTGCCTGGCCTTGGCGAAACACGCCGAGTTGCAGGCGTGCGCGAGATTCCGCGCACCACGCCGCCCGTCGCGCACCCACCTGGCGCCGCAATTGGGGCACTTGAAAACGTAGAGATCCCTGCGCAGCGCAGCGGCAGGCACGGTCGCGCGGGTCGCCGCCACGGCTACACGGCCCCCGTGGTTTGCGGTGCGCTGCGGCGCAACCGTTGCATGCCCCCGCCACGCACGAAATGCCGCCTGGACAGCATGCTCTGACGGGCGAGAGAAAAACAGGACGATGAGCAGGCATGGGGAAGATTCCGCCAGCCGCGCCTTCCATCTCTCGTCAACATCGCGCCACAGGTCGGACAGTGGTGAGCATAGAAATCGCGCGCAATCGCCGCGATCGGCAGGGTGCCGCGGGTCGCCGCCACGCTAGGTCACCACCCGGCTCTTGTAGCCGACCAAGAGGAACCTGACTTCCGTGATCGCGGTGCCAGCAGCCGTAATGACCAGGTGCAGTTTCCTCGCCGGCGACTGGAGATACCCGGCCGTGCGGATGGCCGCCGCCGGCGTGCCTGTAGCGATGGACGCGGAGCCGCTGTACCCGGCGTCCGTCTTGATCGCCACCGGGCTGTACGTGCCGATCAACCCGGCGCACGCCAGAGAGAACGTGTAGGTCGCGGTCGCTCCGGTGCCCGTGCTCTGATAGGGGATGACCTGGATGAACTCGTACCGCGAGAAATCGAAATTGTAGGGCGTGACCTGGGCGTCCAGGCTGAAGTATTTGTTCAGCGTCAGGTCGGTGTCCCAGGTGATGTCGTACACCCGTTGATCGCCGAAGTCGAGGTCGCTAGTGACGGCGTTGGCCATGTCTCTGGAGGGTCTTGAGGCTGTAGTGGCTGTTGAACCAGGAGGCCAGGTCCATCGGGGACCAGGCGGCCCCATTGTGCCCGACAAGGCGGCAGGGGTAAAGGGTCTTTCTGGAGGTTTCAAGGGCGCGGTAGACCGGAATGTCCGGGGCAATGACCCTCGCCCCCCTGGCAAGGGCGATTCTGGCGTCGAAGGGCACCGCATCCCCCTCGGAATGGCTCAAAATGACGTAGGTCTTGCAGTCCGTGGCCGATGCCACCTCCTTCCACGAGTCGTCCTGGGTGCCAATGCGGAACGACGACTCCGAGCCCATCCTGTCCAGGAGAAACCTGCCGAGTTCAGGCTTCCTTATCCTCCTGGAGTGCCCCATCGCCCCAGGAAACGACCAGTAGACCGTCGTCTCACGCCATCTGCGGTCGCAGATCGCGTGCCAGTTCATAAACCTGACGTTGATCCGCGTGCCGGCCAGTCTCTGCATGAGGTCCGACTGCTCCTCCCGACTCCAACAGAGTATGCCCCAGAGCCAGTTGTGGAAGTTGGGAGGCAGGGCGTGCCTCACGTGCGACCCGAGAACCATCCTGGGGATGCGGCGCCTCTGATGCCAGAAGTGAACCGCCTTGGTGACGTAGTCGAAATCCTTCCCAGTTGGATTCAGCATGACCACCGTGGCCCTCTGACTCGGGTCCCTCTGATTCCTGCGGTAGGCCGGGATCGAGCCGGGTGAATACTTGTCCGTATTCAACTCGAACCTGCCCATCGCCCGCGCGATCCCACGACTCAACACCCACTCTCTGCCATCCATGTACCGGCCTATCATCCTGTCCTCGTTCAGGATCTTGCGGGGGCGGGTGTGCTGCGTCATCCAGGCGTCTTCCCCGTAGTGGTGCGCCACCCACCCATACCGCTTCGACTGGTCGGAAGTCGGATAGATCACCCAGAATCTGCCATAGAATGGTTTCTGTCTCTGGTAGGAGGAGTGAAGACTGTAGCGGTAGAGGTCCAGGAACGCGGACTCGTCGGCGGACTGCCCCGAGTCGAGAAACACCACCGGGGCACGGGTGGCGATGATGTGAAGCTGGACCAAGACCTATCCGAGGAGGCTGCGCCGGCCCCCGAACCCGGAACCGACAATGCTGCGCTTCTTGCCGGGTGGGGTCGTGGCAAGATGCACCGACTCGCCAGACCTGGTGTAGATCCGGGGAGGGCGGCAAATCCTCTGATCCTCGTCATCCGTCGAGTCCACGTCGCTCAAGGCGTCCGCGATGTCCACCTTCAGGCGCGGCATCGTGTCCAGGTCCTGGACCGACATGAACTCCGTGACGATCTCCTGCCAGACCGTGCGGCCGTTGGGGCCGACCTTGTGCTTCAGGTGCGGAGAGAACAGCATCATCCCCGACGACATCCTGGGCTCAAGGGCCTCGATCCGCGACCGCTTGGAAGAAACGCTCCGCCCTGGCACCTCCACAATCCTGGGAATCGGCTTCCCCTCGATCGCGCAGGTCAGATCCAGAACAGCCCTCACCGTCTGCGTCCAGGCCATCCTCTCCACCAGGAGACGCTTACAGCCGTACCGGTAATACTGCTCCACCATCCTCCGGCCGTACTCCGCCGGAGTCCAGACCCCGTAATCCACCTCGCGCACGTGAGCTACGTCCAGATGATCCACCGACACCACCGCCACCACCCGCCACGAGGAACGGAAATCCTTGCCCTCAGCGGCGTCCGTCAACAGATAGTTCAGCACCTTCGACGGGTCGAAGCCCTCCTGCGAATACTCGCGGAACATCCCCTCGTTGAACACCCGGTCGTGAGAAGCCAGGCAGGCGTTCAGATAATTCTTCGCCCAGTCGCCGGGACTCATGCCGCCCATCTTCACCCGGAGATGGTGGAGGGCGCGTCTCTTCCTTTCGTCGTCGTCAGCAGGGAACCCGCCAGCAGGCACGTCAATCTCCAACTGACCAAACCCGGACCAGAAAAGCTCCGTCTCCGCAAGGGGCCGCTTCAGCCGCCAGAAACCGCCTCCGTCCTTCTCAAAGTCGCTCCTCCAGAGCTTCTCCTGACCTCCAGCCCCACCCCAGATGTCTATGGCGTCGAAGAGAAAATCCTCCCCGAACTCCGTCTCGATGGACCAATGAATGTCTTCCTCATGGTGACGAGTGCCGAGAATGATCTGCAAGGAGTTCGTGGCTTGCTGCCTCTGGCACTCCTGGAAAACCTCTCTCGCCTTCGCCCGCTTCACCGAAGAACGGCCGGACTCCGTGCCCACGGGGTCATCCAGAAGAATCACGTCATACCTGCGGCCAGTCGTCGCCTTGTTCATCGAAAGGGCGATGCACGACGGGTCTTCCGGCGTGTACCCCGACGACCGCAGGGAGCGAATGAAGAAAGCCGTCTGAAACATCGTGTCCGTCCACATCGGCTTGGCCTGAATCCCGACCTCGCGCATCAGACGGCGAGTAGGGGCCAGATTCCCCACCGTCTTCAGGATGTGCTCGTTCGTCTCAAGCGTCGTCCTGACCTTGGCCAGGTTCCTCTGCGACATCTCCATCGTCTCTCCCACGCACGCCACGCGGATGCTAGGCCCCCAAATCTGAAGATCGGGGTGAGACAGCAAGAAGGCAATCAGGGCATTCACCCGCCCCGTCTTCGCCGTCCCCCTGGGCTGGAGGATGTGCTTGTTCGGAAAGTCCCTGCGGGCCAGCTCGATCAGCCCCTCATAGAACGGACTCTCCACGAACTGCGGAGCCATCTTCGTCTTCACCGCAAAGGTCAGCATGTCCGGGACCGAAAAGAAGAACTTCTCCCGGTCCCAGGCGGGAGCGGTCTTCAGCCGCCCCAACAACAGGTCCTCGTAGAGGATCAG